>Ga0080004_1164735_pt1 | contig 23693 bp, 21 predicted proteins | sample WasSprMetagenome_FD_69207 | JGI IMG/M metagenome (GOLD analysis project Ga0080004, IMG submission 69207) | Sulfidic aquatic microbial communities from Washburn Spring, Yellowstone National Park, USA - WS (SPADES assembly) (version 2) | ecosystem: Environmental > Aquatic > Thermal springs > Hot...
CTGTAGATCTCTGATACGTGGTGTGCTCTAAATCCGAGCTTCATTAATCTACTATAGAACATAACGTGTAGCTCTGTCCTCGAAGGTACTTCGCTCAAACCCCAGATCTCATCTATAACCAACTGTACCGAGTCGCGGTACGCCCTGAGGAACTCCACTAGGAGAACCTCATCTCCCTCGGGGGTGACCGCCTCAACCCTAGCGGTCACAGTAGCCCTCACAGGGAGACTCATCGGGAGAACCCTCTACCCATCTACTACACTTAGTTTATAAAGCGATTTACACAACACACACAGAAGAACAACCACATACTCACATTTATTTACAACTAATCACAACTATTTCTAGATCGGTCACAGGCTAGCTTGTTACAGTGACCTTAGGGTGTTGAAGCTTGACCAGGCTTGTTTCCATAGGTAGAGATAGAGTGTTCTACACATTCGCCCCTGAGCTTGAACCCGTTGCTCACGTAAAGCCTGGCGACTTGGTGTTCTTTGAAACCCAGGATGCACTTGGAGGTCAGGTTAGAAGCGAAGAAGACACGATCGAGAAGATAGACTTTACACGTGTAAACCCAGCAACAGGCCCCCTCTACGTCGAGGGCGCTGAGCCCGGAGACGCCGTCGTTGTCGAGGTCTTGTCGATAGAGACATCTAGTCAGGGTTTCGTAGTGACAGCTCCAGGGGCTGGTGTGCTGGGTGAATACGTGAAAGCCTCTAGGACTAGGTCTTGTAGAGTTGTAGACGACTACGTAGAGGTGTTGGGCTTTAGAATCCCAGCATGGAAGATGATCGGGGTTGTAGGCGTCGCCTCGCCTGAAAGACCATCAACGGGTGTTCCCGGTAGGCATGGTGGAAACCTAGACACCAAGTACATAACTGTAGGTGCTAAGGTGTACCTTCCAGTCTTCTACGAGGGCGGGCTTCTCGGAGTTGGAGACCTCCACGCCGTTATGGGTCATGGAGAAGTCTGCGTAGCTGCCTGTGAAGTCTCAGGTAGCGTCTTAGTCAGAGTAGGGGTTGTAAAGGGCTATGCACCAAGATGGCCTCTTGTCGAATATGGAGATTCAACTTACATTCTTACTTCAGCCGTCAATATCGAAGAGGCGATCGTGGAGGCGGCTAGAGAAGCCACTAATGTGCTATCAAGAGCGCTGGGGCTAGACTGGGTCGACTCCTACATCCTAGCGAGCCTGGGGGTCGACATCGGTGTTAGCCAGCTAGTTGATCCAAAGAAGACGGCTTGGGCTCGAATACCTAAAAACCTGGTCTCTACGAAGGATGTTCTCAGAGCTCTTAGTGGGCAATAGAGTGGTTTAGAGTATTAAGTCTCCTCTCTTAGAGAAGATCCTCACTTTTTCACGCGGGAGATCTAGGAATACCTCATCAGCTTCTTTTACATCTATGCCTGGCTGTAGTTTAGCCTTAACGAGGACTCCGCCAGGAGTCTCTAGGTGTAGTAGGACTGCTACCCCTAGATCCTCTCTTACTACGCACTTTGCTCTCACAAGTCCAGACTCTCTAGATATCCTCACATATTCCGGTCTAATGCCGAGTATGAACTCGTCGCCGTGCGCTCTCAGAGCTTCTACCTCTCTAGGGGTTAGTGGGTAGTACATGTCTACGCACCTCAATCCGCTCTCTACCAGCTCGCAGTTGATGAAGTTCATGCCTGGGTTTCCAATGAAGAAGCCTACAAAGGTGTTCTTTGGGTATTCGTATAGGTTTTCAGGCGTATCAAATTGAACTACTCTTCCCTCGTTCATCACCGCGATGTAATCTGCGAGTGTGAGAGCTTCTGCTTGGTCGTGTGTAACGTATATCATAGTCGTCTTCATGGTTCTCTGTAGCTCTTTAATCTTCGCTCTTAATTCCATCCTGCTGAGTGGGTCTAGATTTGAGAGCGGCTCATCAAATAGAAACACAGATGGCTCTCTAACGAGCGCTCTCGCCACTGCTACTTTTTGCCTTGTCGCGGGGTCTAGTTTCGAGGCGTGAACTCGTAAAACATCCTTAATACCGAGGAGCTCTGCGACTTCATAGACTCTCTTTCTGATCTCGCTCTCGCTATACCCATAGTTCCTCAGTGGGAAAGCTATGTTGTCATATACGCTCATCTCGTATACTACAGGAAACTGGAAGACCATTGCAACGTTTCTCTTTCTCGGAGGCCAGTCTGTGACGTCGACATTGTCAAATAAGATCCTCCCCTTGGTTGGTCTTAGGAGGCCTGATATTATCTTCATTAACGTAGTCTTGCCACAACCCGAGGGTCCTAGAAGGGCGTAGAAGCCTCCATGTTTAAACTCTAGGTTAACGTCTACAAGAGCCACTGTTACCACAGGCTTCGTATAGGTGTGAGATACGTTGTCTACTAGTACATTCACCATAAAGCTTCACCCAGGTGCGTGTAGTAGGTTTCCAGTTGACTTGTCAAAGTAGTATATTCTACTGTAATCAAGCTTCAAGAACAACTTAGACCCGGGTATTAGCCTCACTATCTCTGGCACGTGTACTACAAGTCTCTTATTCTTCACCTCGACGTGGATTAAAGTCTCTGAGCCTAACACCTCAGTCAACAATACTGTAGACTCTAAACCACCAGGTATTGGGCTCGTTGATATCTTAATGTGTGTCGGCCTGATTCCCAAGATAACCTCTGAGCCTACTGGGAGGCTCTTCAACGCATCTGGAAGCTCTACTACCACAATCTCTGACTCTACTACTCTCTTCTGATCCTTTGACACTACAATTCCTTCTATGAAGTTCATTGAGGGGTAACTGAAGTACTTCGCAATGAGAGTGTTCTTCGGCCTGTTGTATACCTCATGTATCTGCCCAGCATCAAGTACAACGCCGTTATGTATGACTACCACGTAGTCTCCAAGCGCCAAGGCCTCTTGAGGGTCTCCAGTCGCCCAGATGAATGTCCCGCCTCTCTCCCTCAAGATCTTCTTGAGCTCCCCCCTCATAGCCTCTCTGATCTTGTAGTCGAGGTTTGTTAATGGCTCATCAAACAAGTAGACAGCTGCGTCTTTAACTAGAGCTCTCGCAATAGCTACTCTCTGTCTCTGGCCACCGCTTATCTCGGCAGGCCCCTTTTCTAGAATATCGCTTATTCTAAGTAATTCTGCAACCCAGCTTACTCTCCTCTTGATCTCCTCGATCGGCAGTCCGGCAGCTTTTAGAGGCATGGCGATGTTTTCAAATACAGATAGGTGTGGATATAACGCAAAGGTCTGAAAGACGAGGCCCACATTCCTATCTTGTGGAGGGATGTCTGTGACGTCTCTATCACCAAAATACACTCTGCCTTCATCTGGCTTCTCAAGCCCCGCTATAATCCTGAGTATAGTTGTCTTGCCCGCGCCGACGGGTCCGTAGATCACTGTTATCTTACCATCTAGTGCTTCAAACGAAACTCCACGTAGTACCTCTCTTCTTCTATAGGATTTCTTAATGCCCTTAACGATGACGTCTACCACTACCTACCACCTCCAGTGAATGCTAGCAATCCGCGCACGAAGTACCTGCCCATGAGGATGAATATTATTAGGGGTGGTAAAGAGCCTATTAACGCTGCTGCAAACATCTCGTTGTAGATCGTTCCCGCCTGTCCAACATAACTAAATATCTTCAATGTAACGTGCTTCTCGTACCCTCTAGTCATAGATAATGGTATGAAGAAGTTATTCCACATGTTTATGAGTATAAATATTAGTGCTGCCACGTACCCTGGACTTAGTAGTGGCAAAGCTATTCTACGATACGCGGTCATAGGTTTTAACCCATCTACTAGTGCCGCCTCGATCACCTCTCTCGGCAAGTTGTTTGTGAATATGAACATCAGTAGCGTTGCCATGGGGGTGTAGTATAGTAGGAACACTAAGAACAGCCCATAATTAGTGTCATAGAGCACTATAAGTCTTCCTGTAGCCTCTTCTATCCACCTAATGAGGGTTATTAGTGGAACTATTAAAGCCTGATATGGTATGTAAGTGGTGATCGCTATTAGTGGTGGTAGATAGTCAGCCACCTTACCACCCTTTAGGTATATCCCAAACGCTGCTATCGACCCCACCGTGACAGCTATGAACGCCGCTGGTATTGTTATTATTGCTGTGTTTACCATAGTCCCAGCTAGTAGGTTAAATGCTCGGGCTATAGTTCCTAGATCAAGCTCTCTTGGGAGATCTAGTAGCGGACTACTCATAGTGTCTGCGAGGCTCTTTATAGATCCTACTAGTAGAGCGTATAGTGGTATGACCCAGAAGATCCCGACCACCGCGAGGATCACTACCGCGACTACTATGTTGAGCTTAAACTTCATACTATATCACCTTCAATATCCACTTTCTTATACCATATGTTGCATACGGAATAACTATTACAGCTGACATAGCTATGAGAAAGATGCAAGCCGCCGCCGATATATTCACGATCATGTATGCAAACATATTGTACATGTATATGACTATGGTCATCGTGAACGGGTTTGTGAATAAGACGCTATATGGTAAGTCGAACATTTGTAGTGCAAATAGTAGGGAGAAGATAGTTCCTAGAAGTAGTCCGAGCTTAGAGTGTGGAATTACTATCTTCACCATTAACGTCAAGGCGTCTGCACCATCCACGAGCGCGCTGTCGATAACATCTCGTGGAATATTGTAAAAGGCTGCTAGGTATAGAAGGGCTATAAAGCCTCCATATATCCATACTGACACACCTATCAAGCTCCAAAGCGCGTTGTATCCGCTTAACCACTGTATCTCTGAAAGACCCAGCTTTGTCAAGTACACATTAAAGCCCTTGATGGAGTCAAAGAGCCATCTCCATATTACACCACTCGCTACTAGTGATATTGCTAATGGATATATAAAGAACGAGATTAAACCAGACCTGATCTTAGAACTCTCAAATTGAAATATCGCAGTCGCTATTAACAAGCCAACTAAGTTACCTAGTAGCACAAGAAGCGCGGCCCATATAATTGTGTTTACAATAGCTATTACGAACTCTCCACCGCGAAACTTAAATAGATCTTCATAGGTTTTAAATCCAACGAATTCAAATCGAGGATTATAGACGGAGTATGATGTCACAGACAGATAGAGATTCCACGCAATTCCATACCATAGTATGGTTACAAATACTAATGGCACGATGATCATTGGGATGAAGTAGACGTTTTTAAGCGGCAAGCCAGCCCCCTTAAGAAACCTACATGAGAAAAACCAATTAAATACTTCTAAGAGTATTCTTGAGAAAGACGTAAAAAAAGTAAGATAAGGTTTGAGAATATTAACATTTTGCCCATGGTGGTAAGATTCCTGCGAATGGCTTCTCGCAGGATCCTATGAAGAGCCCGCTTTGCTCCCACAGTGTTCTCTCTAGCTTTAATGCATCTCTGATTGTTTCATACCAAGATTCTAAAGCTGCTTCTTTATACTGTGCAAGCTCTACGGCTTTCTTCAACAACTTGTCCCATACGTCAGAGAATAGTGCTCCGTGTGTAAGACTAAATACTTGAGCTGTTGATGCAGCGTACTCATCTACCATTTTCTTCTGTACTTCAATGAAGTATATGTCCTTGCCTAGGTCTGGATAGGCCGCGATGGAGCCCTTGTATGGGTTGAATATGCTTTGACCCTTTCTAGATGCAAAGTACTTAGCGAATTCTCTGCCTAGGTCTTCGTTGGGTCCTTTAGGCACTCCAACAGCGTCTATGACCATGTTGTAAATGCCCTGAGTACCTGGGAATGGGGCAACGATGATCTTGCAGTCTGGAGTGATCGCGTCAATGTGGCACATCTTTACTCCTGGATATACATTGAATATTAATCCAACAGCCCAGTCTCCATCAACGTGGAATGCACCTTTACCCTCTACTATTCTAGCAACAGCTGTTGTCCAGTCTAGTGCCATCCAGTCGCCTGGGAAGGTCTTAGCGAACTCTAAGAAGATCTCTGTTGCCTGCTTAATGCTTGGGTCGTTGGGGTCTAATGTTCCATACATAAACTCTATGAACTTGCGCGGGCCTGCAACTGCTAGGAATATCTGCTCCCACATGTGTAGTACTGTGAATAGGTCTGCACCGGCTTGGACCATACATGGGATCCCTGTATCCTTGAGCTTAGCGCACGCTGCCTTTAACTCGTCGAGCGTTCTTGGCGGGGTAATTCCATATCTATCTAGGATATCTTTGTTCATTAAGATCAAGTTTGCCCTATGTAAATTAACTGGTATAGTGTAGAGCTTACCACCTAATAAGCAGACTTGTCCAACGGGGGTCGCTAATATGTCGATCTCTTTACCAATCCCCGTTAAGTCTACGAAGTCTTTCTCTCTATTGGGCGATGCCATGAAGTAGCTTATCATCTCTGGGCCACAGTGTACTTGAAACGCCTCTGGTGGTTTACCAGCCATTATGAGAGCTATAATAGCGAACTTAGCGTTGACACCCGCGCCACCTGGAACGGCTGTCTTCTCAACTGGAATACCAGTTTCTTTTGTAAAGTTTCCAATCAAGTAGTCTATAGCGAACCTCTCTAGCCCAGCCCACCAAGTGTAAAACGAGATCTTTCTTGGCGCAGGAGCTGGGGCTGGAGGCCGAGTCAAGAGAACTGCTGCGACGATAATGGCAATAATGACTACAACAGCTACAACAACAACCCAAATTGGTATCTTAACCCCACGCACCGTGGGAGACACCTTTCATTAATATAGATATCGTCTCTACGTTTATAAATATTACTTACGAGTTAGACAAAAATCTAATTAACGATACACTTTTTCCACTAAACTAATCAAAGAGCCCTTTAGAACGAGACCAGATAGTGTCAACACTAGTGGCAATGCTAGTAGGAGTACTAAAAATAACACCCATCTTAAAATGTTACTATGCTGGAAATGCCCGCCGCGATGCCTGCAGCAATGATCATTCCGAGACTAGAGGCTATAAGGTACTTACAATACCGACGATCAGGCTTGAAGCCTCTAGGCCTAAGGCTCTAAATGCAACTCCGAGCTAGTGGTAGGTTAACAACTAGTATTAGAATTTCGCTAAGCGGTTAAGTTAAGTTGATAATAGTCGTTGTGAATACTGCGGCTTGCCCCCTAACATCGACCACGTTTACAGCCAGTAGTATTGATAGCGCTACTATGATCGCTGTGACAACGACCCCTATAGGATCGTATTTATACCAATTTAGCATCAATTATGGCTCTTTCTTAGATAGAAACCCCTAAACGACTTTATTGAAAATCGCTCTTATGCCTCTCCTTAGCACGCGACCTATACCTACTATGATCGCTTCTGAGGCCGCTACACGCGTGTATCCTGCGACATTATTGTTTCTACTCGTATCTCAGGGCGACTGCTGGGGGTATTTTTGCTGCCTTATACGCTGGGAATACCCCGCCTAGAACGCCAACTAGTATTGTGAGAGCTACAGCTCTAAGGATACCAGTAGCTGTTATCTTTGGAGGTGCACGTATGAGTATACTCTGAGCTGACATTTTAAGCTCAAACCCTAATGATGCAAGCACGTGAGCTCCTACAACTCCGAGAGCTATCCCTATAGCCCCTCCAATAATGCTCATGACCACGCTCTCGGCGAGTATTATTAAGAGGACCTGGCTATCTTTAAAACCAAGAGCCTTTAACACCCCTATCTCACGTATCCGCTCGATGACCGATGTTATCATCGTAGCTGCTACTCCAGAGATAGCTACAGCGAAAGCTGATAGAGAGGCTGCAAACGATATGAAGTTCATAGCCCCGATCACGGAGTTGATGATGTTAGCTATGCTTTGGAAGGATATTATATCAGCTCTCCCCCTATACATCTCTTGAAGCTCTCTTAGAACTTGCGGCACTAGGTCACTACGCTCTACCAAGATGTATATGCCACTCCACTCGTTGAGCCCTAGTAGCTTAGTACCAGCCTGTAGTGGAAGCAGTATTGTTGTATCTGGGCTTAGTATAAATGCTCCTCCAAACTCCTTCAAGATACCGCTCACAACCACAGAAACCCTCCTCACTTCACTCCTACCACTAGCAGGCTTGAGGTACGTTATAGTGATCACATCTCCAACATCGTACACTACGTTGTTATCATCGCTGTGAGCTATCTTATAGCCCACCAACGCGCTCAAATACTCGTTTTCAGATGGCACCCTCCCCTTGAGCACCTCTAACCCCCTCATAGACTCAAAAACAACCTCTACAGGTATAGCATATACAAAGGCAATGCGCGTCTCTCCACCCACCTTCACCTGAGCTTGTATTGAGTAGAAGGGCTCTGCTCGTTTAACGCCACTAAGCGACCTGATAGCGTTTAAGTCGTTCTCACTAAGCCTGTAGCCTGAACTCGGAAAGAGCACTATGACGTTTTGACCGAGACCCTCCACTTGCGAGATCACGTAGTCTCCATAACCTTCAATGACACTAGAGATCATGACTAGCGCCAATGGACCTAGCGAGATGCCAACAATGGTCAATACGGCTCTAGTCTTCCTCTCTGTGAGAGCTTTTAAAGCCATCCTTAAGATGTCGACCACAAACTGCAGTAGCATCTTTCAAACCCTCTAGAACTCTCTATCGCGGTGCATGTGCTTTGAGGTATCTGTAGATCATGAGGGCCACGATAGCTAGAAACGCTATTACAGCGACTAGTGTGATAACGTACCCTGCGTGCCACCGAGCTTCGCCTTGCCTTGGTAGAGGCACCTCTTGCACCTGCAACACCGTGATCTTCACTGTGTAATTCAACTCCTCGACTCTTCCATACTCATCCATATACCTAATGGTGAGCAATAAGTTGTCGCCTACGACCTCGTCGACGCTCATCTCTACTCTAAATGCAGATTGCGATGCTGGGTCTAGATCTCCAAGTAGCGTTTCAGATGAGCGATCTCCATAAGAGGCTCTAACTAATACGCTCCTAGCAGTAGCTATACCGTAGTTTGCAACTACGCCTACAACACTCAGTGTTTTATTAGTTAGCGTAGCTTTCACATTTACAACTGCTATGTCTATGAATGGCTCGATTAGAACAGCTAGTGTTGTATTGTGGTAGTACGCGTATCCATAGACATCTCTATAGAGTATTGTGAGTGTGAAGGGGGCGCTCATGTACCTCAAATACGCTTGTACACCACCAGTCGCTATGGCGAAGGGGTTGTAGATTAGCACGTAACTTACATTTACAGGCTTATGTGGTGGTAACACGTCAACGTATCTCACAGCATCTTGTGGAATGAGCATGGGGCTATACGGTATGAGGTATACGTAGACGTTGTATAGTGGTGCAGAGCCTACATTCACAAGGCTCAATGTTAACGTGCCTGCCCCTCTCACGATTCTCAATGAGAGTGGTGCTTGAATCTCGATGAGCTTAGTCGACCCAAGGAGACTAACATTGAGCTCTACAGGTATAGACCTCGCGTTGTTCCAGTGGTCAATGAAGTTTAAATAGCCTCTAAACGTGAATACCCCTCTCTTCGTGGTCACAATGTTTAGCTTCAAGTAGAAGTACATTATATCGCCATACCCAAAGGCCCCTTGGAGGGTGGCACCTGAAACTAGTTGTGAAAGTAGCTCTTGAAGAGCCTGTGGAGGTATCTCGATCCCTAGCGTTCCCAGAGCACCTCTTCGCGCCTGCTCTAGTATGTTCACGGTTGACGCTGGCGCTCTAATATACGATGTGTTCGTGCTAGACGCTAAGAAGCCCTCTGGCAGCTCCATCTCTAACACTACACCCTTCATACTGGGGTTCAAGTTGTTCCTCACAGCGACTAGAAGCACTGCTCCATACTCAGGTGGTTCAGGCGCTTTACCAACCCACTCAACACTCACTACTTGAACGCTGCTCTCGGGGTCGTTGACTAGCAACGTAATGCTGTACTCTTCAACTACACGTGTATGTGGCGTCCCCGTCTCGACCACGTATGTAGCTCTAAGCTTCGCTACATAGAGCCCTGGCTTTACATCTCCAATAGACAGTGTAAACTGCGCTGTAAACTCTTGCTGGCTATTGATGGGGCCAGAGATGTAAGTCGACGCTACGTTACTAGCTTTAGAGTAGAAGCCTGCAGGCAACTCTAGTTCGAGTTTTACACCAGAGATCCTATAGGGCCACATATTAGCCAAAGTGACCTGTAGTGTAGCGTTCTCTGTCCCTGGGTATACAGGCCAGTTATTGCTCCAAGAAGAGTCAACTAGAAATAGCCCTTTACCAGAAGCCGCCTCTTCAACTAGAAGAGCGATTGCGAATGCTTGTCTATCTTCTATTAAGGTGTTGTATAGCGTGAACGCGTATCTCGCTACAACCTCAAATAGTAGTACACCGCTATTGACGACCCCTGAGAGGTCTGCATATAGTGTGGTTGCGCAAGAAGCTCCAGCGACTAGTCTCGTAGCACACATAGACGTGTTTGTAACCATCATGACCGAGGTGTTCATGGGCTTTACTTCGACGTAGAGGCCATCTACTGGGTAGTAGCCAGTGTTAAGGATTAGCACCGTCAGCGGGACATTCCTCTGACCTACAATCGCCCTGATCGGCACCTGAACGCCCCAATACGCTGATATGAGCGTGAGCTTAGGTCTATAGTACTCGTAGTCTGCAACTACAATGTTCACTCTACACCTCTCCGTGAACACCGCGAGTCCTTGACCAGTTCTCACTGCATACGTTAATATGAGCTCTAAAGGCTTAATGCCGGGTTTCGCTGTTGGTGCAACATCGACATTTAGATTGATAGTGCACGTGCCACCAGCTGGGACACCACCACTGCAGGTTCCACTAATGTCGTTCACGATGATCTCTGGTGGCGCCATGCTCTCCACTTTAATCCACGCGACTTGATGCGGCTTAGCGTTAGCTACCTCAATGGTCACCACAACCCCTCTACTCGATGGTAGTAGTGGCGTGTATTCACCTCTACTAGTTGTATGAACAGCTATGATCCTAAACGCCTTTAGCTCTTCGAGGGGTTTAACCGTCACGTTAAACGCTATGTATGCTCTATAGTATGAAGGTCTACCCGTAGATAAGACAGCGTATACTTCGAGTAGAGCTTGTAGATCTGTGGTGTTAACCTCTACGCCTGTGAACTCTAATGACACCACCTCACCGTAGTTAACTGCTCTTTGACTAGTCACTATAGAGTAGTTTCTACCATCAACAAACACGGCGTTTAGGAGCGTTAGTTTCGCAACTAAGCTAGTAATGGTGTCAAGAGAGTATGACTGTAGAACCACGTAAAGCCCTACACCACTACTCTCACTACTAACAGGGTTAGAGGTCCACGAGGCGTCGACGAGGGTCATATTCAGTGTTGGCTCGAAAACCCTTAATAGTATGGTTTGGTACTCTGTAAACCAGTAGCTACTAGTAGCACTCGTAGCCAAACCCTCGATCTTCAGTACAACTGGGTACACCCCACCCCTATCCGTGACAATGTTGACCCCATCTAGCTCTACGTAGATGTGATCCCCATACCTATAAGTGTTTTCAGAGACTATTGTACGCGAACTTTCGCCACTAGTAAAGATCAACTGGTCTGGAAGAATAGCTGTGACTCTTAACCCTCGAATTGTGTAGCCAGGAGCTACCACTTGGAGATACAGGTAGAATGCTACATTAACACTAGTTGTGTAGGCTCTATCACCAATCCACCCGTAAGACGACACGTTGAGCAGCTTCAGCTTCGGTTGCTCGGATACGCGCACTAGCACTACGAAGCTTGCTGTAAATGTGTAGTAAGTGTTAGTTGAAGGGTCGTATGCCACGCCCTGAGCAGAGATCTGTGCGGGGTATTCTCCAGGCGTCAGGTTCGTCTCTATTGAAATACCTTGAAACGCCACAGTGATCATAGAGCCTCTTTGTACAGCTACATCGCTAACTACAAATTGTTGTGGGTAGAAGCCTCGTGGTAAGTACAGCGTCATTACGCAGTCTCTCACATCGACTACATCGTTGTTTAAGAGAACAACATTTAAGGTCGCTCTTTCAGTACCAGGGTAGACATCGCCAGAAGACCAGTACACGCTTACAACTTCGAGATCTATGCTGGAGACGTTCACGGGGACCCTGAAAACGTAGTTCATAGTACTCCAAAACTCTGCTCCGTTATCATCGCCAAACAATACGAGTTTTACTTCGATGTCTACATAGCCTACATAATCGACTATCAACGGGTCTGATCTAATCGAGACTACGTCTCCATAGTCAACAGCGCCTTGAAACACCGTGATCGAGGTTGTAGTACCATTGATAAAGAGTGCTCGAGGAGACTTGATAGTAAAGCACGCCGTGATGCTCCTAATAGTCTTGAAGTCTTTGTTGACTAGAACCATGTAGAAACGTGAAAGCCTAGAACCAGACACGGGCTTTGGAGTCTCAAGGCCATAGTCTAGAACTTCTAACCTAATAAGTGGAGGCCTCGTGAGAGTTACGTAGAGCTCTACTACGCCTTGATCGTAGTAGTCGACGCCGTCATCTGTGCTCATAGTGGCATTTAGTTCTAACACCACTCTATACGACATGTTCGGGTCTGCAGTTGGGTATATCGAGATAGGCCCGAGAGTGGTCGTTGTTAACTCGTTTTTGCCTAGGTTTGTTATCTGAAACCTAATGTTGGAGGGTGTGAAGACCTCTTCGCTAAGTCTAGCCACACCTCTAGCCTCTAGGATACGCGAGTTGCCAGTGTTCTTCACCGTTACATAGAGGTATACATCTCTACTACCAGGATAGCCCGCCGGGTTCCAGTACCAATCAACTACTTGGAGAGATAATCGCGGATAACTCGATATGGTGATGAGTACTCCGCTCACAACTTCGCTACCATAGGTGGTGGCATTAAACCTATAATGCACTGTCGCGCTGATCTCGTATACTCCCGGATTGACTTCTCTACCTACATCTATGTGGTAGGTGAATACAACTATGTCTCCTGGTTGGACGACCTCGTACGTTGTTCCATTGGTTGTTTGTGGAGGGACACAGCTACTATAACCTCTAGTTATGGTGAAGCCCTCTGGAAGATTGATGCAACCAGCCGATACATACACTGGTGAGTCGCCAACGTACTTTACGTTGACTACTAGAACTACATTTCTACTTCCAGGGTAGATGTCTTCTGTATTAGCTGAAGACTTGTAAGTGTAACTGTAGAGTGTAAATAGCGGGCTTCCATGAGCTTGAACATTGATAAATAGCGATAAAATCAAACACGCCACAACAAGTATACCTTCTAAAGCGCGTTTACCGCTTACATTAGCCTTCAAGGTAAATCACCGAGAGATATGTCTATAGACACACCTCCTAATAACAGTGAGTGTGAAATTACGCAGTATTCAGTATGCACCTGCTTGGATCGGGGTCTAGCGTGTTCGCGATCACCCCATCCCTGATCAAGTATATCTTCTGTGTGCAGTGTGCTACTTCGGGGTTATGCGTTACAACCACTATTGTAGTCCCCTCCTTGTTAAGCTCTTGAAAGGTCTTCACCACGATCCTCGAGCTCGCCACGTCGAGGTTCCCCGTCGGCTCATCAGCTAGTACGATCTCTGGCTCGCCTACGATAGCCCTTGCGATCGCAACTCTCTGTTGTTGACCTCCTGAGAGTTGATTTGGCTTTTTAGGTAGCCAAGAGAGCTCGCCTCCAGCTCTTAGCAGAGCGTTTATAGACATTTCGATCCTCTTCTTGCGAGGTATCCCTCTTGGTATTAGGGGGAGCTCGATGTTCTCTAGAACTGTTAATCTATTGATCAAGTTGAATTGTTGAAAGACGAAACCCATTTTATAATTCCTCAACCTAGCGATCTCGTCGCTTTTGAGCCTCGAGATCTCTACTCCATCGACTACAACCCTGCCACTCGTAGGCCTATCCATCAAGCCCATAATGTTTAGTAGCGTTGTCTTTCCAGAGCCGGATGGGCCCATTATGGCGATAAAATCGCCTCGATAAATCCTCAGTGAAACCCCTTTCAAGGCTATAGTCTCAACTTCTCCTGATCTGTAGATTTTAACTACATCCTCAAGCACTAGTAGCTCTCTTCTCATCAGCACACCCTCAACCCGCTATGTCTTTAGACACATTTTTACCCCCTAAAAGCAAACTATAAGTTAGGTTGGTGCCTATAGAATGAGCAACTCGCACAAAACCCCTAACCTTCAAGAACGTGGCTTTATACACTTAGACTTCGTATTAAAGGGGGTTAGAGGGGTTTTTCAAGACATTATTCTATTCACAATATACGAATTGAGAGAAGCTCATGGCTATTCAATAAAGTCGTACATCGCTAGTTCTTTAGGTCTATATGTGCCTAGTAGTGGTGTACTATACCCAACTCTACATAGACTCGAGAGGGAGGGTCTCATATCCTCGAGGCTGGAGGGGAGGAGGAAAATATACAAGTTGACCCCTAAGGGCGAAGAGTACGTTAAGTCGAAACTAGAGGAGTTGAGAAAGATCATTTATAAGGCTCGAAGAGCCTTTGAGGTAGCTTGTAGTATTGGGCTTCTAGAACTAATCGGGTTGATCAAAGAGCTTTGGGAGCGAGACATTGAAGTACCCAGCGAAGTGCTTGTAAAGCTCAAGGTTAAAGTCGACGAGATCAACGCGGTTTTAAAAGAGCTCATCGAGAGCAAAAGAGCGAACCACCTCTCCACATAGACGTCACAGAGGGCGACTATGAGAGGGTTTAAGGTCGTACTAACAGGCGATGAAGGCTTAGTTGGCACCTACAACTATACTTACTTGGGCTTTGCTTCTGGTCTACCAATGGACGTCTTCCCATCAATCCTTGGCGAGTTGCTATTTCCAACAGTTAGTGATGCTGATGGAAGGATGAAGACAAGCCAATATGGACTATGTAAGATCGAAGCTGCGCTTATCGATGCTGGCTTCTCAAGAGACGATGTAGCTATAGTAGATCCAAGGAAGATAGAAGTGGCTATAGGTCCGAGGACTAGAGCTGTGGGCATCGGAGTGCTAGATCCCCTGGGAGTCAATTATGGAACAATGCTCCTAAGAGTGGTGCTAGAGCTCATGGGGGTCAAGACGAGGCTACAATCCTACATGTCATGGGCCACGATGAAGCTACTCAACAAGGTGAACGAGCTAAAGAAGAAGTATGGGTTTAAGGTCATTGTTGGCGGCCAAGGCGTCTGGGAGATCATAGACTCTGGCCTCCAAAAGAGACTTGGCATAGACACGATCGTTGAAGGCGAAGGCGAGCTGGTAGCACCTGAACTCTTCTACAAGGCTGTTGTTGGTGAGCATCTTCCAAGCTATGTCAAGGGGCCCCCAGTCCCTATTGAGAAGATCCCGATCATTAAGACCCCCTCGAGAGGTCTTGTCGAGGTCACGCGTGGCTGTGGAAGGGGATGTAGATTCTGCAACCCAACACTCCTCATGTGGAGAAGCATACCAGTTGAGAAAGTATTGAGAGAGGTTGTTGTGAACGTTAGAGGTGGTGAGCGCTACATTACACTCCACTCCGAGGACTTCCTGAGGTACGGCTCTCCAGATCTACTGCCACGTCGAGATAAAGTGTTAAGGCTTCTAGAGCTTGTTAGGAAGGCTCCAAGCGTAGAGGAGGTCTCAATAGACTTCGTAACAGCCTCTACTGTGCTCTCAGATCCAAAGCTAGTTAGAGAGGTCGGAGACTCTCTTGGGTTATCCGAGGGCTCTTTCTCAATAGTGCAAATGGGCATCGAGACTGCCAGCCCAAGGCTTTTAAGGTTGATAGCCCCAGGTAAGCCCAAGCCCTATTCCGCCGAAGAGTGGCCTAAGGTGGTCGAAGAGGCTGTCTCGATCTTAAATGAAGCTGGTTGGTGGATCTGCGCGACAATAATTGTTGGATTGCCAGGTGAGAGAGTAGAGGACGTGGAAGCGAACATTAAGCTCGTGGAGAGACTTGAGCCCTACAACGTCTTCATCTTCACCCTGCCCTTCATACCTAGCGGAAGCTTGAGAAGATCTAAAGGTCTCACCACACACGACATCCTGCCTAGTCGCGAAAACCTCGAGTTGATCTTCATTGCAACCTACGACGCTATTAAGAAGCTTAGAAAGCTCTCTCCAAAGCTAGTTGCAAAGGCACCACCAACCGTCAAGTGGCTCTTAGGAGGATTGCTCTACTTCGCCGCAACTATCGGGATAAGGAGGCTTCAACGACAAATACCCAGCATCGCCACGAAGATCCTGAAGGCTAGACAGGACATCATAGAGGTCACAGCGGAGACAAGGATAAAGTGAAGGGCCCGGGCCGGGATTTGAACCCGGGACCTCCGGGTCTCAGCCCCCATCATCTCGGGGGTCCACAGCCCGGCGCTCTATCCAGGCTGAGCTACCCGGGCCACCTTAGGGGGCTTCGTGGCCTGGGGTCTTCACAGCTCTGCTCGGGCCCGATTTTACTGATTTCGTGGGGGTTTATAATGGTTACTCTTCTAAATTGTTGTATTGGGTTTTAGCTTGAGCGGTAAGCCGAGAGAGGTCTATCCACCAATCCACGTCATTTCGTGTATTGAGAAGAGTCAGTGCCCGTTTTACGAGCTTAGGAGCTTTGAGAGTGAGGGAGGGGAGGTTTGTGTAGCTTATTGTAAAGTCACTGAAAGGTATCTGACAAGGTCTTTTGTGAAGAAGTGTATTTTGTACTGGGAGACTTGTCCATACAGGCAAGCTGGGCTTTCTCAGTGATCCTTATGAGCCTTAACTTACCGACCCTTCTCTCGATCACGAGCCCTTTAGCAACAAGGGTGTTTATTGTCTTAATGAGCGTGTAGTAGGATAGCCCTGTATCCCTCCTTATAGCGTTTAAGTTACACTCTCTTACCCGGCATAGGTAGCTGAGTACTCTTTCTTCTGGACTCTTTCTACCAGCCAAGCTCTCGCCTCCTCCTGATCGTCTCCTCTACGTAGTTTTCAAGCATGTCTAAGGGACCGTAGGGTATCGAGATCATTGTAGACCTACCACGCTGTCCACGACCACTTGGCTGAGCCGATATGACACCCGCTCGTGCAAGCCCCTGCACGTACTCGTAGACCTGGGTGTGTCTTCTCGGTATTTCTCCGTATAGCTCGCAAACCACTCTATACTCATCTTCGACTTCTCCAATTCTAACCTCTCTCTTACCAGTCCTCCTGAGCAACCTTATGATCGCTAGTAGTACTAGAAGCTCGTGTAGTGAACTATACTTTATGAACTCGCTAACTCCAACTATCTCTCTAGATAGACTAGCAAGCGCTTTTCTAACGTGTTCAATAGTGATCCTCCTCGCTCCCTCTTTCTCCGCGAGATCGCCTGCGAGTAGTAGTATTTCAAGCGCGTGTCTAGCATTCCCTCCACCACCTCTATCCACACCCTCGTACTCGGCTATAGTCTTCAATACGTCTTCATCATAGACCCCGTCAAAGAAGGCCATTGAAGCCCTATACTTCAATATGTCGTATAGTTGCTCAGCTGTGTATGGGTTTAACTTGATTATGTGTCTAAGTAGATAGCCCTCTGTAGTGGGGTCTAGAAACGCCAGCTTTGAGGTGTCTGAAGCTATAAATATGAAGTTTACTCGCTTTGACCCCTCGTGAGCCTCGTAGGTTCTAGCTAAGAAGTACACTGCATCCGACTTAGAGATGCTTGCAAAGTAGTGGAACTCGTCTAGAGCCACTATTATGTACTGATCTAGCTCCTCCAAGTAAGTGAGGAGCGCGTCAAACATCTCCTTCGCAGAGAGCCCTCTCGATGGTAGTGGAATGTTAAGCTGCCTCGCTATGTCGTAGATTATGTTGTAGAGCGTCCTATTCCTATGACAATTCACATGTGCGTAGGAGACGTTGTAACCCCTCTCACGGGCTGTCCTCGTAAAGATCTTGCCGAAAAGCTTTGAAAGCGCTGTCTTCCCCGTGCCGACACCCCCTATGATCAGCACTCTCTGAGAGATGTCACCGGGGTTATGAACTAGGTGCTTGAAGTACGAGACAAGACTTCGAAGCTCATTTTCTCTGTGTGGAAGCTTATCTGGCAAGTGCTCAGGCATTAAGCTCTCTCTACTCTTAAAGAGCGAGGGTTTGCTCAATTCTTCTTCAATAATCCTCCAAGTGTCGCTCATAGTTACACTGACACCAAAACTTTCGCCTATCCTATCCTACATAGAAGGCTTAAAAACCGGTTGGCAAGGGGCCACCCCAATGTACGTCTTGGTAGTAAACACCTCGACAAAGAGGCAGGTACCCAATGAAGAGTCGTGTTGAGACCCCATCTCCTTGAGGAGCTCAACCACCATTGTGAAAAGCCTTGAGCTTAAACCTCTAACACCTCTAGCTTTAACTCTCACTTTAACCGCTGTAGGTAGTGTAAGAGAGGCTATGCAACTCCTTAGATCACTAATTGTGGGAGGCGTGGCGGTGGTACAGTTGATCGGGATTATGTTCTCTACAAATCCATACTCTCGAAACGCGAGAGCTTTAAAAGCCCTTTCAACGCTAAGCGAGGTGTAGACAAACACCACACCAGGGAACCCGCTATACACCACCCTAACGCTGGGGTCTTTTGGGTATAGAACGTTGCCAACTTCGTGCATGCAGAGCTCTTCACTACTAGTCCTACACGTAACGATCAACTTCGGCTCCTCGCTCAAAAACCCGCCTCCCTCAAGGGGGTAGTAAGTCATATGATAGTTTATCAGTCGAAACCACACTACCCTTACGAGTGGGGGTCCGCTTGAATACATGTTCAACTATTAGGCGGATAGCGTTAGAGGCTGCATCGATCCTAAGAGAGCTTGAAGGTAGAGACGAGTACCTCGAGGTATTCGGGGTGAACCCGCTGGGCGACCTGACGAGAAAGATAGACCTCGTGGTCGAGGACTACATCTACGAGTCGATCAAGTCTTTAGGGCTAAACGCGCTCTTCGTCGGTGAAGAGAGAGGCGTTAGGGAGGGTGGGCCTAACTACGAGTACGTGGTTCTTGTAGACCCACTAGATGGGAGCTTAAACTATGCAGCTAGAATACCGTTTGCTTCAGTGTCTATAGCCATCTACGAGAGAGGCTCGAGCATTACTAGCCCTGTTTATGGAGTGGTGAAGAACATATACGCAGACGAGATCTACGAGTTATGTAATGGAAACGTATACTGGAATGGCAAACTTGTATCGAGCTTGGCCTCCAGAGTTGAGAACGTATTCTCCATATACACTGAGAGCCCAGAGATGTTGAAAGCCATAGTCGAAATAGGCGATAAGCTCGTAAAGGGCGTTAAAGTGCGCACTATGGGGGCGGCTTCGCTGGAGGCTATATACGCGGCGCATGGTAGGATCGCTGGGTTCTACCACTTAACTGGTAAGTTGAGAAACAGCGATGTAGCTGTGGCTATAGGTATTGCAAATAGGCTAAAGGCTCACATATACTCGAAGCCCCCGCTTGGAAGTATGCGTATTGATCGAGTTGAAGCTATCGAGAAGATAGTTATAACTCGAAGCGTCGAAATCCTCAAGAGGTCTAGGGTAGCGCTAGGAGGCTAAAAGGATTCTAAAACCCTCTTCAACTTCGCACTTAGAACTCGCCTAGCCTTCTTAGTTACAAGTACATCTTCTTCTACTCTGATCCCATACTCGCCTGGGAAGTAGACGCCGGGCTCTATTGTAAACACCATGCCTGGCTCTAAAACCACGTCGCTGTCCACGCGTAGGTAGGGTGGTTCGTGAACAACAACGCCTATACCATGCCCAAGCCCGTGAATAAACCTCTCTCTGAGTCCATACTTGTCAAGAACTCTAGCTGCCACATCAAACACCTCACTAGCTTTTACACCGGGAGCTACAGCGTCTATGGCTGCTTCAAGGGCCTCTACGACTGCTTCTAGGCGCTTCCTCTCCTCACTACTTGGCCTGCCTTTGAGGATCATGCGTGTTATATCACTACACCTACCGCGAACCTTGACACCCACGTCTACAAGGATGAGGTCTCTTCTTGAAACCCTACGGGTGGTTGGTACTGCGTGTGGGTAAGCATTATTGGGTTTAAACGCGATAATAGGGTCGAAGGCGAGTCTATCAACACCACTATCTCTCACCGTCTTCTCGAACACGCCTACGAGCTCTGTCTCGGTTACATCATCTCTCACACTAGATTCTACCGCGATGATCCCTCTCATAGTGATTCTTACCGCCTCGGCTATGCTCCTGATCTCTTCGTCGTCCTTGATCATTCTAAGCCTCCACACATCGTTTGACACATCAATGGCTTTTCCACCAAGTGCTTGTAGAACGCCCCTCTGCAATGGGCCGTGGTGTGAAGCGTCAACACCTACTGTAGCCTCTGCGTACTTCTTCACTATATCTTTCCAGTCGAGATCGACCGTTGGCACCCCAACGGGCTTTAAAGACTTTGATACCGCATATACCTCAACATCGCCTGGGAGGCTGTCTCTATACCTATGGTATTCGAGGAGTGGGACGTATAGGTGAAAAGAGTCTCCTCTCCTATCGTACACGAGTATGCCAAGCGCGTCTCCAAGTGTTGGAACACCTGTGAAGTACTCTAAATTATCTGGAGCAGAGATCAAAACCACATCAAGCTTCTTCTCCTCCGCTAGAGCGCGTAGCTTATTAAGCATTAAATCACCATATTACACCATGCCTGGAGAGCAAAATAAGTAGGATGATGTATTTTGAGCTCCAAGGAGCTAAAGTGCCCGAAGGATGGAAATACCCTAGTGCTAGTCTACGAGTCAGAGAGACTTAGCGGTGTAGTCAGAGTCTCTATATACTATAAGTGCCAAGTCTGTGGCTATAGAAGGGATGTTGAGAAGCTAGAGATATCTCGTGACGAGCAAGGAGTGCTTATTAAGAGGTCTCTCCTCTCTTCTTCTTAGCAATGATGTTAAACAGCGTTTTTTCAATATCACTACATAAGTCTCTACGTGTTCTAATGACGTAGTGCTCCTTATCTAGCGGCTCGACGATCACAACATCCTCGCTATCTATGTCGAGAAGCTTAGATATGACTTTGTTGACCACCCCTCCAGGCACTGTGAATTTACATATTTCGGGCTCTTCGAGCTGTTTAAGAGGATCTATAGTCTCACCTGCAAGAATGCTTCGAGTCGCTCTCTTTCTCTTCGTAATGGTGGTCTGCTCGATCTTCTTGTTTATTAAGACCCAGACACCGTTTCTGAGCTTCACATACACCTTCAAGATGCTGCACCAGTGGCGTTGACCCTCTAAGCGTAATCTAGCTATACGCTCAGAGTTGATATTAGGGTTTTCTAAACTAATAACTGGTGGGATGACCTAGCAGGAACGTGCTGAGATATGATGTAAGGTGGAGCGACGGGGACCGCTCCAAACGCGTTTTAGGTATTTATCCTCGTCATACAATACAACGTACACGGTGTCCACTATGATGTACCCAGAGGTTGTAAAAGAGGTAGAGAGGATACTTTGGCCTAGACCACTAAAGTTGTTCACCGCCGGCCCAGTCGCGTGTTTCCCCGAAGTTTTAGAGGTCATGAAGCTCCAAATGCTTAGCCATAGGTCAGCTGAGTATAGAGAGCTACATAGAGACACTGTGAAGAGGCTGGCAGATTTCCTAGAGGCTAGAAAAGCCACCGTCCTTCTCATACCATCTAGTGGTACTGGCTTCATGGAGGCTAGCATTAGGAACGCTGTGACGCCTAAGGGGAAGGTGTTAGTAACTATTATTGGAGAGTTTGGACATAGATATAAAGAGGCTGTTGAGAGGAATGGTAGAATTCCAGTAGTCCTCGAGAAGCCGCTGGGGAAGCCTGTTTTACCTGAAGAGCTCGACGACGCGCTAAAGAAGAACCCTGACGTTGAGGCTGTCACTATCACCTATAACGAGACGAGTACAGGCGTCTTAAACCCACTCAGAGAGCTTGCAAAAGTTGCGAAGGAGAGAGATAAGCTGGTCTTTGTAGACGCCGTGTCTGCGATGGGTGCTGCTGAGATAAAGGTAGACGAGTGGGGTCTAGACCTCGTGTTCTCGAGTAGTCAAAAAGCGTTTGGAGTGCCTCCAGGCCTGGCCATGGCCGCTGTGAGTGAAGAGGTGTTCGAGAGGGCTAAGAAGATACCTGATAGGGGCCTCTACTTCGACCTACTAGAGATCAGAGAGGTGCTCCTAGAGCAGTGGTCTACACCAACAACTCCGCCAATACCACAAGTTGCTGGGCTAAACGCTGTCTTGAGGATCGTGGAGAAGATGGGTGGTAAGGAGGCTTGGCTGAGAATGTATGCTGAAAGAGCTGAGAAGATCAGGAGAGGGGTTCTCGAGCTAGGCTTGCAGCTCTTCGCAGAGCCAGGCTATTATAGCCCCACAATAACGGTCGTCTACAACCCGCCAGGGATCAAAGGACCTGTGATATACGAGGAGATGAGGAAGAGAGGCATAGAGATCGCGAGAGGGTACGGCAAGGTCAAAGATATAACGTTTAGGATCGGCCACATGGGGTACATAACGGATGAAGACATAAAGTTGCTATTTGACACTCTAAGAGAGGTGTTAATCAGTCTAGGCTATAAACCACCATCATGATATACTTGAGTCAAGCGAGTGGGTGTTAAGTGTGGTTAAAGTACTGGTTGCTAGTAGAATCCACGAGGATGGCTTGAAGCTACTACGTGAAAACAAAATTGAAGTCACCTATGTTGAAGAGCCTAGTGAGGAGGAGCTTGTAAAGCTCGTGAAGGGTCACCACGGCCTAATAGTTCGCAGTAAGCCCTTGGTAACTAAGAGGGTCATAGACTCTGCTGATCAGCTCCTCGTGATAGCGAGAGCTGGTGTTGGAGTAGATAACATCGACGTAGAAGCCGCTAAAGCTAGAGGCATAGAGGTTATAACAACACCTGAGGCTACTACACAGAGCGTTGCAGAGTTAGCTGTCGGACTAATGCTAGCAGTGGCTAGAAAGATAGCGTTCTCGGATAGGAGAATGAGAGCTGGTGAGTGGGTTAAGAAGTATGCCGAGGGCTTCGAGCTCTATGGCAAGGTTCTGGGCATTATTGGAGCTGGCAGGATCGGGTCTGCTGTTGCAAGGATCTGTAAGTATGGATTTAACATGCAGGTAGTCTACTACGACGTAGCGAGGAATCCAAAGCTCGAAGAGGAATTAGGTGCTAAGTTCATGCCACTCGAAGAGCTTCTCAAAGTGGCAGATGTAGTTAGCATCCACGTCCCACTAACTAAGGACACCTACCACCTGATCAACGAAGAGAGGTTAAAACGGATGAAGAGAGCGGCCATCCTGATCAACACTGCGAGAGGAGGGGTCGTGGATACAAACGCGCTCATAAAGGCTCTTAAAGAAGGCTGGATCGCAGGCGCCGGCCTCGACGTATATGAAGAGGAGCCGCTTCCACCAGGACACCCACTGACAACTCTCGACAACGTAGTTTTAACTCCACACATTGGCGCGAGCACACATGAAGCTCAAGCGAGAGCCGGCGTACAAGTCGCTGAGAAGCTAATAGAGTTCTTCAAGAGCAAGGGGCTACTGTAGAGTTAACAACGAGCTCAGCTCGTAGAAGCCTTTAAAAGCCGATAGTTTTTAATATATATTACCGGCGGGGCTAGGCAGCGGGGTAGGGCAGCCTGGTAGCCCGCGGGGCTCATAACCCCGAGGTCGGTGGTTCAAATCCACCCCCCGCTATCCCGCCGCGTGGCG
>Ga0080004_1212563_pt1 | contig 23692 bp, 25 predicted proteins | sample WasSprMetagenome_FD_69207 | JGI IMG/M metagenome (GOLD analysis project Ga0080004, IMG submission 69207) | Sulfidic aquatic microbial communities from Washburn Spring, Yellowstone National Park, USA - WS (SPADES assembly) (version 2) | ecosystem: Environmental > Aquatic > Thermal springs > Hot...
TTTCATCGGGGTCGTTTTTGCAAAAGCAAAACATCTTTGACTTTGTCTTTAGTTCAACATGAATTTCCAAGCCAATTATTGGTATGAATTTCATATTAATTTTTTCCAATTTTTTAAATAATTCTTGAATTTTTGATCAAAAACTTCTTTTGGAGTGATTTTTTTAATTCCCAGGCTTAGCAATTTTGATTTCAGGTCCAAAAATGCCCTTTCTTTGTTTTTCTCGCATGTTATTTTTTCTAACTCAAGAATCTTTCCGTAACCTTTCGTATCATCCAAAAAGATCTTTATTCCTTTCCAATCAAAGACCAATCTTTTCCTTTTCCAAATTGCCACCACTGGAAAACCGATTCTCTCTAAAATTTCTTTCATTTTCTCAAAATCTTCTTTTTTAAATTTTATCTCGATCTCCCCTCTAAAATCTTGATGGATCTTCCCGGATTTTAAAATCAAATAACTTGCCTTATCATTCTTTCTGATTCTCAACCTTTCGCTTCCGCAGTAGACCGTCTCTTCATTGATTTCACCTTTGAACTTTGCAATTTTCTTTAATTTTTTAATTAAATTTTGGTATTGAGAAGGTGAAATAAAAGTTCTTATTTCAACTTCAATTCTTTTCATGCAATTTTTTTAATTCTTTCATTATCTCAACCCCTGAACTTGTGCCTATAATATCAGCTCTAGCTTTAATTGCTCTTTTTAAATCATTTAAAGTTCTTATTCCGCCTGCAGCTTTTATTAAAAGGCCAGGGGCTCCCTTTCTCATTAATTTTAGATGATAAAATTTTTCTTTTAATTCTCGATGTTCTAAAGGGTCTTTCTCAGTTGCAGTTTTAACGCAGATTGCTCCTGCTTTTTTTACTATTTGAGATGCCTTAATTATTTCTTTATCAGTTAAATAACCAGAGCCAATGATTACTTTAGTTGGCAAAATTTTGCAAATTTCTTTTAAATCCTTTAAAATTTTTTCCCATCTTTCGTGCTTTGCATCGACAATATTCATTACAACGTCTAATTCATCGGCACCATCTTCTTTTGCTTTTTGGCACATTTTGATTCTCTTTTTATGCGGCGAATCCCCTATCGGAGGATCGATTAAAGCAATTGTTTTAATTCCGGTCCCTTTCAATTCCTTTGCCACCAATTTCACCCATTCTAATCTCACGCAAACTCCCCTAAACCCATATTTTTTTGCCTCTTGGCAAGTTTTCAAAATATCTTCCTTTTTCGCCTTTTTGTTTATGTTTGTATGATCGATAATCTTTGCAATTTCTTTTATTTTTTCCATAGTTTTTTAAAGGTAATTTCCCTTATTTCCTTTGCTATTTCTTCTGGGGACCTTTCGCCATCGATTATAAAAACATTTTTGAATTTTTTTGCCAAAACCTCATAATTTTTCCAAACTTTCCTCAGGGTTTTTTCTTTTTCAAAAAGGGTAATTTCAAATCTATCCTTTTTTATCCTTTGAATGCAAATTTTTGGCGAAACTTTTAAAAAAAAGGCTAAATCTGGCAAAATAAATTTTTTATTAATTTCGATTAGCCAATCTAAGTCGTTGATTCCTAAATTTCCGTAAGCCATTGTTGAGAAAAAGTATCTGTCTGAAATTACGTTTATTCCCCTCTTTAAAAGAGGAATTACTTCTTTTTCTAAATGGTAGGCTCTATCAGCGCAAAACAAAAGCTGAAGACATTCAGCAGAAGATTTCCAATCATGAGTTAGCTGACTTTTGATTAATCCTCCGATTAAATAAGAGGTTGGTTCTTTTGTAATATGAGTTCTTTTTCCGATTTTGTTCAAATAATCAGCTAAAAGCTTAACTTGAGTTGAATTTCCCGCTCCATCTATAGAATCGAAAACAATGAATTTTCCTTTGTATGGATTTTTTATCATTATTTAATTTCTTCTTTTATTCTTTTTAGTTTCTCCAAATAAGTCTTAGTATCTTCGCTCACCCATTCTTGGGTGTTGATATATTTTATTCCCCCGTCTTCTTTTCTAATAACAACTCTTTCAATCCCTGCATTGATCAAAATTCTTCTGCAACGCAAACAGGGAATTGCCTCGACTAATTTTCCTTCTCTATCCACTCCAGCTATATAAAGACTACCACCTAAAACATTGCTTCCGTTTCTGGCCGCGTTAACAACAGCATTTTCTTCAGCATGAACTCCTGGGCAATCTTCGTAAGCAATTCCATGAGGTAAATTTTGAAGATCTTTAATGCAACCTACCTCAAAACAATTTATTACTCCCCTAGCTGGGCCATTATAACCAGTAGAAATTATGGCATCGTTTTTAACAATGACTGCTCCGTATTTTCTTCTAATGCATGGAGATCTTTGAGCCACTGTTTTTGCGATTTCCAAATAATATTCATCTTTTGGTGGCCTCATATTTAAATTTGCAATTTACAATCTTCAATCTACAATTTCTATACCCATATTTTTTGCCTGACCTTCAATAATTTTCATTGCCTTTTCAATATCTGTAGTGTTTAAATCTGGAAGTTTTTCTTCAGCTATTTTTCTCAATTGTTCTCTTGTTATTTTCCCAACTACTTTTTTCCCTGGTTCTCCAGAGCCTTTTTCAATTCCGGCAGCTTTTTTCAAAAGCTCTGCTGTTGGAGGTCTTTTTATTTCAATATCAAAACTCCTGTCTTCATAAATTGTCACTCTGACAGGAATTGTCCAGCCTGCCTTATCTTTTGTTGCCTGATTGAATTTATCGCAAAACTCTTTAATGTTTATTCCATGAGGGGCTAAAGCAGGACCGACTGGAGGAGCTGGAGTTGCTTGGCCTGCAGGAATTTGAAGCCTTACCACTGCTTTTACTTTTTTCATAATTTTTTGATTTGAAGAGAATCTAATTCAACAGGTGTATCTCTCCCAAAAAGGTTTATCATGACTTTCACTTTTCCTCTCTCTTCGTCAATTTCTGCGACCTTTCCATCAAAATCTTTGAATGGGCCATCGATGATTTTGACTAAGTCTCCAACTTTAACCTCGATTTTGTATTGCGGTTCTTTAATCTCGATTCTCTTTAACAATTCTTTCATTTCTTCATCAGAAACCGGAATTGGAGTTGTCCCAGAACCAACAAAACCGGTAACGTTTGGGGTATTCCTCACTACATACCAAGAATCATCTGTAACTATCATTTCAACAAAAACATAGCCAGGGTAAATTTTCTCTTCTACTATTTCTTTCTTTCCTCCCCTAATTTTTATCTTCTTTTCTTTTGGAACCAGAACGTTAAAAATCTTGTCTTCCATTCCTAAAGACTCGATCCTTTGTTTTAAATTCCTGGCTACTGCATCTTCATAACCTGAATAGGTATGAATCACATACCATCTTCTTTCTTTTGGTAATTTTTGTTTTGGCATGGTTTTATTTTAGAATAAATTTTTGTAAAAAGGAGGAAAAAAGATAATCTAAACCTCCAAGGTAGATGGCTACCACTAACGAAATTATAATCACAATTAAAGTGTATTGTAAAGTCTCTCTCAGTGTTGGCCACTTAACTTTTTTCAATTCTATTCTCGATTCTCTCAAAAATTTTGAAATTTTTTTAAAAAACTCCATGATCAAATGTCCAAATTTTTTACTTTTTTTGCGAAATTATGAATAAACCTTTTTCTCGGCAAAACATCTTTACCCATTAGAATATCAAAAGTTCTATCGGCTTCTTTTGCATCTTCGATTTTAACTTTTATTAAAACTCTTTTCTCAGGATTCATCGTAGTTTCCCAAAGTTCCTCTGGGTTCATTTCACCGAGACCCTTATACCTTTGAATAGAAACTGAAGATTTTTTGATTCCTTTTAAGATTTTTTCCTTTTCTTCCTCCGAATAAGCGTATTTTATCTCCTTCCCTGCCTGAATTTTATAAAGGGGTGGTTTTGCAATATACAAATATCCTTTCTCTATTACTGGTCTGAAATATCTATAAAACAAAGTTAAGAGCAAAGTCTTAATATGATTTCCATCAACATCGGCATCGCAGGCAATAATAATTCTATGATATCTTATTTTTTCAATGTCAAAATCCTCGGCAATAGCAGTTCCCAAGGCAATTATTAAAGACCTAATTTCCTTTGAAGCTAAAATCTTATCAAGTCTTGCTCTTTCAACGTTTAAAATTTTTCCCCTCAATGGCAAAATTGCTTGAAAGTGCCTATCTCTTGCTTGTCTAGAAGATCCTCCAGCCGATTCCCCTTCAACGATGAAAAGCTCTGCTTCTTCTGGATTTTTGGTGGTACAATCTGCAAGTTTTCCAGGTAGAGATAACCCCTCGAGCATCCCTTTTCTCAACACTGTTTCTCTAGCAGCTTTAGCAGCCTTTCTTGCCTTTTGGGCTAAAATGCATTTTTGTAAAATCGCTCTAGCATCTGAAGGGTTTTTCTCAAAGAAATCTAAAATTGCTTCAGAAACTACAGCTTCTACAGCAACTTTTGCTTCGGGATTTCCCAATTTTGACTTTGTTTGACCTTCAAACTGAGGATTTTCAATTTTTACAGAAACCACAGCAGTCAATCCTTCTCTAATATCTTCTCCGGTCAAATTTTCATCATCCTCTTTTAAAAGCCCATTTTTTCTGGCATATTCATTGAAAGTTTTTGTTAGGGCTGTTCTAAAACCTGTTAGATGAGTTCCTCCCTGTGGATTGAAAGCATTGTTCGCGAATGCTTCCTCATAGCTCTCGTATTCATCAGTGTAACAAAAGGCTGCCTCTACTAAAATTCCATTCTTTTGACCTGAGCAGTAAAAAATGTTTTTCATTATCCTTTCTTGGCCAGAAATTAAGTATTTCAGATAAGAAAGAATCCCTCCTTCAAAATAGAAAGTGTAGTTTTCTGGTGGTTTAACCCTTTGATCTGAAAATATTATTTTTAACCCTTTATTCAAAAATGCTTGCTGCCTCAAGAAATCCAAAATTTTATCTCTATCAAACCTTATTTCTTTGAAAATCTCTGGATCTGGTTCAAAAATTACTGTAGTTCCTCTCTTTTTCGTTTTTCCAACTTTTGTCACTTTTGTCGTCGGTTTTCCCCTCGAATATTCTTGATAGTACTCATATCCATCCCTAAAGACTTGAACTTTCATGTATTTTGAAAGTGCGCAAACTGCAGAAATTCCAACTCCATGTAAACCGCCAGTGCAAACATAAACTTTCCCACCAAATTTTGCTCCAGCATGCAATGTAGTAACGATGGTTTCTAGAGCTGATTTTTTCGTTTGGGGATGAATGTCAACAGGAATTCCTCTTCCATTATCTTCAACTTTTACTCTATTTCTTGACAAAAGCGTAACCTTTATTTCATCGCAATAACCCATTATTGCCTCATCGATACTATTGAAAACGATTTCTTTTAATAAATGATGAACGCCCTCTATTCCAGTCGAGCCAATATACATTGCTGGCCTCATTCTCACAGGCTCCAATCCAGATAAAATCTGGATATCTTTTGCTGTATATTCTCCTGGTTTTGGTTGTTTTCTCATTTTTTTCTAACTTCCCAATCTGGTTTTTTTTCTAAATTTTCAACAATTTTTTGAAATGCATTTTCGACCTCTTCTGGTAAAATTGCCCTGTCTTTTAATTGAAAGATTATGTGAAATGCCAGGCTCTTTCTATCTTCTTCTAATTCTTCATAAATATCGAAAAGATCGATGTCCCTTATTAATTTCCCAGCAGTTTCTTCAATAACATTCATCACATCCTCAACCAAAACATCCTTTGGAACTAAAACAGAAATATCCCTGACGATGGCTGGATAAATAGAAAATGGCTCGTATTCGTGTTCTTCGGTTGCTAAATTTGCCAATTTTTCAAAATCTATATCGAAAGCAACGATTTTATCTTTGATTTTGTACTTTTCAAGAATTTTTTTTGAAATTTCTCCTAAAAACCCAACTTCCTCCCCATCTATTTTTATTTCTGCAGATTTTTTTATTTGCCAAATTGAAATTTTACTTTCTTCAGGTGACGGTTCTTGGAAATCAAAATAAAAGTTTGAAATCCCCATTCTTTTTAAAAGAGTATCGATTATTCCTTTGAGCTCAAAAAACCTTTCCCCGGTGATAAGACCTGCCAGAGCTTTTTTCTCTTTTTTGTTTTTAAAAATTTTTCCGATTTCAAAAATTTTTATTTCTTTAAATTCATTCTGATTTTTTTGAACATCTTTGATCAAACCCGGAATCAAAGACGGTCTTAAAAACTGATAGAATGCTGAGGCAGGGTTTTCAATTTCAATCACTTCTTCAAAACCAAAATTTTCGATGTCTTCTTTAGATAAAAACGAATAGTTATAAACTTCAGTAAAACCAAGAGAAACTAAAACATCTTTCACAAAATTTTCCCAGAATATCTCTGGATTTTTCTTTGAAGGAACTAAAGCAGAAACTGGAAATTTATTCTCGATTCTATCGTAGCCATAAATCCTTCCGATTTCTTCTATCAAATCTTCCTGAATTGAAACATCTCTCCTGAAAGTTGGAACTTCAACTATCAACTTTTGATTTATTTTAAAACCCAAATTCTTTAAAATTTTCAAAATTTTTTCTTTTGGAATTTTTATCCCCAAAAGCGATTCAACTTTTTCAATTTCCAATTTTATTTTCTTTGGCAAAACTTTCTCTGGATAATAATCCAAAATTCCTTTTGCTACTTTTCCCCCACAAATTTTTGAAATCAAATAGGCAGCTCGATTGACGGCAATTTCAGTTAAATTAGGATCCAAACCGTGGGAAAACCTCATTGAAGCATCAGTTTTTAGATCCAATTTTATCGAACCTCTGCGAATTGCTACTGGATCGAAATTTGCACTTTCCAAAAGGATGATTTTTGTTTTTTCTGAAATTCCAGTTTCCTTTCCTCCTTTTATACCTGCAATCGCGATTGGCTTTTTTGAATCTGCAATCACTAAAATTTCTTTGCCCAAATTGTATTCTTCATCATCCAAGGTCAAAATTTTTTCTCCTTTTTTCGCAAACCTTACGATTATTTTTCTTTTTTCGATTTTTTCAAAGTCGAAGGCATGAAGGGGTTGGCCAAGCTCAAGCATTACGAAATTTGCAATATCGACAACATTGTTTATTGGCTTTATTCCGCAACTTTCCAACCTCTCTTTGACCCAATCAGGAGATTCACCAACTTTAACATCAAAAATCAACCTTGCGCTATACCTTTTACATCCAGAAATTACTTTTATAGAGACAAAATTTTCTATCTTCAAATTTTTATCCTCTTTTAATTGCCACTTTTCCTCTTTAAGCTTAAAACCTAAAATTGCTGAAATCTCTCTTGCGATTCCAAAATGAGAATAACAATCAGTTCTATTTGGCAAAACATCAATATCCAAAATGAAATCTTTACCTAGCCTTTCAATACCTTCTACTTCAAAAGAATGCAACGTTAAAACCTCAGCTAACCTTTCTGGGTTTGGTAGTTTTTTATTAAAAAAAGATTGTAGCCAATTGAAAGAAAATTTCATGGTTAAAATTGATTCAAAAATCTCAAATCTCCTGAATTGAAAAGCCTTATATCTGGAATTTTATATTTGAGCATTGCCAATCTATTCATTCCAAAACCAAAAGCAAATCCCTGCCATTCTTCCGGATCGAGCTTGCAATTTTTAAAGACCTGAGGATGGACCATTCCTGCTCCACCAGATTCTACCCAACCTGAATTTTTACAGATTGAGCATCCCTTGCCTTTACAAAAAATGCAAGAAATATCTACTTCAAAGGATGGTTCAGTAAAAGGGAAATAAGAGGGCCTCAATCTGATTTTTACTTCTTTTCCAAAAAATCTTTTTACAAACTCTTCGACTATTGCTTTAAAATTTGCAACTGAAATCTCTTTTCCTACCATCAACCCCTCAAGTTGCCAAAAATCAATTTCATGAGAAGCATCTATTGCATCCAACCTAAAAACTCTTCCTGGAACGATTATTTTTAATGGTGGAAGGTTTTTTTCCATGTAACGAATTTGGACTGAGGAAGTATGGCTCCTCATCAATCCCCCATTTTTTAAATAAAAAGTTTTTCCTAAAGATAAAACGTCCCTTGCAGGATGGTCTGGGGGGATGTTTAATGCATCAAAATTGTGCCATTCATCTTCAATCTCTGGTCCTTCCACAACCTCAAAACCCATCGATTGAAAAATTTCTTCGATTTTTCTTCTTACTATAGTAATTGGGTGATAATGACCGATGGGAACTTTCTTTGGAGGAATTGTGATATCTATCCATTCTTTTTCTTCGGCTTCCCTTTCCGCTTTTTCTTTTAATTCTTTTGCTCTCTTTTCGAACTCCTCCATCAAACTTTCTTTTACCCTTCCAAACTTTTCTCCGAATACCTTTCTCTTCGATTTTGGCAATTTTGGAATAATTTTTGAAATTCTTTTTATCTCCCCATCCTTTCCGAAAACTTCTTTAAAAATTTCATCCAGTTCCTTCAAATTTTTTGCCTTTTTAATTTTCTTTTTTACTCTTTTTTCAAAAATTCCCAAGTTAATTTTTTTCATACAATTAATTTTAAAATAAAAAGGGTTAAAAATCAACCCTTGAGCCGGCGGAGGGATTTGAACCCACGACCCACCGCTTACAAGGCGGTTGCTCTACCGCTGAGCTACGCCGGCTTCGCTCGCCTCTCCAGCGCTATCGCGCTGGCGCCCTTACGGGCTTCGGCTCGTTCCCCATAGGGGGAGACACTAAAAGTTTCTCCCCCTCCATGGCGCTCGGACATCTCTTTGAAAGAGATCGTCCTCGCTGTCACCCATCTTCCTTATATCATTTTGCAATTTCACTTTTTAATTTCCTTTTTTATTTTTTCCCAATAGTCATCTGCTTTTTCTTTCTTTCTTTGTCTCTCTCTTAATTTTTTTAGCCAATTGAATGTTAAATTATCAATTTTCAAACTTAAAATTCTGATTCTAGCTATCCATTTTTGCAGGAAAATTTCGAAAGAAAAATTTTTAAACGGGTTCAATTGTTTGATTTTCTTTTTAAATTTTGAAATTATACTTTCTTTTGGAAATTCAAAAGCCAAAATCAAGGGAATTTTTCTGTAAAAAATGAAAAACATTCCCAGAAAACTAAGAATCCAAATTAAAAGGAAAATTAAATTTACTATCATATTTGAAACCTAGCAAACCTTTCGATTACTATGTTTTCATCAAACTTTGCAATATATTCTGAAATTAAATCTTTTATTTTTTTTGACTCATCTCTAATCCAATTTTGTTCCAAAAGAGGAATTTCTTCTGGATCGATGGCAGCAATTTGTAAACATAGTTCATGAGCTAACTTTTGAAACTCTGGATTTCTAGCAACAAAATCTGACTCACAACGGAGCTCCAACAAAACTCCAATTTTCCTTCCAGGATGAATGTAAGCTTCTACTATCCCCTCTTTAGTTTCTTTTTCCTTTCTTTTTTTTGCCATTTCTCCGTATTTTTTCTTTAAAATCTCCTTTGCCTTTTCCAAATCTCCTTTTGCTTCCTCTATTGCCTTTTTACATTCTGAGATCGAAATTTCAGTTTCTTCTCTCAATTTTTTTATTTTTTCAATTAAATTCATTTTTGCTTAGCTTTTAAAATCACTTCTTTTACCTTTTCCAAAATGTATTTTACTGAAGAAATTGCATCATCGTTTGCAGGAATTGGATAATCTGCTAAAGTTGGGTCTGCGTTAGTGTCTGAAATTGCAATTATTTTTACTCCTTTTTCTCTCGCTTCTTTTACTGCGAGTTTATCCTTTACCATATCGCAAATGAAAATCGCATCAGGCAATCTTTCCATATTCTTTATTCCTCCAAATTTCTTTTCCAATTTTTGAATTTTCTTTTCAATCTCTGCCCTTTCTTTTTTAGTATACTTTTCAAAAAATCCCTCTGCCTTTTTCTTTTCCAAATCTTTCAAATACTCTGCCCTCTTTTTAATCACTTCAAAATTTGTGAAAGTTCCCCCAAGCCATCTTTCGTTAACATAAGGATAACCCAATTCAGTAGCAATTTCTTTTACCAAATCTTTAATCTGAGGCTTTGTTCCAACGAATAAAACTACTTTGTTTTGCGAAGCTAATTCTTGAATGAATTTCAATGCCTCTTCAAATTTTTGTTTTGTCTTTTCAAGATCGATTATGTGAACAGTATTCCTTACTCCAAAAATAAAAGGAAACATCTTTGGATGAACTTTAGATGTTTTATGTCCAAAATGGAGCCCGGCTTTTGCCATTTCCTCAACGTTTAAATTAAATGGATTTTCTTTTTCCATATCTTCTTTTTTATCATTTACTTGAAAAAAATTCAAGAACTTTGTATAATTGAAATCATGAAAAAAGGTATTCATCCAAAATATTATCCGGATGCGAAGGTAAAATGTGCCTGCGGCGCAGAATTTGAAGTAGGTTCTACAAAGCCATACATGGAAATTGAGGTTTGTTCAAAATGCCATCCAGCTTATACTGGAAAGGAAAAAATTGTTGAAACTGTAAGCGAGGTTAAAAAGTTTAAAGAAAGATTGAAGAAAATGAAAAAATGATAGAATCTGTAATCGTAGAAATTAGGGCGGGAGTCGGAGGAGAAGAAGCTGCCCTTTTTGCAAAAGACCTCTTTAGAATGTATTCAAAATTTGCCCAAAAGCAGGGGTGGGGAATGAAAGTTTTGGATTTGAAAGAATCAGATTTGGGAGGAATAAAAGAGGTTTTTTTTGAATTAAAGGGAGAAAATGTTTATCAAAAAATGCAATGGGAAGGAGGAGTGCATCGAGTTCAGAGAATTCCAAAAACTGAAAAAGCAGGAAGGATTCACACTTCAACCGCAACAGTTGCAGTTTTAAGAAAACCAAAAATTGAAGATAAAATTGAAATCAATCCTAACGACTTAGAAATCGATTATTACAAGGCTTCGGGGCCTGGTGGTCAATACGTTAACAAAAGAATGACTGCTGTCAGAATTAAACATTTGCCAACTGGAATTGTTGTTACTTGTCAAACTGAAAGATCATTGCAACAAAACAAAGAATCTGCTTTGGAAATTTTAAAAGCAAAACTTTTGGAGAAAAAAGAGATGGAAAATTTGGAAAAATTAACAAAAGAAAGGAGAGAACAAATTGGCTGGGCAAAAAGAGCAGAGAAAATTAGAACTTACAATTTCCAGCAAGATAGAGTTACAGATCATAGGATCAAAAAGAATTTTCATGACATTGAAGAAATAATGGATGGAAATTTAGAGAAAATAATTTCGGCTCTTGAAAAGTCATACTCTGCTCCAAAATCTTAATATCTTCTTCATAGCGGGAGGCAATTGCCATAACTGAATTTCCGTAGAAAGAATACGCTTTATTAGTGGTACCTGAAAAATAGATCATCGCCGCTTTCCATTCAGCATCATAAGTTCTCTTTGTCGCTCCAAAATCTGCCAAATAAAGTGCTGCTGCGACAAAAGCATCTTTTATATTCCAGGGATCTGCAGAACCTGTGATTTGTTTTACCCTATCTTTGTATTTTATCCAAGTTGAAGGAATAAATTGAGCAGGTCCCATCGCTCCTCCCCAGCCGCCAATAGAGGGAATTGGGCAAGAAACCAAAGTATTAAAAGGATCTCTTCCCAATTCTTTTGTTATATCTAAAAAATAAGGCACGTCTCGAGTTGGATTCATCACTCTATTAACTTTCTCTCCATTGCTTACTCTTATTCCCTGCCCTGTCTTTGGATCTTTTAAAAAGCATTGTCCAACATTTTTTCCAATGTTCGATTCTTGAGTTAAAACTGCCAACAAAAAAGCGGGTCTCACCCCAATTATTTTTTCAATCCATTTTGCCAATTCATAAGCCTCGCCAAAAGTTGGAGCTTGGGGAACTCCGATTAATTCAAAAATTCTTGCCCTAATTTTTGCTGCCTCTTTTTCAATTTCTTTTTTCTCTGACAAAAGCTTTTGATACTGAGCCTCAGTTAATTTTGAAAGATTCTCTTTTTCTTTTTTCAAATTCTCACTCTCATTCTTTTGTAAAATTTGCATTTTTAAAACATTTTCCAAATTTTCTTTTTCCTTTTCTAAAACCATCTTTTGCTCTTCCAAGGATGCCTTCAAATCTTTAACAACATTAAGCAAATCTTGAGTTTTTGAATTTAAAACTTCCAAGTATGTTAAATTATCAAAGAATCCTGAAAGGCTTTTTTCAGAGAGCAAAATTTCAACTAAAGATTTTTTATCCATTTCATAGACTGTTCTCAAAATTTCAGCCAGTTTTCTCTTTTGAGCCTCGATTTTTTGAGAAGTTTTTTTGATAGATTCTTCAGTATCTTTTATCTGCAAAGAAACATCACTGATCATTATGTTGCTTTGTTCAATTTCAAGTTTTAATTTTTCAATTTTTTGTTTCAAAAGGAAAATTTGATTTTGAAGCGTCTTTTTTTCCTTTTCAGTTTTTTTGATATTTTCTTCGTACTTTTTTATTTCCTCTTCATATTTTTTCAACAACGCTTCGCACTCTTCTCTTGTTTGGCAAGGAGGTCCTTCTTGAGAAAAAATTTTAGAAGCGGGAAGAAGGAAGAAAGGAAGAAGGAAGAAAGGAAGGGCCAGTTTTAAAATTTTAGGCATCATTTTGAGACGGTTTGTAAAAATCAATATGAATTATTTTCCCTTTAATTGGCTCTCTTTGGATTTCTTTGATTAAAACCTGATATTCTTTATCTTCAACTTTCAAAACGATCGGAGAATTTCTCTCTCTTAAAATCTTTTCGATTTCCTTTTCATTAATTTCTAAATTCAAATTTTCAATTCCTGGTCCATACAAAACAGCAGGAATTTTTCCCTCCTTTAAAAGGGTTTTTGCTTTCTTTTCTCTTATTCTCGCTTTCAAAACTTTCATTTTTCATTTTCTTATTTTGAATCTTTTTTCTAATTTTTTAAGTTCCTCAACAATTCCTGTATATTCCAATTCTTCCATCGGAAGCATCGCCGCCCCATAAAATCCTTGCTTTCTAATCTCGATTGCTTTTTTTGCTGCCTCCCTTCTTACCTCATCCCAAAATGGATGATCAAAACAATCGACAGGCCCTGTCAACTTTCCATTTTTCATTGAAAATGCCAAACAAGATACTACTGGTGGTCCGTCAAAGAAAGAAATTGTTGAGTTTGCCTTAACTGGCATCAAAGGTCCAATGTGAGAACCTCTCATGAATCCTGAAACGTAATATCCTAGAGCGTAAGGCGCCAAAATTTCGCCGGTTGCTGGAAAATCCTTTTGGGTCCTAACTAGCATTACTGGATCGTCTTTTCCAACGTACTTTCCTGCAATGTTGTGGAGCCTTGTAGTTGAAGCTGCGACAATTTGCTCACCTGTTGCTCTTGAAAAAATCGATTCAACAACAAACCTTCCAGGTTCTCTTAATAAAATTGCAATGTCATAAATTTCCTCTGGAGTAACCAATTCAATTACTTTATCTGCCTCGGTATAGGAAACATCCATTATCACGAATTTGAATCCCTTTTTCAAAGTTGGTGACAAAATTAAACCTGCGCAATACATTGGATCAGAGAAAGCCAAATACAACGGTAAATTAAAAGCTCCGGGTTCTGTTTTATCAGCCATGAAAAACAAAAATGGTTCTGCTTCTCTTTCTTCAATTTCCATTTCAGCAACTTGAGGCCCCATTCCCTTAACGTTTCCAGAAAAAGCAGAAACCAATAAATCCTGTCCTGCACCATAAAGCCCTTGAGATTTTGCAATTTCTGTCGCTTTCAATAAGGCATCGTAACAAAGCTTGTGGATTTCTTTATTACCAACTCCTTTTTTATGAGTTGTCAATATCGAAATGTCATCTCCTGTGTGACCAACATAGTAATCAATAATCAATCCCTTTCCTTTCTCTTTCACTTCTTTTTCAACTGCTTCCAACATTTCCTTTGAGGGTTTTATATGGCCTCCAATCGAACCAACGTCAGCTTTTATTACAGAGATCGTAATTTTTGCCATATGGTTATTATATTTATTTTTTGACCTTTTTGGAAAGACTGATTATTGTTTTCAACACCGCATCGGGAGAAAGCGACATTGAGGGAATACCACAATTTATAAGAAATTGAGCAAAGTCAATGTCTGTTGAAGGAATGTCGCCGCAAATTCCGCAGTATTTTTTCTTTTGATTGCAAATTTTTATTACTTTTTTAACCATTTCTTTTACTGCTTCATTTCTTTCATCTCCGACTTTAGCAACTAAAGCAGAATCTCTATCCAATCCTAAAACTAACTGCGTTAAATCGTTAGAACCAATCGAAAACCCATCAAAAATCTTTAAAAATTCTTCGGCCAAAATTACGTTCGATGGAATTTCGCACATACAAATAACTTTCAATCCATCTTTTCCTCTTTTTAGCCCATTTTTCTCTATTAATTCCAAAACCTTCCTCCCTTCTTCTGGAGTTCTACAAAATGGTACCATTACCCAAATGTTTTTAAGTCCAAATTCTTCCCTTGCCCTTTTTATCGCTTTACACTCCATTTCAAAAGCAGGTTGAAATTTTGGGTCATAATATCTCGAAGCTCCTCTCCAGCCTAACATCGGGTTTGATTCTTCCTCTGGTTCAAAAAGTTCCCCTCCTACTAATTGTCGGTATTCGTTACTTTTAAAATCAGAAAATCTCACGATGACTGGTTTGGGCCAAAAGGCAGCCGCAATCTGAGCCACCCCTTCTGCAAGTTCTTTGTAAAAGTGTTCTTTTTTATCTTTGTGTTCGATCGTGATCTCTTCGATTTTTTTCACTATCTCCTTAATTTTTTTATCTTTTTTGGATCTCCTTTTTAATTTTTCAAAGTAGTAAAGTGCTAGAGGATGGACTCTAATTTTTTCTGCCAAAATAAATTCAATCCTTGCCAAACCCACTCCATCATTTGGTAAGAATGAAGTTTTAAAAGCAATTTCTGGGGCTCCAATATTTATCATTATTTTTGTTTTCAATTTTGGCCCCGCACCAGAGTCTTCGGCACGGTACGGGGTAAAAATTTTTTCTAAATCGTATCTTTTAACCTTAAATGGAACCTTTCCCAAAAATATTCTTCCTTCCGTTCCAGAAGTACAGTCTACGGTAATTTCTTGGCCAGTTTTTAAAACTTTTGTAGCTTTTAAAGTGCCTACAATACATGGAATTCCAAGTTCTCGACTTACTATTGCCGCGTGGGAAGTTTTTCCTCCTTCATCAGTTACAATTGCAGAAGCTAAGGGAAAAATACTGACCCAATCAGGATCTGTCATTTTAGTTACCAAAACTTCTCCCTTTTTGAATTCTGAAATCTTTGAAACATCTTCTATCACATGAACTCTTCCCTGCCCTACTTTATTTCCGATTGCGATTCCCGTCAAAATTGGCTTCTTTGTTGTCTTTATTTCATATTCTTCATAAATCCTTTCTTTCTTTGGTGTGTGAACAGTTTCTGGCCTTGATTGAACGATGAAAAGTTGATTTGTCTTTCCATCTTTTGCCCATTCAATATCTTGATGACAACCGTAATGCTCCTCCAAAATCATTGCCCACTTTGCCAAAGTCAAAACTTCATCATCAGTTAATGAAAATTTCATTTGATCTCTTTTTGGAACTTTAACTTCCCTCAATCCTCCGCCCTTTTTATAAACCAATTTCCTATCTTTTCTCCCTAAATTTTTAACGATTATTGCTCTGTATCCTCTTTTCAAAGTTGGCTTGAAAACATAAAAAGTATCTGGAATTATTTTCCCTTTAACAATCATTTCACCTTGGCCAAAAATTGAGTTAATTAAAACAACGTTCTCAAATCCAGTTTCAGTATCCAATGTGAACATTACTCCAGAAGATGCCAAATCAGACCTAACCATTTTTTGAATACAAACAGAAAGAGCAACTTTTAAATGTTTAAATCCCTTTTCTTCTCTGTAAGCAATCGCTCTATCAGTAAAAAGGGAGGCAAAACATTTTTTCACTGCCCTTAAAACATTTTCATTTCCAGAAATGTTAATGTAGCTTTCGTGCTGGCCGGCAAAAGAAGCAGTCGCTAAATCCTCAGCAGTCGCAGAAGACCTAATGGCTACATCGACATTTTTTTGATTGTAAATTTTTGAAAGCTTTTGATAATTTTCCAAAATTTCTTTTTCCAAATCTGAAGGAAATTTCCCTTTCAAAATTAAATTTCGAGATTTTTCTCCAGTTTCTTTTAAAGATTCGATACTTTTTGGATCGAACTTTTCAAAAATTTCTTTTAGTTTTTCATCGATTTTGTTGTAGGCAAGATAATAACGAAAAGCTTCGGCAGTTATTGCAAAGCCATTCGGAACCTGAATTCCCTTTTTCATTAATTTTGAAAACATTTCTCCCAAAGAAGCGTTTTTACCTCCAACTAAAGGTACGTCCTCTTTTGAAATTTCTTTGAACCAGAGAATGTATTTTTTCATTTTATTTTCCGATTACTTTTTTAACATGCTCGACGCTCTCTGGATTTGCCAAAGTAGAAAGGTCTCCGAGTTCCTCTCCAGTGAATAATCTTTTCAAAATTCTTCTCATTATTTTTCCTGATCTTGTCTTTGGCAAATCTTCAACCAAATAAACTTCTTTTGGCAAAGCAATGGGTCCGATTTGTTTTCTGATTAAATTTATCACTTCATTCTTCACCTCTTCTGCTCCTTTTTTCCCTTTGTAAACAACAAAAACTACAGGAACTTCACCTTTTATCTCATCTGGAACCCCAACTACAGCTGATTCTGTAATCTCTTCGTGTAAATTAACCGCAGCTTCTAGTTCTCCAGTACAAATTCTATGTCCTGCCACTTTTATCACATCATCGATCCTTCCAGTGATTCTGATTAAGCCGTTTTCGTCTCTGAAAGCGCCATCTGAAGTAAAGTAGATTTTATCTCCGTATTGACTCCAATATGTTTCTTTGTATTTTTCTGGATTTTTATACAAACCCCTGAGCATTCCGGGAGAAAAAGGAGGCAAAATCACTAAATTCCCTTTCTCCCCTACTTTACAAGAATTTCCTTTTTCATCTAAAATATCAACTTTTATTCCAGGGAATGGTAAGCCAACAAAAGCAGGTCTAAATGGTCCAATTCCTGGCAAAGAAGTAATCAAAATTCCGCCAGTTTCTGTCTGCCACCAAGTATCGACGATCGGGCATCTTTCTTTTCCAACATTTTTGAAATACCAATTCCAACTGTCTTCATCGATCGGTTCTCCAACAGAACCCAGCAATCTTAAATTTTTAAACTCATACTTTTGGGCAATTTTCCCATCCATTTTTTCAAACATTCTAATTGCAGTCGGAGCTGTGTAAAAGATGTTTACTTTATATTTTTCTAGTATTTGAGCCCATCTATCAGGTACTGGCCAATCCGGAGCACCTTCATAAATTAAAGTTGTAATTCCGTTTAACAGAGGAGAATAAACAGTGTAAGTGTGGCCGGTGATCCAGCCAACATCTGAAGTGCACCATAAAATATCATTCTCATGCATGTCAAAAATCCACTTTCCTGTCCAATAAGCTTGTACTGTATAACCACCGCATGTATGCATACATCCTTTTGGAACTCCGGTAGTCCCTGAAGTGAAAAGCACAAAGAATAAATCCTCGCTATCCATTTTCTCTGCCTCGCAAAAATCGCTCTCTTTCTCTACTAACTGATGGAACCAAAGATCTCTCTTTTCATCAAAAGAAATTTCATTCCCTGCTCTTTTTACAACTATCACCTTTTCAACTTTTGTATCTTTTATTGCCTCGTCAGCAGATTCTTTTAGATTAATAACCTTTCCCCTTCTCCAATATCCGTCTGCAGTAATCAAAACTTTAGCTTCTGTAATTTGCAACCTAATCTTTAAGGCTTGAGCAGAAAATGCAGAGAAAACTACTGAATGGACTGCGCCAATTCTGGCACAGGCTAATATTGAAATTAAGGCTTCTGGAATCATTGGCAAATAAATTCCAACAGTGTCTCCTTTTTTCACTCCCAATCTCTTTAGAGCGTTAGCAAATTTACAAACTTGTTTGAAAAGATCTTCGTAAGTTAAAATCCTTGGCTTTTCATTTATTGGTTCTGGCTCCCAAATTATCGCAGGTTTATTTTTGATTTTTTTCCAGCCGAGTTTGTTTTTCTCAAAAACATTAGCCGTAATGTTTATCTTTCCTCCCAAAAACCACTTAAAATAAGGGGGGTTGTGTTCAAAGGTTTTTTTCCATTTTTCAAACCAAAAAATTTCCTTTGCCAATTTCCCCCAAAATTTTACCGGATCTTTTAATGCCTTTTGATAAATTTTTGAATCAGAAATTACCGCCCTTTTTTGAAATTCTTTTGTTGGAAAATACAATTCTCCCCTTTTAAGCATGTTTTTAAGCCTTATTTTATTATAACAAAAAAATCGGGACAAGGATGCCCGATCAAAGATTGAAAACAATTATAATTAGAGTCTCTTTCCTACAAATTCGGCAAATTCTGCCAATCTGCAAGCATATGCCCATTCGTTATCATACCAAGCAACGACTTTGACTAAATTGTCAATTACCATCGTTGATAGGGCGTCGACGATGGCAGAGTAAGAATTCCCAATGAAATCTGAAGAGACAAGAGGAGCATCTTCTACTCCCAAAATTCCTTTCAACCTTTCTGTTTGAGATGCTTTTTTCAAAACATAATTCACTTCTTCTTTTGTTGTTTTCTTTTCCACTTCACAAATCAAATCCAAAACCGAAACCGTTGGAACTGGAACTCTAAAAGCAATTCCGTCCAGTTTTCCTTTTAATTCTGGAATTACATTTCCAATTGCTCTTGCTGCTCCAGTAGTTGTTGGAATAATGTTCAATGCTGCCGCCCTTGCTCTTCTCAAATCTTTATGCGCCAAATCCAAAACTCTTTGATCGTTAGTGTAGGCATGGACTGTACTCATGAATCCTTTAACGATTTTGAAATTGTCATGCAAAACCTTGGCTATCGGGGCTAAGCAATTCGTGGTGCAAGAACCCATATCAACAATTTCATACTTTGGATCGTATTTATCTTCATTAACTCCCAGAACAAACTCTGGAATTTTTTCAGGGTTTTTCGATGGAGCAGAGATTATCACTTTCTTTGCCCCAGCATCAATGTGCTTTCTTGCTCCTTCGTAATCAGTAAAAACTCCGCTACATTCTAAAACTATATCAACTTTCAATTCCTTCCAGGGTAAATTTGCAGGATCTTTTTCTGCGAAAACTTTAAATTTTTGCCCATTCACCAATAAATAATCTCCTTCTGCCTTTACTGATTTTTGATAAATTCCATAAATAGAATCGTATTTTAGCAAATGAGCCAAGGTTTTCGCATCGGTTAAATCGTTAATCGCAACAACCTCTAAACTTTTATGATTTTCTATTATTCTTTTGAAAACTGGACGACCTATTCTCCCAAAACCATTAATTGCAACCCTTATTGCCATAGGTTTAACTTTTAATTTTTAAACTTGACCTTTATTTTAATCCCAAAAGTTGATCGATTTTCTCTTTATCAAATCCTACCACAATTTTGCCATCGATTTCAATCACTGGAACTCCCATTTGCCCTGATTTTTGAATCATTTCTTTTGCTGCTTCCTCATCTTTCGAAACATCAATTTCCTCAAACTCAATTCCTTTTTCTTTCAAATATTCCTTTGCAAGCTTACAGAAAGGACAAACCGGAGTTGTGTAAATTTTTACTTTTGGCATAGATTTATTGACAAGAACCGCTGCTTGAAGAGCCAGTTGCCATCCCAAAACCAGGAGAGGCTGTTTCTTCGGGAAGCTTTTGATTGCACTCTTCAGGAGGATTTAAAAAGGCATTGCAAATTGCTTCTTTTACTTTTTCAGGCGATCTTTCAACATTTATCACAGTATCGTTAATTACCAAAGTTGGTGATCCTCTGACTCCATATTTTTCGTTCAAATCTTTATGGATGTTAAACGGTGGATAACCGGTTTCAGAAAAGTTTTCTGAAATTTTGAATTCTTTATCTGTTTTTTCATAGCAAGAATTTAACTCGTTCTCATTTATTCCTGTTTCTTTCAAGCAATCCTTATAAATTTCTGAATTCTCATAACTCCCATTTTTTGCAAAACATTCTAAATAAGCCAAATATTTTTCTTTCTCCTCTTTTTGAATGCAATATTGTCTTAAGTTCTCTTCCATTTCTTTTTTCCCATGCATTATATAGTCAACAAAATAAATTCCAATATCTGCTTTGTCTTTTAACAATTTCCAAACAGGCAAAAGCGCTTTTTCCATTTGAAGACCAAAAGGACAATAGGACATTACAAAAAGTTTGACATCTGGTTTCTCTCTCTTTTCTACCTGAGTTGTCTGAGTTTCCTCTGTCTTTTTTTCAATCTTTTGTGTTAAATCGATTGGGGCATAGGGAAATAAATATTTTCCATCCTTTGTAAGAAATACCTGGTATTGATTTTCTCCGATTTGAAAAACAACTTTATAAAGCCCGGCTTCTTCACCCCAAGAAATTAAACTTGCGGTTTGTCCCTGTTCTTTGATTACTTCATTTATATATTCAATTGCCTTTTTTACCTCTCCGGGTACTCCTCCACCTCCTCTCGGAAAAAAGTAAACTAGAGATCCAACCAGACTTCCTATCACAACAAAAATAAATGCCCCGATTATTATTTTCTTAATTATTTCTTTTTTCATTTTTTATCGCTTTGTTTAATTCTTCTAAGACCTTTTTGACCTCTATTCCGTAGAGATCGCAAACCTTGCCAATTTCCAAATTCTCAATTTCAATTCTGGCAAAAGGACAAGCTAAGCAAGGAAAGTTGTATTTTTCCAAAATTTCAACCAATTTTGGCTCCTTCAAAATTTCAGCTAAAGTTGTTTTTTCTGTAATTTTTTCCATGATTTCAATTATACTCTAAATTTGTAATATTTCAAGTCGATCTTATTTTGTAGATTTTTCAATCCAATTTAAAAAATCTTTGTTTCCCTTCTCAATATCAAAAGAAATAATACAAGGCACAGAGTAAGAATGAATTTCCTTTACCTTTTTTATTATTTTCTCAACTAAGCTCTTTTTAGTTTTCGCGAAAATCCCATATTCTCCGCTCTTTTCAATCTTCCCTCGCCACCAATAAATAGAATCAATTTTAAAAATATTACAACAGGCCGCCAACTTCTTAGAGACCAAAACCTCGGCAATTTTCTTTGCCTCTTCTTTATTTGGCGCAGTGATGTAAACAAAACTAAACTTTTTCATTTTAGCAGGATACGTTTATCCATTTTATCAAATATCAAAGTCGGGTTTAAGAAACTAGTTAGTTTTATCGCGATTTTTGACAAAAATTACTTTCAAAAATTCGAGTAAAAGAGTTGTTAAAATTCCGATATTAAAGACAATTCCCCAGTGCCAAAAGTTCAAGGGAACTGTGTTTAAAACTCTTTGTAATGGTGGAAAATAAATGGCGAAAAACAAAAGCACAAACCCATAAAGAATTGCAAAGGGTAAAAATTTATTTTCAAAAAAGTTTTCGGTTTTAATGATAGGCTTTCTCAAGTTCTTGTAAGAAGCAACATAGATTAAATCGATAGTACCTAAGGTCGCAAAAACTAAAGTGCTTGCCAATTTCAAATTTTCTCCTTTTATTCCGAAATTGTAATACAAGAGGATTGAAATCAAAGAAACAAAGACAGTGATTGAAAAAATTAAAGTAATTAAAAATTTATCCAAAATTGGTTCTTTTCTAATATTAATTGGTTTTCTTTCCATTAAATCTTTTTCTTTTGGCTCAAAGGCAAAAATCAAATCTGGAGGGCCGTCGCAAATTAAATGTAAATATAAAATTTGGGGAATAGTTAGTGGTGGAGGAAATTTTAAAATTCCTGCTAAAAACAAAACTGCAATTTCTAAGAATGAATTTGACAAAATATAACCTACGCTCTTTTTAATGTTTGACAAAATCAACCTTCCCTCTTCGCAGGCTGAAATTATTGTCTTGAAATTGCTATCTAACAAAATCAAATCTGCTGCTTCTTTTGCAACTTCCGTTGCCTCTCCTACTGCAATTCCAATATCTGCCTCTTTCAGGGCTAAAGCATCGTTGACTCCGTCTCCTGTCATTGCAACTACTTCACCTTTTTCTTGGAGACAATCGACGATTTTTCTCTTTTGATGAGGTAAAACTCTGGTAAACAAAACTATTTTATCGATTTTCTCTTTTAATTCTTCTTTTGAAATTCTTTCTAACTCTTCAGACTCCATCACATTCTCTGGTCGAACTTCAAAACCTAAAGTTTTTGCTATCTTCTCTGCTGTTTTTCTATAATCTCCAGTCACAATTTTTACTGAAATTCCTGCCCTTTTTGCTATTTCTATCATTTCTTTTGCCTCTTTCCTTACCGGATCTGAGATCCCAACAATTCCCAAAAACTCAAAATCTTTCTTTTCTTTCAAATCTCCTCTTTCTTTTTTTGCAAAAGCCAAAACTCTCAATCCTTCCTCTGCCCATTCGTCTAAAATTTTCAAATATTTTTTCTTTTTTTCTTCATCAATTTGGCAAAAATCAAAAACTATTTCTGGAGCTCCGGTCAAAAGAGAAACTTTTTTCCCTTTAATTTCCCAAATTGACATTGAGTACTTTTTTGCACTATCGAAAGGTTCTTCAACAATTTCTTTTCCCTCTTTTAAAATTTTTTCTGCCATTCCCCCCAAATTTTCTTTCGCAAAACTAAAAAGTGCAACTTCTAAACTTGTTCTCTCTTCGTTGTTCAAAAGCATAACTTTTAGAGCATCATCCTTATTTTCAAATTCAAATTTAACAACTTTCATTTTTCCCTCAGTCAAGGTTCCAGTTTTGTCAAGACAAATTACAGAGGTTGATCCTAAAACTTCAGTTGCCAAAAGAGTTTTTACCAATCCCTGTTTTTTCAAAATCCTTCTCATTCCTAAAGCCAAAACCACAGTAATTATTACTGGTAATGCTTCTGGAATTGCTGCTACTGCTAAAACGACCGAAGTTTTAAAAGCATGATAAACGTCTCCACCTCTTAAAATTCGAGAAAGAAAAATCAAAAAACAAATTGCCAAAACTAAAATTGCTAAATTTTTTGAAAGTTCTTCCAATTTTTTCTGTAAAGGCGTTTTTCCTTCTTCAATCTCAACTAAAACTTTTCCAATTTTTCCAAATTCAGTTTCTCTCCCAATTTTTTCTGCTTCCATTATTCCTTTTCCTGAAAGCACTGTCGTTCCCATAAACACTTTATCTCCTTCTCTCTTTGTTATTCCTTCTTCCTCTCCTGTTAAAATCGCCTCTGAAACTAAAATTTCACCTTGGATTAGTTTTCCGTCAGCTGGAATTTTATCCCCGGAAATTAAAACGACCAAATCTCCAGGAACCAATTCTTTTGTCTCGACAAGTTTTCTTTGACCATCCCTTATTACCATTGCCATTGGCTTTACTATTTTTCTCAGGGCATAAAGAGTTTTCTTTGCGTTATATTCTTGAAAAAATCCCATCAAAACATTCAAAATCACAACCAAAATGACCAAAATAAAATCAAAAAATTCCCCAAAAATTAAAGAAACTGCCCCAACAAAAAGCAGAATGTAAATTAGGGGATTTTTAAACTGGGAAATGAAAATTGAAAAAACTTTAAGCTTTTCCTTTTCAAAAATCAAATTCTCTCCATATTTTTTCCTTCTTTCCAAAA
>Ga0080004_1123837_pt1 | contig 23680 bp, 27 predicted proteins | sample WasSprMetagenome_FD_69207 | JGI IMG/M metagenome (GOLD analysis project Ga0080004, IMG submission 69207) | Sulfidic aquatic microbial communities from Washburn Spring, Yellowstone National Park, USA - WS (SPADES assembly) (version 2) | ecosystem: Environmental > Aquatic > Thermal springs > Hot...
AGGTTCAGTCAGTCAGCCGTATGAGTATGTAGGAAGAGAGGGTTATTATAGGGAGGGAGAGTTGTATTTGCTTGGTCAGAGGTGGTATGATAGTAGTGTAGGCAGGTTTATAAGTAGAGATCCAATAGGTGAAAAAGGAGGAGTGAATTTGTATGTGTATGTTGGGAATAATCCTGTAAATTATACAGATCCTATTGGGAATTTCTGTATTTGGGCAGGAAGTAGCACAAAGTGTGAATGGATAAGAGTTAGTCCCATTAATATAAAAGAAGGATGGGTTAAAGTAGATGAAATAGACTTTGAAGATGTAGGAAAATGTGAATGTATTTGGGAGAAATGGAGATATAAAAGTTGGCAAGAAATTCTTTGGTGTAAAAAAGAAATTCAATGGGTTTGTTATGATAAATGTAAAGGATGGTATACCCAAATAACAAGTAAAGAATGGATAGAAGATAGAAGAGAAGTAATGGATAAGTTAGAACTTATTTCCCAAGATAAAAGAATAACATGGGGCCTTTTACTTAATCCTCATAGTATTCAGCCAATATGTTTATGTTCAACTCCTTATTAAAAAAATTATTTGAAAAAGTGAAACTTCACAAAATAAGCATTACATTTCTTTCTTTTTTATTCTTGATAATAATTTTTTTGAGTATATGTTTAAACTGGATATTTTTTATTAAGATTCAGCAAAAGGAAAAGTCATTTCAATATTTAGTGAATTTAATTGAGAAAATAGGTCTTGATATTCAAAAAAATAAAAGAGTTAGTGAAAAAAATATAGAAGAAATAGCATGGATTGTACAAAAAACAAATCCTGATTTATCTATAAGTTTACTTCAGGACTTATTAAAACTTAATCCAGATAATCTCTTTTTAATAATACAATTAGCCTCAATTTATGATTCAAATGGATATACTGATAAAGCAATAACATTACTGGAAAATGTTTTATCCAGGTTAAAAAAGGAAGAAGTTGATTATCAATATTTTGTTTTTCTTGGAAGTTTATATGAGAAAAGAGGTAATATAGAAAAAGCATATGAATGGTATAAGAAGGGGTTGGAAAACTGGCCTGTATATGATTTAAAAAGAGAAAAAAGTAAATGGCCTATTATTTCTAATAAACAAAGGAAGCAATTAGAAAAACATTGTAGAAAATTAAAGACAAACAATATGTGAAATGAAAGTAAAATTATGTAGTTTTCTCTCCCAATTAAAAAGGATTGCATTTTACTTTATGAGCACATTGAAAAAAGGTATAATAAAAAAAGGAGTAAAGAATGGAAAAGGCATTAATATTTTTGAGTTTCTTTTTAGGGTTTTTGAGTGTTGGATTGGGAGTTGGTGCTATTGTTTTTGCTAATATATTGAGTAAAAGAACAGATGTATTAATAAAAACAGAGGATGAGAGAGCCAAAAATTTAATAGCAGAGACACAAAAGATGATAGCAAAGATGGATGAAAGATTGGTCAAAATGGATGAAAAGCATTTGGAAACTATGAGATATTTACAACAATCGTTAGATTATCTTGGTTCACTTATAAAGGCAGATGGAGAAAAAACAAGAGAATTGATAAATAAGAGATTAGAGAAGATACCAGAGTAGAAAGATATGAATGTGAATTATTTGCTTGATGGGCTTTATGTTATTTGTGAGTTTTCTGATAGTGGAGATGTATTAAGGGAGTATGTGCCGGGAGTTTCAGTTAGTATTGGAGGGATTTCTTATTTTTATCATTATGACAGGTTAGGAAGTGTAAGGTTTATGAGTGATGAGGGAGGAAATGTAGTAAGTGAGTATGTTTATGATGTTTGGGGTAATTTAGTCAGTAGTTCAGGTTCAGTCAGTCAGCCGTATGAGTATGTAGGAAGAGAGGGTTATTATAGGGAGGGAGAGTTGTATTTGCTTGGTCAGAGGTGGTATGATAGTAGTGTAGGCAGGTTTATAAGTAGAGATATAATTTCAAATCTTAATTTATATGTGTATGTAAAAAATAATCCTCTTAAATACATTGATCCACTGGGGTTACAAGGCACATTAATACGAGGGAAGATATGGGGTAATTGGTGTGGAGCAGATTGGAGTGCTGGTCATTTTGGTTCACCGACTAAAGAAGAATGGAAAAATGTAGGAGGAATTGATATTCTTGATGAAATATGTAAAAAACATGATGCTTGTTTTCAAGGAATAGATCCTGTAAGTGGAGAGCCTTTATGTCCAGAAAAAAGAAAAACCAGGGCAGAATGTAATAAAGAAGCATGCGAAGAAATAAAAAGAATAGATTTAAATGAATTAGAACAACCACCTGGAGAAATTAACAATGTTTATAGGGCTTATCAATTTTTATACAATTATTTTTGCTTTGGAAGTAAAATGATACCCGGGCAATGAAGAAAAAATTTATATATATAGGTATCTGGAGTATGATTATAATTTCTATTATGTTGATTTTCTCAGGAGTTAGATGTGTTTCTTTTTTATTCTTAAGTATTTTCTTACTTCTTTCAATATATCTGAAAAAAAGATTTAACCCATCTCTAATATTGTTTTTTTCATATTTTATCGTTATATTTTTCTTTGCTGTAAAGATTTTATTGTCATTAAATAAAGCACAATTTCAACTAATATGGGTAGAAATATATCCACTGATTGCTCCTTTTGAACGCTGTCATATGAATCTTTTTCATTTTTTTCAAAGTATTTTCTCAGAAGTTTTGAAAATAAAAAATGAAAATATATCTCTTGCGATTTCTTGGGTCTTCTTCCCTTTTCTTTCTTTTTTAATAATTGGTGGAGTATTCTATTATTTAATTGGAGTGTGGATTGATGTAATTTATCATCATTTAATCATTGTTTTAGATAGAAATAAAAGAACAAAAAATAATTTAATTCTTTTAATGAAAAGTATTGTTTTTTTCTTGTGTTTTGTATATCTTTTAGTTTGTTTTAAAGTATGGGATAAGTTGAATTATAAACATACACTTTTCCTATCTTCATATGAAGCAGAAAAAGATTTCAAAAATAAAAAATACCGATATTTAATCTGGGGAGAAGATAGTGGTCAAAAAAGATATTTCTCAGGAAGAAAAATAGGGGATATTGAGATATGGGTAGAACCTGTAAATCAGAAATTTTTATTACCTATTTATTTAGATAAACGAGATTACATAGAACATTATAATCTTACCATGTTGCGACTTTTAGAATTTCAAACGAAAAACAATTTTAAGGAGATAGAATGACTGAAAAATGAATGGATTAAGGAGGGAAAGGATAGAGGAAGGAGAGAGGGTGAATTATTTGCTTGATGGGCTTTATGTTATTTGTGAGTTTTCTGATAGTGGAAATGTATTAAGGGAGTATGTGCCAGGAGTTTCAGTTAGTATTGGAGGGAGTGTTTATTTTTATCATTATGACAGGTTAGGAAGTGTGAGGTTTATTTCAGATAGTAGTGGTAATGTAGTAAGTGAGTATGTTTATGATGTTTGGGGTAATTTAGTCAGTAGTTCAGGTTCAGTCAGTCAGCCGTATGAGTTTGTAGGTAGAGAGGGTTATTATAGAGAGGGAGAGTTGTATTTGCTTGGTCAGAGGTGGTATGATAGTAGTGTAGGCAGGTTTATAAGTAGAGATCCAATAGGTGAGGAAGGAGGAGTAAATTTGTATGTATATGTGGGGAATAATCCTGTAAAAAGAATAGATCCTGAAGGGTTATACTACGATCCTCAAGAACCACCATGTCATGAATGGGAGAGAAAAAGAAACTGTAAGGAAAAACCACCAGATTTAATAGGAATTTGTGTATCATGCTGTGTCCAAAGGTTTAGAGATGGTGTGGCTACGGCAGGAATCAGAGAAAAATTAGAATGGCTGGCTTGGTTTTTTCAATGTAGAAGTACGTGTGGACAAACAGGAGGAATTCATGGTCCAGATGCCCCAACCCCATAAAATGATAAAAATTTTTCTAATAATTGGAGTAGCATTTACATTATATTACATTATACTGTTCAAATTATATTTTTTAGAGATAAAAATTCTCTATACCTTTAAATCTAAAAAAATCTGGCATCCAGTCTTACTTATTTTTTTAATGGATATCCCTGCTTTTGGGTTTTCTACATTTTTATTTGGTTTAGTTTATTTTTCAATTACTGAATTAAGAAATAAAAAAATTTTTTTGCTACCAGTCATATTGGTTCTACTGATACCTTTTTACTGTATTTTTAGGGTTTATGGATTTTCCTCTTATTCTATTTTGGATTATAAAAATTATTTTTTCCTTTTATTCGCTCATATTTTTTTATTAGGAAGTATTCTTTACATTTTATTTTTAAGTTTCAAGTGTTCAAAAATTTTTTTGAGAAGAAGGATTTACAAGATAATTACTAAATAGAATAATTAAAATTGACATATGAGACAAAAATATGTTTATGATGTTTGGGGTAATTTAGTCAGTAGTTCAGGTTCAGTCAGTCAGCCGTATGAGTATGTAGGAAGAGAGGGTTATTATAGAGAGGGAGGGTTGTATTTGCTTGGTCAGAGGTGGTATGATAGTAGTGTAGGCAGGTTTATAAGTAGAGATCCAATACTCACTTCAAAAATAAATTTATTTTTAAAATTTCCTTTTTCAAGGATTAACATTATAAATCTTTATGGTTATGTTCATAATAATCCTTTAGGAGTTACAGATAGTTATGGGTTAAGTGAACAAAAACCCGGTTGTGATATAGTAAGTTGGATTCCTTTTCCTCCTCCATCATGGAATGAAAACAGATGTACACGTTCTTGTTGTGATCGTCATGATGAATGTTATTTAGAAAATGGGTGTAGTTGGCACACATGGGCTTATATATTAACTCCAAAATGCGAAAATCCCTGTGATAAATGCAATAGAGAAGTAGTAGGTTGTTTAGTAGGATGTTTTCTTCAGCCGTCTCTTTGGGATAATTATTACGGCGGTAGACCTTATATCTATATTTTGCCTCCTTGGGTAGATAATTCATCATTTTTTATAGGGAGTATAATTTAGGATAATTAAAAAATGAAAATCAGCAGTTTAAAAAAGTGGGAATTAAAAACAAGTGGAAATGAATAAAATAAGAATTTTCTTCAAAAATTTTATAATAAGTTTTATATGTTTTTTACCTTTCGGAACATTAACACTCTTAAACAAAGAAATTCATATGCCCTTCATTGCCACGTTTTTAAATCAATTATTATGGGTTTGGATTTCAATCATTTTACCCATAAGATTAGGCTTTTTATATCCAGATTTACCTTGGCTTATGGGTCTTTCTATTTTAATACCATTTTATATCTGGTGGGGAATTATTATTATAAGTGCTATAATTCAGGATATGAATACGGGGGGAACTGATTTATCTTCAATAGGATTGGTGCCATTTATAAACATTAATTTATTCTGGATGGATTTTCGGAATGGTGTATATAGGGAAAATATTTAAATTTTTTCAAAATAAATCCTTAAATTCAAATCGTGAGAGAAGCAATAATGACACTAAATAGACCATTCAAGAAGAGAGAAAGATGAAGGAGTTAGGGTTGTATTTGCTTGGTCAGAGGTGGTATGATAGTAGTGTAGGCAGGTTTATAAGTAGAGATATAATTTTTAATTTAAATTTATATATTTATGCATTAAATAGCCCTATAAATTATATTGATCCTTTTGGTTCTCAACCATCTGGTGCTATTCCAAGATTTGAAGATATTCCAACTGAAAATGGATATGCGCAAACTGCCCCTGGGATTTATGTTAACTCCCAAATTTTAACATTCTTCTCACAAATTTCAATTCCGGGAATAGAAAAATTTTTGAGCCCAAAGATATTTTGGCAATTTCTAAGAAAAGTAAATAATTATGCAACAGCACTTTTCTGTGCAGGATGTGCCGGATGTATTGGTGGTACAGCAATTGGTTGTTTGGGTGCTCCTGATTGGTTTCAATGTTTTAAAGATGTCTTAAAAAGTTATTGGGAAGATGTAAACTGTTTGAGACAAGGAAAAGGAGAACCAAATTGGAGAAGGATTCATGGTGCTGCCTATGTTGGTTTATGTGGGGCTTGTGGAGTAAATTTAGGATATCGGCCTTATTATCCTTCTTTATAATAAATAAAAATGTTAAAGAAAAATTTTTCTTTCTTCCAAAACAAAGATATTCCACCAGGAGATATTGCTAAAACAATCCCTATGATACTTTCTTCTATTATATTCCCGGTGGTATTTTTTCTTCACTTGTTTTTTTATTTTTTCCTCCCCAAATTTATTTTAGAAAATGTTTTAAGTTCGTTTTTATTTTTAATAGGAATATGGGTATTAGGTATTGCTTTTATTAGTGCTATTATCCAGAAAATATTATTAAAAAGGATATTTTGGAATACTATAAGAAGATTTTTTATAACTGGATTATTTTTAATCATTTTTGCAATCTTTTGGGGGCAAACCTCAACAATCAACAAAATTTCCCGTATCCAACCAAAAGTAGTAAAATGAAGATATGAGAAAAGAAAAAGAAATAAAAACCACTTCTGATGGAAAAGAGATCCTTTACTTTTATAACTCCAACAACCAACTAATCCAAGTGTCATTGCGAGGTGAAACCGAAGCAATCTCAACTATTTATTCCTATGATCCTAATAGCAACCAAACCAAAGTCTCCTACCCCAATGGAGTAACTGCTGAGTATTCTTACAACAACAGAAACTGGCTGACTTCCTTAAGTAACAAAAAATGGACAACAATTCTTTCTTCTTCCCCCTACAGTTATGATTTAGTAGGCAATAGAACAAAAGTAATAGAAGCAGATGGCTCAAGTATAGATTACCAGTATGATTCTCTATACCAATTAATTTGTGAAGAAAGAAAAGGTAGCAATTCCTACAAGAAGACATACACATACGATAAGGCAATAGAATAAAAAAAGAAGAATCAAAAGAAATAACACCAAGTGTGAATTGTAAGGGAAAATTGACCCATTTTTTGCTTTAATTTTGACCCACCTATTTAAAAAAATATATCACCCTATTCTATAAAACTTTTATTTGATGTTATTATTGAATTCTTTTCTAGTTAAAAATGATATTCTTCATAGAAAAAAGTTATTTTGTGTTTTTGGGTGGGTTAATTTTATTTTGCAATTTCTGGGTCAATTTTATTTTTCATTTCACATAAAAAATTTGACAGAAAAAAATGTAAAGCCATGTAAAACTCGTCAAAAACAATAAATCCTGGTAAATTTTAAAACATATTTAAGGTGGTTTCATAGTCAAATTGTTTTTTATCTCCTGTTCAAGTTTATGCGGCAAAAGTTTTTCTATTTGGATTTGGTCTTTCTGGTTATACATTGCTGTAAATACCATGTTAAATATTTTCCTGTCAAGTTTATTTTTAAAATTCTAAAATCCCTTGTGTATCAATAGTTTTTATATTTCTTAACAAATTCTTGAGGTGTGGTTATAATAGAATTGTAGTATAATATAATAAGTTGAAAAATTGACAGATTAGACGGGGTAAATTAAATGCAAATGCGGTTCACTAAATATTGAGGGGCAGGCTCCATATGAATGAATTCGGAAATTGTGGTTATATATTTTTCTCATCTAAAATATCAGTAAATGATGTTATACAGATTTTATATCGTGGAAGGTAATAAAAATTGAAAAGAATTGGTTTTAAATTTTTAAAGAATGAGTGGAATAAAGAATTAAAAGTTTTAAAAGAATATCAGTTTTTCTTGATACTAATTCTTATTTTATTTCCTATCTTTATTTTTTTTGTAGGTTGTGATATGTTTCTGTCTGAATCAGAAGAAAACGAAAGATTTATCCAAAAAGTTCATATTTTCTACTACCCCTGGTACAGGAATCCTCAGACAGATGAATGTTGGAAACATTGGGATCAGAATAATCACAATCCTCCGGATGATATAGCATCTAACTTTTATCCAGTTTTAGGCGCATACAGTAATAATGACCCTGAAACAATAGATAAGCATATGCAATGGATAAAGAACTCAAATGTTGGTGTAATAATCATTTCATGGTGGGGCCAAAAAAGTTGGGAGGAGGATCCGGTTCCTTTGATACTGGAAAAAGCAAAAAAGTATGGATTAAAAGTAGGATGGCATATTGAACCATATTTGGGACGTACCGCTGCATCTGTCAAAAAAGATATTGAATACATAATAAATACCTACGGTTCTTCACCAGCATTCTATAGAGACGTAAACCATGGAAACAAACCCATATTTTACATCTATGATTCGTATCGTATCAGTGAGAATGACTGGGCAACCGTACTTTCGCCAACAGGAACTGACACAATTCGAGGCACACAATACGATTCAATAGTGATTGCGCTTTTTGTAAACTCTGATGATACATCTTTCGTACTCAATGGTTATTTTGATGGGTTCTATACCTACTTTGCAACAGATGGATTCACCTATGGCTCCACACCATCAAACTGGGCGAGTATGGCACAGTGGGCACGCGATAATAACAAAATTTTCATTCCAAGTGTCGGACCAGGCTATGATGATACCCGTGTTAGACCTTGGAATTCCATCAACCGGCGTGATAGAGAAAACGGTGCTTATTATGATAGGATGTTCCAGGCGGCGATTAATATTAACCCAGACATAATTTCAATAACCTCGTTCAATGAATGGCACGAGGGCACTCAAATAGAACCCGCTGACCCAAACAAAGTTTCCCCGGATGGCTATGATTATATTGATTACCAACCATATCCAGATACTTTCTATCTATACAAAACTTTATACTGGAGTAATACCTATATAAAAAACTCATCACACCTTAAAGGTTTAACAATTAAGGAGAAATTTATGCCGAGTATTGGTAGTGTCATGCCTAAGAATACCTCCATTTACAGATTCCCCTTCAAAAATATTCTTTATACATGGAACGCCAATTATGTGGGATTGAAACCTTGACGACGCTGAGCATACTTTTATTATCTCGTTAATTTTTGCGATTGATTACTATAATTTTCCACCTATAATAGAATTTCTTGACAAATTCCTATGGTGTGGGTATGATAGAATTGTGGTATAATATAACAAGTTGAAAAATTGACAAGTGGAATTATGTGGAGTAAATTAAATGCAACCGCAGTTTAAATATTTACTTAAAATATGTAAACAAAGGGGGAAAAATGAACATAAAGGGGGGAAAAATGAATATAAAGAAAATTTCTTTTTCAGTAGTTATAATTTCCTTAATTTTATGTTCTGTAATGGTTTTTATGGCGGGGTGTGCTATTGAAAATAATAGTGGTGGAAATCCTCCTCCAAATGAAACAGAAATTTCTAATGTTGCTAATGCCTGGATTTTCTTGGATGAAGACGAACCTTCTGGCACAAACTATAATACTACCGGGGATGATACTACCGGGAGTTGCTACCAGAGATTAATTACTGAAGGAGTTTATAAATCTGTTGACATACTTTTTATATGCTTTGTAACGACAGTGCAAACAAGTTCTACTACTGTTCCTACAGGTAATGGTTCTTCATATACGATTCAAATTAAGGAAGCAGGGCATCCTGGAGGACTGACTAACCAGGATTATATGAATTATGTTATCAGGGATGCCCGTAATGCTAATCCTGATATTAAAATTGTAGTAACCTTGAATTATCAACCCGAAAACCTAATTTCACAAATATTTACAAGTTCTGATTATGAGGGAGATGCTGCTCAGTTTGCTGACAATCTAATGGCTTATTTGAAGTACTATAACCTTGATGGCTTTGATATAGATTGGGAATCGCCTCTCAGTAGTTGGACCACTCAGGAGCAATTTAAATATCTGATTAACGCCATAGGGGACAGGTTTCGTCAGGAAAAACAGCACACAGGCAAAAAATATTACCTGACGATTTCACCTGCTGTAGCGAACAATTTAGATGCAGATGCGATAAACAACAATGTGGATTTTTTGAATCTTCAACTGTACTCAGGATTTACATATCCGTATCAGTTTACTGGTGTGGGAATTAATCAAAACTTACTTGCTTACGGTGCAAAGTTTGAAGCCCCTTATGCAGGTGGTCCAGAGGATCAAGGTTATGAAGATGCTCAACATGCTTATAACACGGGTACCGCTTTGGGTTATACCATATTTACCAACTGGCGTTTAAATTCAACCAATTACGTCTTTGAACAAAACCAACAAAAGATTTTGTATAATTTAGTGCATTAATTCATCTTTAAAACTACTAAAAATAAGGCAAGTATAGTGGTGGTAGAATAATGTTTTTATCTCCTGTTCAAGTTTATGCGGCAAAAGTTTTTCTATTTGTTAACTTAGGAGTCCTCTATAAAAAATTTGATAGAAAAAATTAAAGGTGATAATATTTTTATTAAAAAGGAAGATAAATGGATTTGAAAAATAAAAAGGTAATTGCTCTTATAGTTGTGATTTTTATAATTATTTTTACTTTTATTTTGAACCACATTGCAATTGATGGAAAAGAGTCAAAAGAAATAAAAAAACCGGTAAGAGAAATTTTTACTCCTGAAAGAATAAAGTTTAAACAGAGATTTATTGCAGGTGATAAGGATGCAGAATATAAAATTGGACTTGTAAAAATTGAAGGTGAGATAACCGGGTATTCTGGAAAATATTATTACAGAAGTATTCCTGAAATAGTTAAAAGTGCCCTTGATTCTTTTAAAGAAGATGAAAAAATAAAAGGAATAATTCTTCAGATAAATACCCCTGGTGGAGAAATAATTGAAGTTGAAAAAATATATGAAAAAATACAGGAGGTCAAAAAATCAAAACCAGTTATTGCTCTTTTTGAAAATATTGCAACTTCAGGTGGATATTATTGTGCAGTAGCAACAGATAAAATTGTATCCCATCCTCTGACAATCACTGGAAATATTGGTGCTGTAATAATACTATATAATGTTGAGGAGTTATTTGAAAAGAAACTTGGTATTGGTATGAATGTGATTAAGAGCGGAAAACACAAGGATATAGGTTCTCCTTTTAGAAAGATGGATATTGAAGAAAGAAAGATTTTTCAAGAACTTGTAAATCAGGCAGCAAAAAGATTTCTTGATGTTGTTGTAAAAAATAGAAAGATTGCTTCTGATAAAGTAGATATAATTTCTGATGGAAGAATCTTTACAGGTATTCAGGCAAAAGAAATTGGACTTGTTGATGAAATTGGTAGTTTAGAGAAAGCAATAAGTATAATTAAAGAAATGACAAAGATTGATAAATTGAAAGTTATTGAATATTATTATAAACCCGGGATTTTTGATGTTATAGGTTTATATCAGAGTGAAAATTTGTTTTTTTCTAAAGTCCCTAAAATAAATACTCCTGTGTTAAAATATCTATGGCTTCCAGGAGAGTAAAAATGGAAAATAATCAATTGCCTGTTGAAAATCAAATATGTGAAAAAAAGGAAATTAAATACGCAAATCTATTTTTAAGGTTTTTATCTCTTTTAATTGATGGAATAGTTTTGTGGTGTTTTTATACAATTATTTTCAGATTATTTTTCTTCAATTCTTTGCCAGATCCTGATTTATACAGAAATTTGATTGAAAATATACATTCAGGGAATTATAATCAGCAGTTTTTTCTTGACTACATCTCTGTATTGTTTAAAACATTAATATCACTTTTTATCTATTTTTTGGTTTCTACTTTCTATAAGACATTTCTTGTCGGAAAGTTTGGAGCAACTCTTGGTAAAATGATTACAGGAATAAAAGTTGTTGATGAAAATGGCAATAAAATTTCCTATGGTACTGCTTTTATAAGAGAGGTTCTTGTAAAAGATATAATTTACCTTGTTATTTTTTTAATTTCCTGGCTCGGGTATCTGTGGGCTTTCTGGGATAAAAAGAGACAAACCTGGCATGATAAGATTGCAAAAACTATTGTAATTAAAGAATAATCTTAAGTGGGCGGTACAGGACTTGAACCTGTGACCTCCACGATGTCAACGTGGCACTCTAACCAACTGAGCTAACCGCCCTATTATTTTATATTATACAAATTTTATTTTTCATATGTCAACTTTATTTTAAGGACGGTACTCGGTAAAATAAGAAATTGACAGATGAGAAGATAAAGGGTTATGATATTAAAAAAAGGAGGTCATAATGCGTAAAATTTTAGGGTTTTTGTTAATTGGTGTTTTATTATTCAGTAGTTGTGAGACAATAGGAAATCTTTCCGAAAAAACAAAAGAGGGTGCAGTAATTGGAACAATTGCAGGTGGTATACTGGGAGCAATTATTGATTCAAATAAACCCTGGAGAGGTGCTATAATTGGTGCTGCAACAGGTGCTGTTGCTGGTGGAGTGATAGGTTATGCAATTGAGAAAAAATCAGAAGAAAAAGTAGTTGAAGCGGATAAGGATATTGTTAGTTATGCAGCAAATGAAGCAGGTAAATTAAATGTAGTTGTTAAGTATTCCAGAATAACTGAAAAAGGAGTGAAAGAAGAAATAATTGCAACACCAGGTGAGTTGAAAAATAATAAGAGAGTTGTGACAATTGAATATTTTAGAGATGGTAAAATTGTTTCAAAGGAAATAAGAGAAGTAGCAATAAACTAAAATTTAAATGGAATTTTATATAGATGCGAATTTTAATTTTTCAAAAAATAAACCAAAAATTGTTATATCAAGATGTATAAATTTTGAAAATACAAGATATAATGGTGGTATTGTAAAGGATGAATTTGCCTTAAAACTTATTAAGTTTGTTGATTATATAACGGTCTGTCCTGAAGTTGATATTGGTCTTCCAGTCCCAAGAGATCCTATAAATTTATTCAAATATGGTGAAAAATTCAGGTTAATACAGGAAAAAAAGGATTTAGATTTAACTGAAAAAATGAATGTTTTTTGTGAGAAGTTTTTGAATTCTTTAAATGATATAGATGGTTTTCTTTTAAAAAGTAAATCTCCAAGTTGTGGTGTTTCAGGAACAACAGTTTATTACAAAAAACAGGATAAAAAACTTGGTTTTAGAGGCAAAGGTTTTTTTGCAATGAAAGTTATGGAAAAATTTCCATATATACCTGTTGAAGATGAAGCAAGATTAAAAAATCCTGATATTAAATTCCATTTCCTTGTAAGGGTTTTTTCTTTTTTTGAGTTAAAGGAAGTTTTGAAAAATATGGTTTCAATAAAACAACTTATTGATTTCCATCAGAATTATAAATATCTTTTAATGGCATATAATCAGAAAATTTTAAGATTTTTGGGAAATCTTCTTGCAAATTATAATAAGTGGAGCATAGAAGAGGTTAAAGAAGAATATAAAATAAATTTTTATCAGGCATTTTCAAAAAAAATGAAACCAGAATCAAATATAAATGTAATTCAGCATGTTTACGCTCATATTAAAAATAGATTGAATCAAAAAGAAAAGAAACATTTTTTGAACTTGCTGGAAAGATATAAGAAAAAACAAATACCTTTAATTTTATTAATAGAAATTTTAAGGAATTTTTCTTATAGGTTTGAAAATGAATATCTTATAAAACAGAAATATTTAAATCCCTTTCCCTCTGAATTGTTTTAAAAAATCTCTTGACATCTGTATAAATTTACAGTATAATTATTTATAGTATGAAAGAATTAACTGAAAAACAGAAGAAAATTTTTGAATTTATAAGGGACTATATAATAGAAAATGGTTATCCTCCATCAATAAAAGAGATTATGAATTTTTTTTCATTCTCAAGTCCTACATCTGTTATATCTCATTTAAATGCGCTTGAGAAAAAGGGATATATTAAAAGGGAAAGTAAAACTTCAAGAGGAATAATTTTAAAAGAGAAATTTTTAAATATACCTGTTCTTGGAAGAATACCTGCTGGAATACCAAGGATTGAAGAAGAAAATATTGAAGGTTATATAAGTATTAAAGGTGATTTCTTTGATAGAGGTGATTTCTTTTCCCTTATTGTTAAAGGAGATAGTATGAAAGATGCGGGTATTTTTGATGGCGATTATGTTATTGTCAGGAAAGATATTGAAATTAAAAATGGAGATATTATAGTTGTCTTTTACAATGGAGAATATACGATTAAGTATTTTTACAGAAATAAAAATTTTATTGAATTAAGACCTGCAAATCCATCATATAAGCCAATAAAAATAAAAGAAAATCCAGTAATTTTAGGTAAAGTTGTGGGTTTATTCAGGAAAATAAAATGATCACAGAAGTAAATGAAAAAATAGTTGTTGCAGTTGTTTTTAAAAATGGTTCAATGAAAATAAATTGGTTTATATGGAAAAACAGGAAGATAAATATTGAAAAAATAACATATCAGTGGAGAACAAAAAAAGGTGAGAAATGTTTTTATTATTTTGCTGTCACAGATGGATTTAATATCTTTGAAATATCATTTATTCCAGAGGATTTAATCTGGAACCTTGAAAAAATACATGTTTTATAAAAATGGAAAGGACAATTTTTCACATTGATATGGATGCCTATTTTGCTTCAGTAGAACAACTTACAAATCCATTTTTAAAAGGAAAGCCAGTTGCTGTTTCAGGAGGTCCATCAACAAAATCAATTGTCGCATCATGCTCCTATGAGGCAAAAAAATATGGAATAAAATCAGGAATGAGTACCTATCAGGCATTATTTTTATGTCCTCATCTTGTAATTGTTCCTGGAGATTCTGAAAAATATGTGGAAACCTCAAAGAAAATATTTGAAATTATAAGAGGTTTTAAAGAAGAGATTGAAATTTATTCAATAGATGAGGTTTTTGTTGATGTAAGTGATATTTACCATTTATATGATGGAAAGGAGAATTTAGCAAAAGAGATTAAAAAAAGTATTAAAGGAGAGACAGGACTTACCTGTTCAATTGGTATAGGTCCAAATAGATTGATTGCAAAAATATGTTCATCCCTTTCAAAACCCGATGGAATTAAAATCTGTGAGAAGGAGGAAGTGGAAGAATTTATGAAGAATTTACCTATAAGTGAAATTCCTGGAATAGGAGAAAAAACATATAAAAAACTTTCAGATATGGGAATAGAAAAATGTGAGGATATTAAAAAAGCGGGAAAGGATTTTTTTATAAAGATTTTTGGAAAGGTTGGTGAAAGGATATATAATTATGCGTGTGGAATAGAGCAACCTGAGATACAAACTGAAATTCCTGAAGTTTCAATAGGCCATTCTTTTACTTTTTCTTTTGATACAGATGATATAGAAACTATAAATAAGACATTATTCAATTTATGTGAAAAAGTTGCAGAAAGAATGAGAAAGAAGAAAACACACGGAAATTTTGTATCTTTATTTATAAGGTTTGAGGACTTTTCTTCAATTATTAAAAGAAGAAAATTTAATGATATTCCTGCTGATGGAAGTTTAATTTTTAATCTCTGCTGTGAAATAACATCTTCTTTGAAAATTGAAAAAAAGATAAGAGCAATTGGTGTTTCTGTTGGAGGGTTATTCAGTCATGATTATAATTATGTTTTTAAGGATAAAATAAAGAGAGAAATGGTTTTTTATTATGTAGATAGAATTAATGAGAAGTTTGGAGAGAATACCATAATTCCTGCAATTTTGTTGAATAGTTCAAAAATTAAAAAAACTCACTCTTTTTATATCTGGACAATCAAAAGGTAATATTAATCTAATTGACACAGTAAAAACTCTATTATAAACTAAAAAGCATAAACAGGAGGGGAAAATGAAAGTTAAGGAAATTTTGAAAAAAATGACATTAGAAGAAAAGGTTTATCAATTATGTTCTGTTTATATAACTGACATTGTTAAGGATGAAGAAATTTCTGAAGAACTACTTGAAAAAGAATTAAAATTCGGGATTGGACAGATTTCAAGAGTTTATGGAGGTATTAAAAATATTGAGCCAGAAAAGGCAAAAGAATATCTTGAAAAAATACAGAAATTTTTAAAGGAAAGAACAAGATTGGGTATTCCTGCAATAATTCATGAAGAATGTCTATCTGGATTTTTGACAAATAAAGCAACTTCTTTTCCGCAGATAATAGGTATTGCAAGTTCATTTAATCCTGATATTGTAAGGAAAATGACAGAAGTTATAAGAAGACAAATGAGGAATGCAGGTGTTCATCAGGGACTTTCTCCAGTTTTAGATGTTTGTTATGACCCAAGATGGGGAAGGACCGAAGAGACATATGGAGAAGACCCTTATCTTTGTGGAATTATGGGATTAAATTATGTTAAAGGACTTCAGGGTGAAAATTTAAAGGAAGGTATAATTGCTACTGGAAAACACTTTGCTGCTCATGGATTTTCAGAAGGTGGAAGGAATATATGCCCTGTGCATACAGGAGAAAGAGAATTCAGAGATATTTTTCTTTTTCCTTTTGAAGTATGTGTGAAGGAAGGTAATTTGAAATCTATTATGAATGCATATCATGATATAGATGGTATTCCCTGTGCTTCTTCAAAAAAACTTCTAACTGATATTTTAAGAAAAGAATGGGGATTTGATGGTATTGTTGTTTCTGATTATGGAGCAATAAAAATGTTAAATACAACTCATTTTGTAGCAAAAGATGATAGGGAATGTGCGGTTCTTGCTTTGAGGGCAGGAATTGATATAGAACTTCCAAATAAATGTTGTTATCCTTTATTGGTTGAAGCCGTAAAGAAAGGGATTATAAAAGAAAAAGAAATAGACAAAACAGTTGAGAGGATTCTCAATGTGAAGAAAGAACTTGGATTGTTTGAAGAACACAGGAAATTTTTTATTGATTTTGACAGTGAGGAAGATAGAAAATTATCTTATGAAATTGCAAAAGAGACAATAGTTCTTTTAAAAAATGATGGAATTCTTCCTTTAAAAAATGTTAAATCTGTTTCTTTAATAGGTCCTTCTGTTGATAATCCAAGAAATTATTTTGGTGATTATGCTTATACTGCCCATCTTGACCTTGTAAAACCATCTGTTGAATGTCCGACAATTTTGAATGTTTTTAAAGAGAAAGGAATAGAAACTTATTATGAAAAGGGTTGTGGTATTTTTGATTTCAATAAAGATAATTTTACAAATGCAATTGAGGTAGCAAAAAAAGCAGATGTAATAATTTTTGTTGGAGGAGATAAATCAGGTTTTGCCCCTGATTGTACATGTGGAGAAAGTAAGGATAGCCACGATTTAAAACTACCTGGTGTTCAGGAAGAATTAATTTTAAAACTTTCAGAAATAGGGAAACCTTTGATTGTTCTTTTGATTACCGGGAGACCTTATATTTTAACCAATATAATTGAAAAGGTAAATGCTGTTGTTGAATGCTGGTTCCCTGGAGAGGAAACAGGGAATGTTATATTTGATATGTTATTTGGAAAGTTCAGTCCATCAGGGAAATTGCCTATATCTTTTCCAAAACATGTAGGACAACTACCTGTTTATTATCACAGAAAACCTGTTTCAAAAGAAAGAGGATATGTATATTCTGATAGTAAGCCATTATTCCCTTTTGGTTTCGGACTTTCCTATTCAAAATTTGAATATTACGATTTTAAAATAAGTAAGAAAAGAATTAAAGTTGGTGATAAATTTTCTGTCGCTCTTTCAATTAAAAATACTGGAAATATGGAAGCAGCAGATGTAGTTCAGTTATATGTAAGAAAAAAATTCGCTTCATGTGTTTTACCTTCAAAACTTCTTAAAGGTTTCTGTAAGGTTAATTTGAAAGTTAATGAAGCAAAAAAAGTTATATTTGAAATCCCATCCGAAATATTTGCATTTACAGATGAAAATATGAAATTGAAAATTGAAGAAGGGATTTATGAAATTATGGTTGGAAGTTCTTCAGAGGATATAAAATTTAAAGATGAAATAGAAATTAAAGGGAATAAGTTTTTAAAATCAAGAAAGAAATTCTTTTCAGAAGTTTCAATAAAACAGGGAGAATAAAATGGAAGATAGATTGAAATGGTGGAGAGATGCAAAATTTGGAATGTTTATACACTGGGGAATTTATAGTATCCCTGCAAGAGGAGAATGGGTTATGTTTTGTGAGAGAATATCAAAAGAAGAATATAAAAAATATGCTAAAAAATTTAATCCAGTAAAATATAATCCAGATGAATGGGCATCTCTTGCAAAGGAAAGTGGAATGAAATATATGGTTCTGACAACAAGGCATCATGATGGTTTTTCATTCTTTGATAGTAAGGTAAGTGATTTTACTGCTCCAAAATATACAGGAAGAGACCTTATTGCTGAATATGTTGAAAGTTGCAGGAAATACGGATTGAAGATTGGTTTTTATTATTCTCTCTGTGACTGGAGATATGATGCTTTTTTTCTTGGACCCGATAAAGACCCATCTGGCTGGCAAAAATTAGTTGAGTATGTTCATTTTCAGGTAAAAGAACTTATGACAAACTATGGTAAAATTGATATTCTATGGTATGATGGACCCGGACCATATAAACCTGAACACTGGCAATCAGAAAAACTTAACAGAATTGTTAGAGAACTTCAGCCACATATAATAATAAATGATAGAAGTTTATTACCTGAAGATTTTGATACACCTGAACAGCATATAATCCCGAGCAATAGGGACTGGGAATCTTGCATGACATTGAATGACCACTGGGGGTACTGTAAATATGATGATAATTATAAAACACCCAAACAAATAATAATGAATCTTGTAAGATGTGCTTCTTATGGAGGAAATTATCTTTTGAATGTTGGACCAAGACCTGATGGAAGAATTCCTGCAAGGAGTGTTAAAATTTTGAAAAAGGTTGGGGAATGGTTAAAAGAATATGGTGAGAGTGTATATGGAACAGAAAGAACAAATTTTGAGTGGTATCATTTCCACTTAGGATTTATAACAAAAAAAGATAATAAATTATATCTTCATGTTTTTTACTGGTTTAAAGAATTTGCTCTTGGAAATTTAAAAATAAATGTAAAAAATGCTTATTTTTTGAAGGAAGGAATAAGTGTTGATTTTAAAGTTGAATACGATAGAGTTATATTTAAAAATCTTCCTGAAAAACCGCCAGACCCAATTGATACAGTAATTGTGATTGAATTTGAAGGAGAAATTGAAAAGATTAATTCAAGAAGGCCATTTTAAAAATGAACATAATTGCTTTTTCAAATCAAAAGGGCGGGACTGGAAAAACAACAATCTGTGTTAATCTTGCAGCAGGCCTTGTAAAATTGAAAGAAAGAGTTCTTATAATTGATTTAGACCCACAGGGAAATTCAACTGTTAGTGTTGGAATTAATTTAAAAACTGAGGACTTAACTGTAAGGGAATTTATACTTGGAGAAGCAAGGATCGAAGATGTAATGGTGGATAGTTATATTGCTGACCTTTCAATTATCCCCTCCAATTCAGACCTTGCCCATATAGAAGTTGAACTTGCAAATAAAAGTAAAAATCAGTTTTATTTAAAAAGAGCAATAGAAAATTCAAAGGATGTATTAAAGTCATTTGATTTTATTTTCATTGATTGTCCACCTTCTCTTTCTCTTCTCACAGTAAATGGGCTCTGTTCAAGTAAATATGTCATTATCCCTGTTCTTGCAGATTATCTTTCCTTGCAGGGACTTTCCAATCTACTTGAAACAATTGAAATGATAAATAAAAAATTGAATCCAGAACTTGAAATTCTTGGAATAGTCCCGAATATGATTGATTATAGATTAAAGATAACTGAAGAAAGTATAACATTACTGAGAGAAAAATTTAAAGATAAAGTTTTTAAAAATGGTATAAAAGTTTGCAGTAGGTTAAGAGAATGTCCTTCTTTTGGTAAAGCAATATTTGATTATGCAAAAAATTCTCAAGGCGCAATTGATTTTTTAAACCTTGCAAAAGAAATCAAAAGGAGATTAAAATGAAACGACTCGGACCTCAGACAAAAAAACTTTTTGAAATAAGTGGGAAAAATGAAAAAAAACAAGGCAAAACTAAAAAATATACTTTCATATTATCTGTGGATTTGATGAAAAAAGTAAAGCATAAAGCAGTTGAGGAAGAAAAAACAGTTTCTCAATTTATTACAGAGGCACTGGAAGAATTTTTAAATAAGTATTGACATTTTAATTTTTTACGGTAATATATTATTGAAATGCCAACAAAAAAAGAAATAATAAGCATAATTCAAAATGTAGGACTCTGGGATAGAAAAAGTATAGACCAGGCACTTGAAGAACAGGAAAGGACAGGTCAGCCATTGAGGGAAATTTTTCAGGGGAGGGGAATGCTTCCTTTTGGAGATATAAATCCTTCTTTTTATTTTCAACTTGGTATAGTTCAGAGAGAATTGCCAGCAAGAGAAATCGCTCAGGAAGTTTTGAGTATTCTTCCTCCAAAAGTGGTTAAAAATCATAGAATTGTTCCATGGGATAGAAGACCTGATACTCTTGTTTTTGTAACAGATGACCCTATAAATATTCTTGCTGCTGATTATTTTAAAAAAATTGCAAATATTGAAGGAATAAAAAATGTTGAAGTGATTGTGACTTTTAAAGAAGAAATAGACCAGTTGATTGATAAATATTATGGACAGGATGAAATGGAGGACTTAACAACAATGCTTCAAGAGGCAAGTAGTGCAACAATTGATATGGATTTACCAAATGTTGAAGATATTGAAGAAGATGAGGAAACGCTGGCACTTCAAGCACCAGTGGTTAAAATAGTTAATTTGATTTTTGTTGAAGCATTGAGAAGAAGAGCAAGTGATATTCATCTTGAACCACTTGAAAAGAAGTTCAGAGTAAGATTTAGAATTGATGGTGTTTTATATGAAATTGTCTCTCCTCCAAAAAGAATTGAAAAAGCGGTTATAGCAAGAATAAAACTTATGTCAAAAATGGATATCGCAGAAAAACGACTTCCTCAGGATGGAAGAATAATGCTTGATATTGGAGGGCGACCCATTGATTTTCGTGTTTCAACTCTACCGGGAATTTATGGAGAAAGTGTTGTTTTGAGAATTCTTGATAAAACAAAAATGTTAATAGGACTTGATAAACTTGGATTTTTACCGGATGACCTTGAAAAATGGAATAATATTTTAAAATTTACAGGAGGACTTGTTCTTGTTACAGGTCCAACAGGTTCAGGTAAAACAACTACACTTTATGCATCACTCCAGCAGTTAAATACAATTGACAGAAAAATTATGACTGTTGAGGAGCCAGTTGAGTATCAAATTCCTGGTATAAATCAGACACCCGTTAATACAGAAATTGGACTTTCTTTTGCAAATGTTTTAAGAGCATTTTTAAGACAATCACCTGATGTTATTCTTGTTGGTGAGATAAGGGATAAGGAAACAGCAGATATTGCATTGCGTGCTGCATTAACAGGACACCTTGTATTTTCAACATTACATACAAATGATGCTCCAAGTGCAATTACAAGATTGATAGACCTTGGCATGCCTCCATTTTTAGTTGCTTCTGCTGTTCAGGGAGTTATGGCACAGAGATTGGTTAGAGTTTTGTGTCAGTACTGTAAAGAAAAAATTGAACCAGATGAGAAATTAAGAAAAATATTGAAGATAAAAGAAGGAGAGGAAGTGAATGTATGTCGGCCAAAGGGATGTAATGAATGCGGTTTTACAGGATTTTATGGAAGAATAGGTATTTTTGAGATTTTTATAATGAATGATGAATTAAGGGATTTAACTTTAAAGAGAGTTAGTGCAGATGAATTGAGAAAAGTTGCAGAAAGAGCAGGAATGAGGAGTATGTTTGATGATGGTATTTTAAAGGTTAAAATGGGATTAACCACTCTTGATGAAGTTGTTTCTGTTACAGGACAAGGAGATTAAATGGCAAAAAGGATTGAAGAATTACTTGAATTTGTTGTAAGAGAAAATGCGTCTGATTTACATATAAATGTTGGGCTACCTCCAATGGCACGACTTCATGGAGGTCTTCATAAACTTGATAGTGAACCATTAACTCCAGAGGATACTGTAAATTATATGAAAGCAATTACATCAAGGGAACATCAGGAAGAATTACAGAAAGTTGGCGGGACTGACTTTGGTTTTGCATTCAGGGATCTGGCAAGATTTAGAGTTAGTGTTTTTAAAGAAAAAGGGCATGTTGCAATGGCTTTACGACTTATTCCCTATAAATTTTTAACATTTCAGGAAATTGGACTTGATGAAAATACAATGAAATATTTATTAACAAGGCCAAGAGGTCTAATTCTTGTTACAGGTCCAACAGGTTCAGGTAAAACAACAACTCTTGCAAGTATGATTGACTGGATGAATGAGCATCTTGATAAACATATAATAACAATTGAAGACCCTATTGAATATTACCATACTCATAAAAGGTCAATAATAACACAGAGAGAACTTGGGGTTGATGTCCCTACATTTGCTGAAGCATTAAGAAGAGGTTTAAGACAGGACCCTGATGTATTCCTTGTAGGTGAAATGAGGGACCTTGAAACAATAGAAGCAGCAATAACAGCAGCAGAAACAGGTCATATTGTATTTGCGACATTACATACAACAGGAGCAGCAAGAACAGTTGATAGAATTGTAAATGTATTCCCAGTAGAACAACAGGAACAGATAAGAGTTATGCTTTCTGTTTCAATTCTTGCAGTTATTTCACAGGTTTTATTAAAGAGAATAGATAAACCAGGAAGAGTTGCTGCTTTTGAAATAATGGTTGCTACTCCATCAATTCAGAATTTAATCAGAGAAAGGAAAACATACAGAATTGTTTCAGAAATACAGACAGGAGCAAAATGGGGAATGGTAACAATGGATTCTTTTTTAATGAGATTATTTAAAGAAGGGAAAATTGGGCTTGATGATGTCCTGACATTTTCTTATGACCCTGAAAGTGTTAAGGCACAACTTGTAGCAGAAGGAGTTCTTGGAGAGGAAATTTTAAAAGAAACAAAGAAAGAAGGTCTGGAAGCAGAAATAGAAAAAGAAAAGGTGAAATAAAATGACAGCAAGAAAACTTATCGGTCAGATGTTACTTGAAGAGGGATTAATAACAGAACAGCAACTTAAAACTGCACTTGAAAAACAGAGAGAAACAGGACATTTCCTTGGTAGAATTCTTGTTGACCTTGGATATATTAGTGAAAAAGATTTAAAGAGAGTTTTGAGTATTCAGGCAGGAATTGAAATGATTGATTTGAAGAATACACCAATAGATAGAAAGGCAATAGAGGTTTTTCCATCAGCACTTGCAAAGACATATAATGTTATTCCTGTAAAACTTGAAAGAGACACTTTAACTCTTGCAGTTGGAGATACATTGAGTTTAAATATTCAGGATGATATTTCCTTTATCCTTGGTTACAAAATTAAAATGCTCCTTGCAGATGAAAGTGATATTAAAGAAGCAATTGAGACATATTATGGAAAGGAAATAGAAACAATAGATGATTTAATAAAATGGCTTGCTCAGGATGTTGAAGAAATGGAAGAGTTAAATGCAATTGCAAGTCAGGGTGAATATGCAACAATAACATCTCTTGAAGAAATTGCCTCTTTACCTCCAGTTGTTAAATTATTTGATTTGATTTTACTTCAAACAGTTAGGGATAATGCATCAGATGTCCACCTTGAGCCATTTGAAGATGATTTTAGAGAAAGATATAGAGAGGTTG
>Ga0080004_1123601_pt2 | contig 23655 bp, 22 predicted proteins | sample WasSprMetagenome_FD_69207 | JGI IMG/M metagenome (GOLD analysis project Ga0080004, IMG submission 69207) | Sulfidic aquatic microbial communities from Washburn Spring, Yellowstone National Park, USA - WS (SPADES assembly) (version 2) | ecosystem: Environmental > Aquatic > Thermal springs > Hot...
CCCTCGTTCATCGCACTTCAAGTTCAAAGCAAGTGGAGGTTATTGAAATGAAAAACCGTTTACTATTTGCATTAGTGCTTACAACAATTATAGCTGCGCTAATCACTGGTTTAGCAATAACGTTTCTCGCAACTAGGCAAGTGTCATCTTCTCAGGAGTTCCCTCTCGTAGTAGGATTCGTTCCTCTTTATGAACTTGCAGAAAAAATTACATTAGATAAACTAATCAACATATCAAATACTTATGGCCTAACCCTTTACTTACCAACAAAAATGATCAGTAACATAAAACTTGTTGCCATTTACTATAAACCGCCAGTAATATTGCTTTCGTATAGTAATAGGGAAGTAATGGACTATAGATACGGCAACATTTCTGTTGAAATTTCTGCATGGTCTTGCACTCCACCTTCTCTAGATGAATTGAACTTTTCAGTCAAGAATTCAACTGGTTCAAAAGTTTTTAATATTAATAGCGCAAGAGGTATTCTTATTGAGCAGGCACCTTGGGGCAATCCTGAGCTTCAAAAGTTGTATGGTCCTTCACCTTTTGCTTACTTTTGGATTGAAGACCATTACTACATGATTTCTGTTACTCCTCCAATAAACGGTAGTCAACTACTGGAAATTATAAGAAGCATGAGACCCTTGAAAGGTTAAAATTGAAGAAAATTTTGAACTACTTCTTCTTTGTTTAACAGTTAAGTTTCTCTATAACTGAAGCTAGAGGCTTTTCAGCGCCTGAACTAAGCTTTTATAATCTTAGAGTAACAAGTTATGCTACAAATTAAAAGACTTTAATAGTTCTGTTTTCTTTAATAATTCTTCATGCACAGCGTAAAAATTAGTAAAGATACTTACTACGACAAGGTATGTGGGTGTTTGTTAGGAAAAAATGCAGGAGGGACACTAGGGGGACCTCTCGAAAGAATATTTGGCGAGGAGGAAATGTTTGACGTTTGGTGGTACCCAAAGCTAGCTGAAGGAGGAATTCCAAACGATGACCTTGAAATTCAACTAGTTTGGCTTCAAGCTCTAAAAGAGAGAGGAATTTTCATTACAGCCAGAGACCTAGCTGAGTACTGGTTAGATCATGTGCTTTACAATCCTGATGAGTACGGCTTGCACAAGACAAACTTAAGGTTAGGTCTTCAGCCTCCAGTATCCGGGTGGTACAACAATTGGTTTAAAGATTGTATGGGTAGTCCAATTCGCTCTGAGATCTGGGCATGCATTGCACCAGGTTCTCCTCATGTTGCAGCTATGTATGCTTATCAGGATGCAATTTGCGACCATGCTGGGGGTGAAAGCGTTTACGGAGAGGTTTTCAATGCAGTCGTAGAGTCTTCGGCTTTTCTTATAAGTGACTTAAGGAAACTTATAGACATTGGACTCTCTGTAATTCCTGAAAGTAGTTTAACTTCGAAGGCAATTCGTACAGCAGTTATGTGTTATGAAAATGGCTTAGATTGGAAAGAAGCAAGACAAAAAGTAAAAGAAGTTGCTTATAGCCCAATAGCTCAGTTTTCTCCAATAAACCTAGGCTTTCAAACGATTGGTCTGCTTTACGGAAAGGATTTTGGAGATGCTATGTGCAAAGCTGTTAACTGTGGCTGGGATACTGACTGTACTGGAGCAACTGTGGGTGCATTACTTGGCATAATATATGGTGCCCGCAACTTACCTAAAAAATGGATTGAGCCATTAAGCAACAGGATTGCTATAAGCAGCGGAATAAAGAACCTTCAAGTACCTACAACAGTAGAAGAGCTTGCCAGCGAAATTCAAAAAATAGCTGAAAAAGTACTGGTAGTCTTTAATACAAAGGTTCAACTATCTGACTTAGACGACATTTCCTCAGCAGAAGAGGTTATAAGAAAGGAACTTGAAGAGACACAAAAACTTAAGCTTTATGAACTTCCCCCAAACAAAATAAATTTTGACTTGGTAGCACTAAGAGCTTCTCTCAGCTACTTAGGAAGCCCAGCAATCCTTCCAGATACAGAAAATTCATTCACCGTAGCACTAGAAAACACTAGAAGCGAACCATTAAGAGGCTCAATAAAAATTAGAGTTCCAAATGGATGGATCCTAAAACCAAACAACGTTCAGCAATTCAGTATAAAACCAGGAGAAAAAGTTGAATTTAGTTTTTCATTACTTTCTTCTATAGCTAACATAAACAGCTACAATAAATGCGTCATAGACCTAGATTTAAACGAGCGACCTTCGGTAGCCAGTATTCCTTTAGTTTTCGTTGGTGGCTTCAGGTGGCTTGTTTCAGATGTCTTTAGAGGGGAAAATCTTTCTTTAAGTACATTCTTTCCACCAGAAAATGATTCAAAGTCGCTTACCTTAAGTAAAGGTTGGAAACCTGTGAGCTGGCCTACAAACGAGTTAGAGGTTGAACAATACTTTAGCAATCGTCCTGGAGTTATTTACTTAAGACATTTTATTTATTCTCCAGTAAAAAGGAAAGTTGTCTTAGGCGTTCCAAACGACAGCAAGATGAAACTTTGGCTGAATGGAGAAGTTATTCACGAAACTCAAAAAGTTGTTCCGCTAAGACCAAACTATAGTGGAGATGGATCAAACTATGCTTCTACAACTCTTGAAGCTGGATGGAACCATGTTATGGTAAAATTAGTTCGCGAAGAAAAGCCTCTAAAAGCTCATTTTGTAGTCTCAGATGCAGAATGGAATCGCGGTTTAACAGACGTAGTTCGACATAAGCTACCCTGAGAGTAAAGCATTAAGGATTTCTCGATAAACTAAAGCTTATAAATTCGCGTTAGAGCTCAAGAAAGCATGCAAAAGTATAGAGAAACTGGATTAAAGCTCATCATAGCATCGCTTCTTATCGTTTCCTTCTTAGCAGGTTTTCTTCTTTCTCCTTTGTTTTTAAGGTTCTCCTCTAGCTTGTTTGTTCCAGGTCAAATAGGAATAATAGAAGTTAAAGGATATGTTCTTTTTCCACAAGATCTAGACTACCTATTAACGCTGATTAACTATGCTAAGCTAAACTCAAGCATAAAGGCCGTTGTCTTAGACATAAATAGTGGAGGTGGCTCTGCTTATGCTTTCGAGCAGCTTTACTACAGCGTAAGACTTCTTTCAAAAACTAAGCCCGTTGTAGCCAGTATTTCTGGATTAGCTGCTTCCGGTGGTTACTATCTAGCAGCTTCTGCCGACTACATATATGCAACTCCTTCAAGTTTAGTTGGAAGTATAGGCGTTATTGCTTCAATGCCAAGCGTAGTTCTTCCAACTCCAAGTGTGCTTGAAACAGGCCCAAGTAAGCTTTCTGGATTTGATTTAAAAAAATTTCCACTTCAAGTTGATGAAGTTTTAAAGAATTTCATAAACAACGTTAAAGTGGCGCGAGGAAGTAGACTGAATGTAAGTACTGCAACTCTGCAGAAAGCAGAAATTTACTTAGGATCTGAAGCAAAGTCACTTGGGCTGGTTGATGAAATTGGCTCTTTACAACAAGCTGTAGAAAAGGCCGCTTCTTTAGCTGGAATAAGTAGCTATGGAATTCTAATCTTGAATGAACTTATACCAAACACCTTTCCTTACTCTACGTTGGCTAAGTCCCCTTTTTCACAAAATTTAACAGTTTCCTTCTTAAACGAGGTTTATCCACCACCTGCAGTTTACTGTTTGTATAGTCCTTTTCTATCAAACTACTTAACACAAACTTCCACGTTCTATTTCTACTCAGACGTCTCAGGTCTTCAAAGTGGTAACGATGTAATTATAGACTATGCTCATTTAAATGCCTTTTCAAGGCAGGAGATAGAAAGCTTGCTAACAAAGATTGTCTTAAAAGGGTATAGTTTTTCATTCTTAACAAATAGTTTCCAGCTTCAAGAAAAACTCGCTAATGCAAAAGTATTCGTTGTAATCGCACCTGTAACAAGTTTCTCAGATCAAGAAGTAGAAGCAATAAAGAACTTTGTTGATAGAGGGGGGAAACTTATCTTAATTTCTGAACCTCTTAGAACGTCTCCAGATGCTATAAACAGCATTGCGTATAAGTTTTCATTAGTATTTTCTTCTGGATACTTGTACAATTTAATAAATTACTGGGGAATATATAGGTTTGTCGTAGTATCGAATTTCTCAAAAAATGAAGCACCCTTTACAAAATCTACTTTAACAAGCGCATCTCTCTTCAGAAATATAAGTAAGATAGTAGTAATGTCTTCTTCTGCAGTTTACTCCAATAATATTTACGAAGCTGCTTATACTGATAACAAAACTTACCTCGCTATAGCAGATAAGAGAGCACAGTTCACTCCAATTGTTGTTTCATACTGTGGAAGAGTGTTTGCCATAGGTAGCCTTAGTATGTTTACTCAACCTTTCATCAGCTTATACGACAACGAGAAGCTAGAGGACAACTTATTAGAAGTAGCCTTATCTGGCTAAAATAAAAATTACCCTTAAGTTAAGCTACTTAAAATTTTTCCCACGTAGTTTATAGAAGGAATAGCAAATGCTCTTTCTCCAAGTTTTACTACATCACTTAGGTTAGGAACTACAACAACTGCAACTAGTCCTGAAATTATTGCTCCTGCGAAGTCTTCGTGAAGCCCATCTCCTACATGCATAGTTTCCTCTGGTTTAACTAAAAATTGCTTAAGTAAAAATTCAAATGCCTCTTTCTGTGGTTTCTGAAGTTCAATTTCATCAGCATAAAGTTGTAAATCTATGTAGTTGCTTAAACCCGTTCTTTCAAGTAGTACCCTAGTGTAACTTCCTGGCCAAAAAAGTACGTTTCCAAGAGTTGCAGTTTTAATGTTAAGCTCCTGTATTTCTTTCAGCGTATTCCTTGCTCCTTCTATCGTAAGTTCTTCAGGATTTATTTCAACAATAGCTTTTGCTATCGTTCTCCTAACTTCTTCTTCCTCTATTCCTAAGGTTTCAGAAACTATCTTTGTTGATGCAAAAACAACGTTTTTACCTAAAGCGCCATTTCTTCTTAAGTTTTTTGCTTTTTTGTAAGCCTCTATCAGCTTTTTAAAAGATTTTTCCTGATCTATTGAGTTTTGTTCGCTTAAAATTCTTGAAATAGTCTTAAAGAAAACATCTAACCTTAGTAAAGTATCCCAAACATCGAAGGAAACTAATTCTATTTTCATTCCCTTCTCTTTGACTTAAAGTTATCCCTATAAAAGATTTTATTTTTAATTTTTTTCACACAACAACTTCTTGTACAAGCTTAGATAGCTTTCGATTACAACTTTCCAACTATAGGTGCTTACTATAAGTTCATATGCTCTCTGAGTAACCTCCGTTGAACTTCCTTCAAGAGCTTTCTGAATAGACTTAACTATGGACTCAACGTTGTTACTCTCAGCTAGAAATCCTGTAACTTCGTCTTGCACTAGTTCTAAGTTGCCTCCCACATTTGTTGCAACAACTGGAACCCTAAGTGCCATTGCTTCTAGGATTGAAGTACTAAGACCCTCGCTTCTAGAAGGTAAAATAAAAACCCTTGACCCTGCGAGATACTTAAGAGCTTCTTCTCTTGGCTTATAGCCAAGCAGATGAACGTTGCTTAAACCTTTTGATGCCTCTACAAGCTTGGCATGCAACGGGCCATCTCCAATCAAGACAAAATTTAATTTCGGAAGCCTCTTGGCAACTTCAACTAGCAAATCAACCCCCTTCTCGTAAGATAGTCTTCCAACGTATGTAACCTGGTCTTCATATAACGTTATCTTTTCCTTTGGCATGTCTTCTAAGTCTATGGCATTTGGAATATAAGTTACATTGAATCCAAGCTTCTCGTAAAATTCCTTTGTACTCTTTGAAACCACTGTGAAAGCATTTGCCCATTTTATTGCTTTCTTTTCAAACTTATTTGCTAAGTTACCAAAAAAGCTTCCATGTAAAGAGGAGACTTGTTCACTGTAGACACCATGAAGCGTTAGAACCTTTTTACAGTTTAACAGTTTCATTGGTAGCGCCGAAGGCAGATTGTGTGCATGAACAATATCGAACTTTTCTCCTTTTAGGCGAAGAATTGAAACTTTAGCAGAAGATGAAAGTGAAAAAGAAGGATTCATTAAACCTTTTATCTTAAGAAATGGTGTATTTTCAACAGAAATGCTTTCCACGTCATTTCCTTTTCTTCTTAGGTGCTCAATTAGTTTAGAAGTATGGTATGCTATCCCCCCAATTCCGGAGGTTCTTGGAGCTATTACAAGTACTTTCATTGATTTTTCTAAACTAGAGAACCTTTATAAGGGTTAAAAAAGTATTTATTTACATAAAATAAACTAAATGGTGAAATTTAAGGATGAAGAACATCGTTGGAGGTATCCTATGCGGCGGCTATGGGAAAAGGCTAAAACCAATAACAGATACAATCCCAAAACCACTGATCGAAATTAAAGAAAACTACACAATACTTGATAGACAGTTGCTTCAAATGAAGCATGCAAATATAAATGAAGTTTTCTTGCTCGCAGGCTACCTTCATGAAAAAATAAAAGAAAGGTACAGTGATAAATGGAACAGCATAGCCATAAAGTATTTAGTTGAAGATAAACCAAGAGGAACCTTATTTGCGATTAACAATTTGCTTAAAAGTATTGAAGCAGAAGTCTACGTTGTTATGAACGGAGATATCGTTACTGACCTTAACTTAGCAGAAATGTTAAGAAGATGGAAGCCAGGAAGCATGAGTATGGCTATAACTAAACTCATCTCTCCTTATGGTATAGTTAAAGTTTCAAATGAGAAGGTTGTTGGGTTTGAAGAAAAACCAGAACTTCCTTACTACATAAACGCTGGTATCTACATAATAGACAGAAAGATAAAAGAGTACTTTTTGTCCTATGAAGAAGGCGATGTGGAAAAATTAGTTTTTCCAAAGTTAGCCAGCGAAGGTTTTCTTGAGTACTACTTGGAAGAAGGAACCTTTTGGCAGTCAATAGATTCACAAAAGGACCTAGAGTCCGTTAGAAAAGAATTTTTAAATAGGATTGATACTCCTTGGGGTTACGAGAAGAATTTAGTTGAAACTGAAAAATATGTGATAAAGGAGTTATACATAATGAAGGGTTTTGGTGTTCCTTTACACATGCATGAACAAAAAGATGAAACTTTGCATATAATTTCAGGAGAAGGGGAAGTATACCTAAATGATAAGAAATTGAGAGTACAAAGTGGCGATATTATTAGAATTGAACCAAGAACTAAACATAAGATAGAAGCTATTGAAAGACTAAAGGTATTCGAATACTCAACTCCAAATCCTGAAGATTACATTGAATTAAGTTCAAATTAAGTTAACTTATGCTTGGGATGAAATAAATGGAAGATTTTTCAGAAACAGTTCAAGAAACTGCTAAAGCTAGTTTTTCCTTAACGTTAAGTAATGTAATTTCAAATGTTTTCCTTGCTGTTGCTACAATAATAATAGGCGCATTGCTTGGTGCAAGTAATTATGGGTTGTATAGCTTAGCTATAGCAACGCCAGCATTCCTAACTTCTATTGTAGACTTTGGATTAGCTTTTAGTTTGCTCAATTTCTGTTCTAAGCTTAGTTCTGAAAAGAAAAAAGAGGACTCATTCAACTACTTATTTAACGCAGGTCTTATAACGTTGGTGGTTGCTCTTATTGCAACTTTTCTTTCTGTTCTCTTCTCAAATTATATAGCTTCAAAGGTAATAAGTAGACCAGAAGCTAGTGGTTTGATAGCTCTAGCTTCTATTTCAATATTGTTTGGAGCCGTTGTGAACTTACTCACCTACTTCTTTGTTGGAGTTGGAGAGTCAAGAAGAGCAGCACTTGGTCAAGCAACGTTGGGCGTTACTAAAGGAATTCTACAAGTACTACTCGTTGCGCTAGGTCTTTCAACACTAGGTGCAATCTTAGGACATGTTTTCGGTACAATACTTGCAGTTATAGTAAGCATTTTGCTTATGTTAAAGCTAAACTTTAAAGTAAATCTTAAACTTAACCTAGGCAAACTAAAAGAAATGTTAAGCTACGGACTTCCAATTTACATTTCAACGTTTATCATCAGTTTTATATCGCAATATCAAGCTTCTCTAATAGGCGAACTTTCAACAAACTTTAGTGCTGGAAATTACAAGATGGCTCTAAACTTTTCGGTCTTAGTCTCAATGATTGCTACTCCAATTACAATTGCGCTCATCCCTGCCTTTTCTAAAGTAAATTCAGAAAAATATAAGGAGGCTTATGAGACTCTAACAAAGTATACTTCTCTTGTTATTCTTCCAGTTTCTATAGCTGTAATAATTTTTTCTAAGGAAGGAATAGAACTGTTGCTTGGGGAAGGATACTCTCAAGCTGCCTTCTTTCTAAGCTTGATGACTTTGCTTTATTTGTTGGCTCCCCTTGGGAGTGTTACAATTTATAGTTTTCTAAATGGAATTGGAGAAACAAAGACGAATCTAATGTTAAATATATTGAACGCAGTTTTGTTTGTTCTATTAGCGAGAGTGTGCATGATTAGTTATGGAATTGCAGGCATGATTGTTGCTTCTCTTCTTGCTTCTCTAACTTCGCTAGTTACTGCAATTGTTTATCTAAAGGTTAAGTATGATGTAATGTTTAATGCTCTATGGGCACTAAAGGCTTACTTAGCTTCTTCAATAAGCGTTGTTGTTACGTTCCTTATGTTATGGTTTGCAAATCCAAGTAATAACTTAATTAGGCTTAGTGCTGGAGGAAGTATACTTTTTGCCTCTTTCCTAACATTCATGCCTTTGCTGGGCGTTATAAACTCAAAAGACATCGAACTTTTTAAGAAGCTGATTAGTAGTAGAAAAATTTTCTTAGTTCTAATGCCAATATTGAAATATGAGGAAAGATTGACAAAAATCAAGGGAGAAAAATAAAATTTAACTTCTACTTATACTTAAGCTTCTAATTTCTATTGTTGCATCCTTTCACTAAGTAAGTAGCCTTAAGTCGGCAATCTCGTATATTCTGGAAAACATTTTTAAGTACCTAATTCAAAGATTTCCATTAGGTTGAGAAAAGCGGTAATAACAGCAGGTGGTTTAGGAACAAGACTTCTCCCATTTACAAAGGAACTCCCAAAGGAGATGCTTCCGCTTTACGTAAAAGAAGGTAACACAGTAATGCTTAAGCCTCTTCTTCAGGCAATATTTGAGCAGCTTTACGATGTAGGCTTCAAAGAGTTTTGTTTTGTGGTTGGGAAAGAAAAAAGAGCGATTGAAGACCACTTTACTCCTGACTATGAATTTTTAAACTATCTTTTAAACAATGGAAAAACTGAAGTTGCGAATTCAATGAGTAACTTTTATGAAAAAGTTAAAGAATCAGTTCTCTTCTTCGTTAATCAGCCTTCACCAAAAGGTTTTGGAGATGCTGTCCTTAGAGCTAAGCCCTTTGCCAATGAAGATTTTTTGCTTCATGCTGGAGATACTTACATAATTTCCAATGGGAACAAACACATAAAAAAACTTTTGTCTGTTCACGAAAACTATAAAGCTGACGCAACTTTATTAGTTTATGAAGTTGAAGACCCAAGAAGATACGGTGTAATTACACCTGGAAGTTCTAGTGATGATGTTATAGAAGTAGTTGAGGTTGAAGAGAAACCAGAAAAACCAAAATCTCGTTTCGCTATCGCTCCAGTTTACGTCTTTAATCCAGTAATATTCAAGGCTCTTCAAAACATAAAAGAAGGTAAGGGCGGCGAGTTACAGTTAACTGATGCTATTGGAAAACTAATAGGTTGGGGCCTTAAAGTTGTTGCTATTAAGCTTAGCAGCGAAGAGGAAAGTCTTGATATTGGTACACCTGAAACATACCTTGACGCTATTAACAAAAGCTACAAAAAATCAAAGAGTGAAGTTAGTAATGTACTCCACGACTAAAGTCAAGGAATCTTGCGGGTGATTTATATGAGCGAAGTAAATGAAATCTTAAGTCAACTAACAACAGAAGAAAAAGAGAAGCTAAGAGCAAAGAAAGTTCTAATAACTGGAGGGGGTGGCTTCTTGGGTTCTTGGATTGGTGAAACTTTGCTTGCTTTGGATACAAAAGTTTACTGCTTAGACAACTTTTCTACTGGAATTCGAAGAAATATAGAAAGTTTAAAAAGCAATAAAAATTTTCGTTTAATAGAAGGAGACGTAGAAAATTTTGAAACAGATGAATCATTCGATTTTGTATTTCACTTTGCAAGCAGGCCTGCTCCTGATGATTATGTTCTTCATCCAGTAGAAACATTAAAGGCAAATTCTATAGGAACTTTAAAGATGCTCGAACTTTCTAAGAAAAGTAATGCAACTTTTGTGTATGCTTCAAGCAGCGAAGTTTATGGAGATGCTGAAGTGATCCCAACACCAGAAGATTACTGGGGAAAGGTTAATCCTATTGGAGTTAGGTCATGCTACGACGAAGGAAAAAGATTTAGTGAAGCTCTATGTATGGCTTACTTTAGAGAGTGCAACCTAGATGTTAGAATTGTTAGAATCTTCAACACATTTGGCCCAAGGCTTAGAGCAGACGGTACTTATGGAAGGGCAATTTCAAGATTCTTAACTCAAGCTCTAGGACATCAACCAATAACAATATACGGTGATGGCCAACAAACAAGAAGCTTCACTTACGTTACTGATACTGTAACTGGGATTTTAAAGGTTGCTACTTCAGGTCTAGCGAAAGGAGAAGTTTTCAACATAGGCAATACAGAAGAAACAAAAATCATAGACCTTGCCACTCTAATAATTAAGTTAACAGAAAGCAAATCTAAGATAATTTTCCTTCCTCCTGCAAAAGACGATCCTAGGAGAAGAAGGCCCGACATTACCAAAGCAATGTTAACGTTAAAATGGGCTCCAAGAGTAAGCATAGAGGAAGGAATAAAACGTACTATAGAGTGGCTAAAAAATCAGAAAATTTAACTCAAGAAATTTTTGTCATAAGCAGTTTCAAAATAGGTAGACTTAAATAAAAATAGGCCTGTTTAAAAACATCTGCGTTTACAAGTAAACTAGAGACAAAAAAGTTGAAGCATTGTAGCAAATTGATTATGATAATGTGAAAAAACCATTCAAAAGAGGTATTTTCCCCAAGATGAAATTGCTTTTTCGAGTAGAAAGAGTTGACGATGACTTAATGAACCAGAGAAACTCTAAGCCTTATGAGTCCCAAGAGCGATTAAGACTACGTAGCTTAAAACTTATTCATAATTAAAGTTCCTAGATTTTCCTAGCGCTCGTAACGTAAATTGTATTGCTTCAAGATGAAAAACAGGTTTTTAAGACTGAGAAGGGGGGTGAAAAGAGAATGAAGAGCCAAGCTTCTTAAGCTATCGTCCCCTCCCCAGTCTAACTTATTAGACTTAGAAGGGATTAAAAAATTTTACTCAGCAGAAACTGACGACTTAAAGGTTTAGGTGCAAAGCGCTTATCTTTCAGTCGAACGATAACTAAAAGTTGCTTCAACGTTTAAAGGGCTAAAAAGTAAGAGATAATTCTCTAATTCACAACATTTCTACCGAAGCTGTTAAAGGCTTAAAGCATCTCAATTATATTTGATTGGCGAAAGTGTACTTCTACTAGAAGTTTCTTATTTCATATTTTTAGCTATTCTTAGGTAGTCAAGGATCATTTTGTTGTGGTCAAAAGCTAAGTTCTTTGGAATTTCAATGAATCTAAAGAATTTTACTTCTTCATTTTCTTCAAGGTTCAAGCTAACTTCACCTTCTTTAATGCTAGCTGAATAACAAACAGCTACAACATGTCTTCCAGGGTGTCTGTTTCTTTCAGAGTAAACTCCAATCAATTTTTCTGGCTCCACGGTTAAACCTGTTTCTTCTTTTACTTCTCTTTTTACAGCCTCTTCTACAGTCTCTCCATATTCTACAAAGCCACCAGGCAAGCTCCAAAATCCCTTAAAAGGTTCGTTTTTCCTTTTTAATAACAAAATTCCTTCTTCTTTAGCAACGATGGCATTAACCGCTAAGGAAGGGTTCAAAGAAGCTCCTATCCTTGTTTTAGGAATCTCCGATTCTTTTTTTCCAAGTCCAATTGCAAGAAATTCAACTTCATTTTCGTACTCCTTTGGATTATATATCCTCCTACCGTCAAAAACTAATGGCCTTCTCATAAATTCTTTAAATTGCTTTGCAGATATTTTCTTAAAATCTTCCCATTCGGTCGCAACTATTGCGCAGTCTGCATTACTAACACAATCGAGAGGATCCTTCGCGTAGTAGACTTGGTCGCCAAGCTTCTTAAAAGCATTTTTCATAGCTGCTGGATCATAAACTTTTACTTTCGCCCCTCTCTTAATTAGTTCCTCAACTAGCTTTATTGCAATAGATTCTCTAATGTCATCTGTTCCGGCCTTGAAAGCAAGACCAAGAACTGCTATCACTTTGTCTTTTAAGCTACCCATCTTGCTTTCAACTAGGTTTACAGCGTTTATTGGTTGATACTCGTTAACAATTATTGTTGCGTCTAAAAGCGGTAAGTCCAAGTTTAAAGATCTAGAAAATGATTTTAAAGCTGCAAGATCCTTTGGAAAACAGCTTCCTCCCCAACCTATCCCTGCTTTCAAAAACAAACTTCCAATTCTCTTGTCATATCCTATTCCTCTCGCCACATCTTCAACGTCGGATTTTGGTAACACTTGGCAAAGATTTGCTATCATGTTTATGAAACTAATTTTCATTGCCAAGAAAGCGTTATTCGCATACTTAATTAGCTCAGCATTAACTAAAGAAGTTCTCAATACTGGAGGTAGCATGTTATCATAAAATTGCCTATAAAAGTCCTCTAAGTAATCTCCTGATTTTCTGTCATACTCTCCTATTATTATTCTATCTGGATTCAACGTATCGCGTATCGCTGAACCCTCTTTTAAAAACTCAGGATTCATACAAATTCCGAAATCTAACCCACATTTCTTTCCAGATGTTTTTTCTATTGTCCTACACACTAGTCCTTCTGTAGTCCCTGGAACTACCGTGCTTTTTACAACTACTAAATGCCAAGTGTTCTTCTCCCTTAATGCTTCTCCTATTTGTGCTGCCGCGCTTTCAACGTAAGATAGATCTATACTCTTATCTTCTTTGCTTGGAGTTCCAACTGTAATAAAAGTTATATCACTTTTAATGATCGCCTCCTTATAATCTGAAGTGAACGTTATTTTTCTGTTTTTAAGAGAAACTTTTAAGAGCTCTTCTAGGCCTTCTTCATATATTGTTGGAATACCTCTATTCAGCATGTCTACCTTAGATTTGTCGATGTCATAGCCAACAACATTAATGTTCTTGCTTGAAAAGCAAACAGCTGTTGATAAGCCTACATACCCAAGCCCAAATATAGAAACGTTCTTCATTTTCCCTTTTCAATGCAAAGTGTACTTTTTAACTTTATCGGAAGGTCTAAGGTTGTAATAGCTTTAACTTGCAGAGAGTTCAATAAGCGCACTCTGTCTTAGTTCATGTACTAAATTTTATAAGCTCAAAATAATAGTATTGAGCTCATGAAAAAAACCTTAATCTATTCCATGTCCTGGAAAGAAGCAGAGGAATACTTTTCAAACCACGACCTAGTTATACTTCCCATTGGTTCAAATGAGCAACATGGTCCTCAAAACCCCCTTGGAACTGACTTTATTATAGCTGAAGCAATTGCTGAGGAACTCTCAAAAAGAACAGGTTTCGCTTCTTTAAGATGCGTTCCGTATGGAGTAAGTTTTCATCACATGCATTTTCCTGGAACCATAGCTATAGACGAAGTTGTCTTCATGAACTACATTTATGAAATCTTAAAGTCTTTAAGTAAGTGGAACGTCAAGAAAGTTTTAATAATCAATGGCCATGGGGGAAACTTAAGTTCACTACAAATTTTAGCTAGGAAGGCAAGAGAAGAACTTAACCTCTTAGTATTCATCTTTCAGTGGTGGACACTTAACAGTTTAGAAAATTACTTTAGAAAAGACGAGCTTGGTCATGCAGCTGCTGTTGAAACCTCGTTTATAGCTTACTTGCATCCTGAGTGGGTTAGTAAAAAAGAAGCAGTTAACGAAGTGCCAAAGGAAAAAGTAAAAGAACTAACATGGTTCACGTACACTAAGGAAGCAACTGAAAGCGGAGTCTTTGGAGTCTCAAAAACTTTTAGTGAAGAGAAGGGAAAGAAGGTATTTGAAGAAGTCTTAGACTACTTAGTAAAGCTTGTCGAAAAGATTGAGAAGGAAAAGTTCTAGCGGTTAGAAAAATGCTAATAGTAATGTGCGGTCTCCCTGCAACTGGAAAAACTACGGTGGCAGAAGCTTTAGCTAAAGTGATAAAAGCTGTTATTCTTAGAACAGACTTGATAAGAAGAGAAATTTTTAAGGAAGGAAAACTTGAGGAAGTCTTAAGTTCAAAAGAACCTTTAATCTATGATTTACAAAGAATCTTTGATCCTTTACCAAAAATTCCAGAAGAATATCAAAAGCTAATATGGAAACAAAATGAAATCGTCTACGAAGAGCTCCTAAGAAGAACCGAGAATCTACTAAGGCAAGGAGAAAATGTAATACTTGATGGAACCTTTTCAAAAAAAGCCTTAAGGAACAAAGTTTATGGTATTGCAAAAGCTTACCATAAAAACGTTTACCTAGTTTATTGTACGTGTAGTGAGGAAATAATAGAAAAAAGACTTTCATATAGAGAGCGAGAAAAAGAAAGACTAAGCAACGTAACTAAGATGGATGTTTACTATAAAGTAAAAGAAAATTTTGAAGAACCTTCTAAGGACGACGTTCCAATAGTACACTACGATAGTGGGAAAGATGAAGTTGAAATTTGGAATAAACACCTTGGCAACGAAAAAGAAATCAAATTGATCGTTAGTGCGATAGTGCATAAGTTCTAGGCTGTACAGACTTACAGCCTTCTTCATTAGTTTCTTTCTTATTAGGTAAGTATGTTAAGGTTCCATTATTCTTATTTTTCAAGGTAAAGAGTTTTCCTTTTCTTGTTCTGCTCTTTTTATTTTTTCACTTACCTTTTTAGGTAGAGCATAGTCCTCTCTTCTTTCTTCAGTTGCTCTTACAATGGATAAACCTTTTCCATTTTCTATGTTTATCTCATGAAGCTGTAGACTATGTTGTGTTTGTCTCATCTTTTCAACTATAACGTATCTCTTCAAGATTCCTTCCCTTATCCCCCTTCTAAACCTTATGATTCCATCAGATACATGCTCTACACCCCATCCAAATGCGCTTGAAGTTGTAATTGCGTACTGAGAAGTAACTAGTATCGTGAAGTCCCATTTGCTTAAAACCTTCTTTAAGTAGTATGAGTACCTTCTAGCCATTGCTGGCTTATCTAACCAAAAAGCCGACAAAGAGTCAACAACAACTCTTGACCTACCAAAACCAAGAAATTTCTTTCCTTCTATTATTTTTTCTACGAGCTCCTCCAACTCTAAACTCTTCAAGGACCATTGCTCATCTTTACCCATAAGCGCATCGATAAGCACTAACTTTTTTTCATTAATTGCTTTTTCAAAGTTAAATCCAAACTGTGCTGCTTGCCTAACTATTGATTCTTTACTTTCTTCAGTTGTTACGTATATGCACTTGTCTCCAACTTTTATACCTTCGTTTGTGAAGTGAATACAAAATATTGTCTTTCCAGTACCCGGCTCTCCAGTAATCGCAACAAAGAATCCTCTAGGTATGCCTCCCTCTATCAGTTCATCGAATTCCTTAATCCCAGTTGATAACCTTTCTATGCTTACCATTCAGTATTTACAAACTTTTCTTTAGTTAAAAACTTTACTTCTTTAATTGGCTGTTAGCAATTTTATGTTCGTGTTAGCGCTCCCTTAGAGTTAGAAACTCTAAGCTTTAACAATTTTCTCCTTAGGAATTAAATTAACTAAAAATACTAATAGAAAGATCCAGTAAATAAACTACGTTATTTCTAATCTTCTAAAGCTTATAACAAAATGAAATCCAATTGGTCTCAACTTAAGACTTCTAATAAGTGAAAGACTTATATAAAACACGTTGATAAGCTCATTAAGTAATAATGAACCAAAGAAATCCAACAGTAGTTTTTCCAAGGCCAGAGGAGATAGTGCTTGAGGATAGAGAAGTACCAAAGATTAAAGAAAATGAAGTCTTAGTTAGAACAAAGAAAAGTTTGATAAGTATAGGAACTGAGCTAACTATACTTAGTGGACAATTTCCTTCAAAATCTTACTGGGCTAGCTACGGAAGGTACCCCTTTGTTCCAGGCTATAGCAACATAGGCGAAGTAGTTGAAACTGGTTCAAACGTTAGCAAGGATTTGCTGGGAAAGGTTGTAGCCTCTTATTCACCACATGCGCTTTACAATGCTGTTTCGCAAGATGCTTTAAGGCTTGTTCCCAGCGAACTTTCTCGCGAAGATGCTTCTTTTTTCACTATCGCAGAAATTGTAATGAATGGCGTCAGGAGAAGCCAGCTAACGTTTGGGGAATCAGTTGTTGTTTATGGCGCTGGCCTCTTAGGTCAACTTACGGCAAGAATTTGCAAGATAGCAGGAGCTAAGCCAATAATAGTTGTTGATATCTCTGATTATAGGCTCAGCTTCCTACCAGATAATATAGTAAGGATAAATTCTTCTACTCAAGACGTTGTTTCTGAGGTAAGAAGATTAACTAAAGAAAGACTAGCTGATGTTGTCTTTGAAGTTACTGGAAACCCTAACATAATTACAGAAGAGCTTAAGTGCTTAAGGAAACTAGGGAGGTTCGTAGTTTTAAGCAGCCCAAGAGGACCTTCAACAATAGACCTTCACGACTTTTGTAATGCTCCCAGCTTTACGTTCATTGGAGCACACAACAGTTCTCATCCTCCAGTCGAAACTTTAAACAATCCTTGGACTTACAAAAGACATGCTGAGCTTTTCTTTGATCTTCTTCTTAGTAAAGAACTGGATGTTTCAAAGTTGATAACTCATAGAGTATCTTACAAGGATGCACCAGAAGTTTACAAAGAGCTGCTTGAAGATAGGACAAAGGCAATAGGTGTAGTCTTAGATTGGGAAAGTTAACTATGTAGCTTATTTCGTAAGAAATAAATTTTTATCTTTCCTTTTACTCTTCATTTCTATGGATGTAATTGAAGCAATAAAGTCTAGAAGAAGCATTAGAAGTTACAAAAAAGAAGACGTAAGCGATGACGATTTGAACAAGATACTAGAAGCTGCTACTTGGGCTCCATCGGCTGGAAACTTGAATCCCTGGGAGTTCATAGTTATTAAAGATGAAGAAAACAAGAAAAAGTTGTCAGAGGCTGCTTTAGAGCAATACTTTATCTCTGAGGCTCCAGTCGTAGTTGTAGTTTGTGCAAACGTTACAAGAACTTCTTCTGTTTATGGAGAAAGAGGAAAAAGACTTTACTGTATTCAAGATTGCGCAGCAGCAACTCAAAACTTACTGTTGGCAGCTCACAGCTTAAGTTATGGAACGTGCTGGGTTGGCGCTTTCGATGATCAAGAAGTTACTAAACTCCTAAAATTGCCTTCTAACGTTGTTCCTCTTGCAATAGTTCCAATTGGAAAGCCAAAGGAAAAACCAGTTACTCCTCGAAGGTTACCTCTAAGCAAAGTAGTTCACTATGAAACTTTCAATGGATAAAATTGAAATACTACTTTAGCTTAAATAGTGCTATGAGCTCAAAGCTTGGTATTTCAAGTAGAGCTTTGCAGGCTGGAGCTGAAACTGCCTTCTTAATACTAGGAAAAGCAAAAGAACTTGAAGCTCAGGGAAAAAGTATAATACACTTAGAAATTGGAGAACCGGACTTTGATACCCCAAGTTACATTAAGGAGGCGGCAACCAAGGCTCTAAACAAAGGAGAAACTCATTACACTCCAACTCCTGGTATTTCTGAACTTAGAAAAGCAATAGCTGAAAGGACGATGCAAGATTTTGGTGTTGAAGTTGACTGGAAGGATGTTTCAGTAACTGTAGGAGCGAAAGAAGCCATTTTTGTTTCTCTAGCTACTATAGTAGAAGAGGGTGATGAAGTAATTTATCCAAACCCTGGATATCCTGCTTATGAGGCAGGAATAAGGTTCTTTGGAGGCATCCCAAAACCACTAATGCTAAAGGAAGAGAACGAGTTTAGAATGACTTCAGAAGAAGTTAACTCATTAGTTTCAAACAAAACAAAGGCAATAATAATAAATTCTCCAGAGAATCCAACAGGTTCAGTGCTAAGTAAGGAAGATGTAAAAGGAATAGTTGAAATAGCCAAGAGTAAAGGAATCTATGTTATCTCTGATGAAATCTACAAGTACATAATCTACGATGAACTAAAGCACTACTCTCCAATTCAGTTCGATGAGAGTAGAGAAAACACCATTCTAATAGACGGTTTTTCAAAGAGCTACGCTATGACTGGCTGGAGACTTGGTTACATCATAACTCCGAAGCATTTAACTCAGCCACTGCAAAAGGTCCTTAACTTAATTACCTCATGTCCCCCCTCTTTTTCTCAAGTAGCTGCGCTTGAGGCTTTAAAAGGAGGGCTAAGCTCAGTAAAAAAGATGGTCGAGCAATATGCTGTAAGAAGAGAAGCATTAGTCGAGGAAATCTCCAAAATAGAAGATGTAAGCATGGTAAAACCAAAAGGTGCATTCTATGGCTTCGTAAACATAAAGAATGTAACTAATAAAACGAACTTAGACAGCTCTAAGTTAGCTTCAGTTTTGCTTGAAAACTATGGAGTTGCAGTTCTACATGGTACTGCTATGGGCTCAAATGGCGAAGGCTACCTCAGGATAAGTTATGCTAATTCTGTAGAGAACATAAGAGAAGGCATAAGAAGAATAGGTAGAGCCTTTAGAGAACTAACCAATAAGAAAGCTTAAACTTTGGTGAATTAAGTTGAATTCTGAACAAAAGAAATTCTTTGCCCACCCTACTGCAATAGTGGAAGAGGGTGCTATGGTTGGAGAAGGAACAAAAATATGGCACTTTGTTCATGTAAGGAAAGGTGCGAAGATAGGGAAAAATTGTAACATCGGGAAAGACGTTTATATCGATGTTGACGTTGAAATAGGTAACAACGTAAAAATTCAAAATGGTGTTTCTGTGTACAGAGGTGTAAAAGTTGAGGATGATGTTTTTCTTGGACCTCACATGACGTTTACAAATGACCTTTATCCTCGCTCCTTTAACCAAAATTGGGAAGTTGTTAAAACCTTAGTAAAAAAAGGTGCAAGCATAGGTGCGAACGCAACTATAGTTTGTGGTATAACTATTGGGGAATATGCTATGATTGGAGCAGGCTCAGTTGTAACTAAGAATGTCCCTGATTTTGGGTTAGTTTATGGGAATCCTGCTAGACTTAAAGGTTTTGTTTGTTACTGTGGTAGAAAACTTTCTAACGTTGTACATCAAGACGAAAGTTACGTTACATTCAGATGTTCATACTGCGGAAAAGAAGTAAAGATTCAGAGGCAATACTATGAGGAACTCTTTAAATAGAAAAGTTAATGGAAAGAAGAAACTCTGATGTTTATGTCTCTTGGCTATAACTCAAGACAGCTAAGAAAGATACTAACTGGGATAGCAAAAGGAAAATCGTTAAATTCTTCTTTTGTTAAGTATACAATGTCTTTTATTTTTCCAACACTTCTCTTATGAAATTCAGCTTTTTTACTCCACTTTACTTCAAATCCAATAAGTTTGTCCAACAAGACTAAATCAATTTCAAAGCCGTTTTTCCAGTACCCTATTCTAAACTTCCTTGCTATGTGAGAAGCTACAACACTCTCTACTATCTTTGATCTTTCTGGTAAGTTTACAAGGCACCAGTCAGAAAAAACCAAGTAAAGGAAAGGGTCTATCAAATGAATCTTCCTTTCCTTGTAAAACACTTCTATAGCTTTATTTGGCTCTACGAAATAAACATTTTTCACAACAAACAGTTTTTCAAATAAATCCAAATAGTAGAATACTGTCTTATGCGATTTTATTTCAAATTCTTTCGCTATGCTGTTTAGGCTTACTGTTGAGGGAAGTTTTTCTATTGTAGCTTTCAAAACTCTTTTTGCTATTGCTTCACTTCTCTTCAGTTTTGCAAGGTCATAAATAAAAGCAGAAAGATAAGCGTTCTTCGCATCTTCGGAAATCTCCCTTCTTTCTAAAAAGGATTTTATAGCTAAAGGAAATCCTCCGCTCTCCAAGTATGTCTCAAAGGCTTCGTTCAATTCTTCTTTCCAAGGAAGTAGCTTAAGACATTTTTCTCTTATTTCACTTATGCTGAGTTCTTCAACCTTTTCTAATTTTTCGAATAAGTTTGGGTTAAAAATTTTTATGAATTCTCTAAAGCTTAACGGGTAAAGGACAAAGTCTCTACCAAAACCTCTTCTTCCAGGAAAGGTTTCTACTTCTCTTTTTGCAAACATACTCAAAGAGCCCGTTAGGAGTAAGACATCATTTTTGAAATCTCCTGTATCTATCCTGAACTTTATTGCTCTAAACCATTCTTTTGGGAACGTAACCTCGTCTAAGAGAATATAAGAAGTTTTTATGTTCTCATTCTTTCTTATTCTTAAGTACTCTTTAAGGATTTCATCAAGCTCTTTATAATCAGAAAGCTTATCGCATCTATAGTAAAAAATCGCTTTTGGATTTTCTATTCGCTCAAGGAGTTCTTTAACGAGTAACTTCAGTAAAGTCGTTTTTCCAACTTGTCTGGGTCCGAACAAAAAGTGAAGAGAGAAAGGTTTTAGCTCTATTTTTTCTAATAAAGAAGGAATCCACTTCGTTTTACTTTCTTTCCACTTTCTGTAATCTTCATCTTCTTCTATTGCTTCTTTTCCTTTCCACCATGGGTTTAATTTTTCCATATTGGTATTCTGAATACCAATTATTTATATACTTTTTGGTATTTACAATACCAAGATTTTTTATCGTTAAAAAAAGAAACTTAGTCTAAAAAATAAACAAAAAGCTTAAGAAATTAAAGCTTATTAAACACTCTCTAAAAGTTACCGAGCTGTTAAACCTTCGCTAAACTTACCTAGTCAGAGTTTCAAGGTAAATAGGCTCAAAATACATAGAAATAAGACTAAAGTAAAATTGTTTAAAAACATTGGTGCTTATAAGTAAACTAAAGACAATAAAGTTGAAGCGTTACAACAAGTTGATCATCCATGTGGTGATAGGATTCTAAGCTACGTAGTCTTAAATAGACTTATGTAACTCTTGGAATTCGTAAGGTCTAGAGTTTCTCTGGTTCATTAAGCCCTCATCAACTCTTTCTACTCGAGTAAACAATTTCATCCGAAAGTACGATCCTCTTTCGGCGGTTTATCTTCTTACATCATTCATAATTCTTAACGAAGTTCAAAAAGTTTTTATTTCTTTTAGATGCTCAAAGGTCATGAGCAAAGGCATAAGATTTGACCACGTCTCGATTTTAACCAAAGACTTAGAAGAGTCTGTTAAGTTTTACACGCAAGTGCTAAAGTTCCCAATAGTAAAAACCATTGAGTCTAAAGACTTAAAGATAGTTTTTGTAGATGCTGGCAATGCAACGCTTGAACTTTTTGGCTTAGTTAGCGGTGAAGCTAAGTTCACAGAAGAAAAATGGGAGAATGTTGGAATAAAACATATCGCTCTAGAAGTTGACGATGTCGAAAAAGTTTACAACGAACTAAAATCGAATGGTGTTAAGTTTGAAAGTGAACCTACGATTGCGGTTGGTGGTCCAAAGATAGCTTTCTTCAAAGATCCCAACGGAGTCACGATCGAGCTTATTCAATGGAAAGTTTATGATCCTAAAATAGTTTGGTCAAAATAGAAAAACTTTTTATCCTCGAGGCATTTTTGTAAAATCGTGAATTTCATAAACTCTAAGTTCGTTGTAACTGCTCTTTTCAACGAATTTCCAATTCTAGCAATGGTGGCGGTTCAAAGAGAAGAAATTCTTAGCATAAGCATAGTTAGATTAATTCTTGGTGGCTCCTTATTCTTAGTTTCGTTCTTCATATTTGTGAAGTCAGCACTTGACTACATCCGATGCATAAGCAAGAGCAAAAAGAAAACTTTTGCAAGCCAAGGAGCTTTCTCAAAGGTAAGGTTTCCTTTAGTATTGTGCATAATTCTTGCTAACCTTGGGCTTGTTACCCTATTCTTTAGCCTCTTCATTCTAGTTCTAACTTTTCTCTTCGTCTTTGTTTGGGTAATAGTTTGCAGAAGTATAGACAAAGAACTTTACAAGAAGTTTGGCCTCAAGTACTACGATTATAAGAAGAAAGTTCCAATGATCCTACCAATTAAAATCTCGTTACCGTACAAAATCTTTGAAACATAAAAAAAATAAAAAGAAGAAAAAGAATTACTTCTTTTTCTTTGATTTCTTTTTTGATTTCTTTTTTGCTTCCATCTTCATATAACTATGTACAATACAGAGATATAAATCTTTCTTTTTTGATGAGTCGCCACTCAGATCATGAGACTAGTTTATGTTTAAAGTTTGCAAACAAGTAACGTAACAAGAAAGTTAATTTTAATAATAAAACTAAGTATGAGTCGTGATGACTACAATATATTTTTATGCTTTAGTACATAGGCATCTGCTTCTAATCTCGATTCCGGGGTTCCTATGTCTCTCCAGAAAACATCTTGAGGAATCTTAAACCCATAAACAGGTAAGTTGTCCTCTATCATTAGTTTTATCGTATCCGTTATCTGATATTCTCCATTCTGGGCAGGCTTAGTCTTCCTTATATAATCAAAAATAATACTGTCGAATACTAAAGGTCCAGAATTTGCTAAATACTTCTCATTAACTAAGTACTCCTTTGCTTCTGCTTTGCTTGGCTTCTCTATGATGTTCACTATCTTCTCGTTTTCTAGCTTTACAATTCCAAACCTTTCTGGGTTTGCAACTTCATATAAGCCAATTGTTGCAACGGCCCTTTTCTTTAAGTGATAGTCTATGAGCTCTTTTATGAAGTCTCCAGGATGGAAGAAAGTATCTCCGTACAAAACTATGAAGCTGTCGTTCGTCCAGTTTTCAGCTACGCTAATAGCTTTTGCAGTACCAACTCCTTCTCTTGCATCTTGAAACAAGTAAGCAACCTTTAATTTGAACCTCTTTCCATCTCTAATGTAGTGCAGAATTTGATCTTTTCTTTCGCCAAGGACTATGAACGCTTTACTGATTCCTGCTCTTTCCAAGTACCTTAAGTTGTACTCTATGATTGGGATTTCTCCAACAGGAAGCATCTCTTTTGCTACGGCATCAGTATAGGGTGCAAGTCTAGTACCCTTGCCAGCTGCAAGTACTATTCCTATCATTATTCAGTTCGTTGCTTAGCAGACTGAAGTTTTAAACTTTTATTGAGCACTCTCAAGAATATGTTCTGTAATTTAAAATAAAAACGAGATTACTTACAACTAAACTCGACAAGAAAGCCTACGATTTTTTAACCGTGGGATGAATTGTCGAAAAGTTTATAATCCGCTGTTGAACACTAACAGCATAAGAGATGAAGCATCTAAAGATGCTGATGGAGTTGCCCTAAGCTATATGCTTAGAGGCGGGGCTTCTTTGACTAAGCCCTTAACTCCAAGTGAAGCTTCTTCGCCTATGTCTTGTAGGCTTAGTGGCGAGGAAGCAGAGATT
>Ga0080004_1089362_pt1 | contig 23651 bp, 20 predicted proteins | sample WasSprMetagenome_FD_69207 | JGI IMG/M metagenome (GOLD analysis project Ga0080004, IMG submission 69207) | Sulfidic aquatic microbial communities from Washburn Spring, Yellowstone National Park, USA - WS (SPADES assembly) (version 2) | ecosystem: Environmental > Aquatic > Thermal springs > Hot...
TACCAATTGATTTTATTATTTCAAGATTCTTCTTTAACTCAAAAACCCAATCGTATTCTTCATTCATAAAAAAATTGAAGTTGTTACATGGAAAGTTTTCACATTCATTACAAAATCTAAGTTTTTTATTTATACAACAATCATATATTCCACATAGTTTGCTATATTTTAAACAAAGCCAATTTCTAGATAGAGTTCTGAGCTATGTAGCGCTATTAGATTTTCATCATTAAGTACCATTTTCTTAACCATGCATTTATTCTATAATCAGAGCGTGTCTAGCTTCCTACCATAGTCTAGCCCCCCTTCTGGAACCAGTTTGCATTCATGTTGAATGAATGCAAACCAGCACTCCTCCCATTAGGAGGCACCAGCAGAGTAGCAAAATGCTACTCAACCCTTATTGCTAATTTGTTGAAATTAGCTCATCAAGGGCTTCTCTTCTTAAGAGAGTTCTTCCAATCCTTGAAGGGAATGCTGGTTTCCTATGAATAGGAAGCTTGTCCACGCCTAGCCTTCCCCTAACATGAAAGTATCGGGGAAAGGATATATTCTTTAAAATATTCAATTGTTCTTTTTGAAATATTATTTGAAGCATTGTAATGTTTATTTGTTACCAATCCGCATTTTTCACAAATGAAATAGCTATTTTTCCTTTTTCCAATTTTTCCAAAGCTTCCACATCTATAACATTTTATTGAAGTATAATCAGCATCTACTAATATTTGTTCAAGATTTCTTTGATTTTTATTAAAAGTTGGCAAATATGTTAAGACTTTCATTGAATTTATCCATAGACTTTTTTCAAAAGTCCTTTTTATTATTTTTCCTCTAAGCCATTCAGTATTTTTCTTGTTTATCTTTTTGTTATTATTTCCTGCTTCATAGTTTTTTAAGTTTTCAAATGAAATTATTGCAATTTCGCAATTATATTCTTCAATGCTTTTTAAAGCTATATCAATAAGCATTTTTGACATTTTCTCAACCCAATCTTTGTTTTGCCTTTGTATTTTTCTATTTATTTTCTGCCATAGTTCATTATGCTTTACTGAATTTCCATGATTCATTTGTAATTTCCATTTTTCAATTTCTTGGAATTGATGAGATTTCATTTTTGGTAAAAATCTTGTTCTCATTGGTTTCATTGAATTTTCCTTAGTATCCCATATCCATAAAGAATAAGCAACTCCATATTTGCTATTTAAATCTACGCCAATTATTGCAATTCTCTGAAGTTTTCTGAACTCTTCTTTAGTTAATAGTTCTACATTTTTCTTCAATGTTATATGTAATTTCCAATGTTTGTTTTTTACTATTTCTCTTCTTTTATGATGTCCTTTTTTGTAAGATGGTGGAATTATCATTATTTCAGTAGCTTTTGCTCCATTATTGATTTCTTTTTTAAGATATTCCATATCTTCTTCATCAATCTTCAAAACAATCCTTTTATGCCTTTTTAAAGATGTTAGCTTTACTTCATTGTTATCAAAGTCTATTGAAAATCCTGTATTAAAAAGAATTGGATGAAACATTGGAATATTAAAGCCATTAAAGTTCTTTAGGGATACTTGGTATGTTGTCGGAATTTCAAAACTATCAATGTTTATTCCTTTTCTCTTTTGAATTACTGAATATCTCCAAATTGCTAATAGTTTTTCAAGCTCTTTTAGATTTTCATTGTCCCCAACTACCCTTAACTTTACTGTTTTCCTTACTTCCATTTTCTCACCTCCTTTCTTGCCCATTTTTTAAAAAAAAGAGCAAGTCGGTATCTTTCAACCGAGCAAGGAGGAGGTGAGAATAGAAGCAAGGAAAGCAGTAAAGCAGAGTAGTTGGAGTAGCCAAGCTAATGGGAGGATTTTCCAGAAAGGGGCTAAACTGATAGGATTAATGACGAATTAAATGTATAGCATAAAAAAATCAAAGAAAAATCATTTAAAATTAAAAGTCATTAATCCTATCAAGGTAGGAAAAAATAGCAAAAGTCGGCGTATTGCATGTGAGGTTCAATCCTCACCAAATGTTCCATAGATGAGAGACAAAAAGCATCAATAACATTACTTCTCCTCCAGCCTTTAACTAATATATCCATCTCATTGTTTCCTTGAGGGATATATTAGCTAAAGGCTTTTTTGTCATCACTGCTTCCTAATCATTGCCTATGGTGGATAGGCTTATAGGAAGCGTATAGCGGACTACCCTTCCCCCACCATTCTTCTCTATTACATTCAGTAATAGAGAAGGGTGTAAGCATAAAAGAGAAAAAAAGAGAAGGGTAGCTGGAGGACAATGAAAATCAAAAGAGCTTTTTGTCTCTCATTTGCAAATTAGCAAACTCTCAATGAGCTACCATCTCACCGACTCTCCATTGACGAGCGGTGAGTAAGTAGCTTAGAATAAGAATAAAAATTAGATAGCCCCTTAAAAAATAATCTTCATCTTCCTTTTATGTTCATTGCTTTTTCTATCTCAAGCTAAAGGAAGCAAAAGCTTGAGATAGCCTGAAGTTATGCTACCTAATGGAGTTCCCCCAGGATCTACATCTCCACTAGGGATAGTTCATTGCTCTTGCTCCCTACCAATCTCATTGCTTGCGCTCAATTTTTCATAAAAAATTAATATATTGAAGTAGACTATATTCTTTTCCAGAAGTACTTAACAGAAGTTAATTTTATTCTTTATATTGGAGAAAAATACTGAAAGATTATTAAAGAATTTTAAAACAAAAAGAATATAATAAATGCTCTTCTTCAAGAACTATCTTCAAAGGCAGGAATACCATATAAAACATCTTTAAAATTTGGAGAATATTAAATAATGAAGAATATAAGAGATAAATTATGTTTCCATATTTAAGGAAATGCTCTTTACTAAGAATGTTGTGGCTGTTATTATACAAATTTTTTATGATTTCTATTATTGCTTTTATTGGGTTTATAGTTCTTGATTTTCTGCATACCTTAAATGCTTCTAGATATAGTCTAATATTCCTGAAAATTCTTGAGCAAATAATCTCGCTAGAAAGAAGATCGAGAACATTCATAAAAAAGAAAAAGAAAACAGCCACAAAAATCTTATTAAAGAGTGTAAGGAAAATACTATGCTTAATTATGCTATTTAATTTCTTCTTTATGAAGATATAAAAAAGAGAAGTAGATGATAAAATTTGGTTAATTTTTTCTCCTATTGGGATAATAATTACATTTATAGAATATTTCTTAAACTACATTGATTTTTCTTATAATTCTTTATGTTTTTATCAATTGTTATTACAGCAATTGTTTCAATAATAATTTATTATTTAAAATTTGTAGGAGGAGCGAATTCAAAATCATTAATAACATTATCTTTATTAGATTCAATAAATTTTAATAAGAATATAATTCATCTATTTACTCCAATAATTGTTTTAATGAATACTCTTATAACATTTTTAATAGTTCCTAATAATTTATATAGAATTTTAAACAAAGAAAATATTTGCATTATTTATTGGAGAACTCATCTCTAAACTATTTAAGCTCTTTTAATAATAAAATTTCTCATGGAATTTCGTGAACTTTCTGATGAAGAATGGAATTTTATTAAGCCTTTTTTACCTCCTAAATTTAGAGTTGGAAGACCTAAACTATATAATATAGAAATTTATAAGAAAATGAGATTTGCAATTAAAAAATTCTTTGGATGGATAAAATATTTTAGAAAAATAATTTATAAGATATGAAAGATTAGCAATAACATATAAAGCATGTATAATAATACATTTAAGATATGGAATTTGGAGATGAGTTCAATGCAAATATTCCATACAATTAAGGTTTATATTTAACCAATTTATAGATAATAATGAACTATAGTAAAGCTTCTTCTGGGCTTTGGAATGAATAAAGACCAAAGCTTAGAAGAAGAAGGTTTAGGAACTCAACCCAGAACCTTCCTCCAAGCAAAATGTACGCGATGATAGTAGCGAAAGCAATGAAATAACTAAGCATTTAATGGATGCTGGGCGAACGAAGCTATGATGAATAAATCATTAGCATTGGAAGAAGAAGCTAGAGTTTAAAGACGAGTTCACGTATTAAGCCTGATACTATTTAATATCTTTAGCATCCTTTTAAATATAGGATTTATTTTCCATATCCTATAAATTCTATTTTAATTTTTTTACTATATTTTTTTGGATCGTATATACGTCTCCCATCAACTATTGCTGGATTTCTCATATATTTTATGAATGCTTCAGGTTTAATTTTCTTAAATTCATCCCATTCTGTAACAATTATACAACAATCAGCATTTTTAATACAATCAATTGCTGAAGAAGCATATTTTATTTTTTCTCCAAAAATTTTTCTTGCATTTTCAATAGCCATTGGATCATAAGCAATAATTTCTGCTTTTTCTTCTAATAGCTTATTTATTATTTTTATTGAAACTGCTTCACGCATATCATCTGTATTTGGTTTAAAAGCCAATCCTAATATTGCAATCCTTTTATTTTCTAAATTTCCTATAAGTTTTTTAGCTAATTCTATAGCTTTATACGGTTGATTTTTATTTACTTCTTCAACACTTTCTATTAATAATGGATCGTATCCTAATTCTTTAGAAAATGCAATTAATGCTTTAACATCTTTCGGAAAACAAGAGCCACCATATCCTAATCCAGCATTTAGAAAATATGCCCCAATCCTTTTATCCAATCCTATTCCTTTTGCTACTTCTACTATATCTGCACCAGGTATTTTTTCACAAATATTTGCTATAGTATTTATGAAACTAATTTTCATTGCTAAAAATGCATTACTTGCATATTTAATTAATTCAGCTGTTGATAAATTTGTTTTAATTATTGGTGGTAATTTTTTACCATAAAATTTTTTATAAATTTTTTCTAAAGTATTAATAGATTTTTTATCATATCCTCCAATAATTATTCTATCTGGATTCAATGTATCATATATTGCTTCTCCTTCACGTAAAAATTCAGGGTTCATGCATAAACCAAAATCTTTTCCACATTTTTTATTAGATTCTTCTTCAATTATTTTTTTAACGATTTTCTCTGAAGTATTTGGTACAACTGTGCTTTTTACAACTATTAAATGATAATCTTTTTTCTCTTTTAATGCTTCTCCAATATTTTTAGATACAGATTTTATTTGACTAAGATCTATGCTCCCATCAGGTAAACTAGGAGTACCTACTGCTATAAATGAAATATCTGAATTAGCAATAGCATATTTATAATCTATTGTACAATAGAATGTTTTCTTCTTTAATGCTTTTTTTAGCATTTTTTCTAATCCAGGTTCATAAATAATCGGATTTCCAGAATTAATTTTTTCGGCTTTTTCAGGAGTTGTAGTTATAGAAAAAACTTTAAAACCTTTATTAGCAAAACATACTGCAGTACATAAACCTACATATCCTACTCCAAAAACTGATATTCTTTTTATAGTATCCACCTCTTTTAATTCATTCTTATGAAAAAAGAAATTTATATATTAATTTATTTTTAGATAAATAATAAAGGAAGTGGCTATTATTGATTAGAAAAGCAGTTATTCCAGCTGCTGGGCTTGGAACTCGTTTGCTTCCAATAACTAAAGAAATGCCTAAAGAAATGCTTCCATTATTTATTAAAGGATTAAATGGGCAAATTTATTTAAAATCTCTTTTACAATTAGTTTTTGAACAACTTTATGATATTGGTTTTCAAAGATTTTGTTTTATTATAGGACGTGGAAAAAGAGCTATAGAAGATCATTTCACACCAGATTATGAATGTATTGAGATGCTTAAAAATAAAGGTAAAGAAAATGCAGCTAAAGATATGAAAAATTTTTATAAAAAAATTGAAAATTCTACAATAGTATGGGTTAATCAACCTCAACCTAAAGGTTTTGGAGATGCAATTTTAAAAGCACAATCATTTGTTGGAGATGAACCTTTTCTTGTGCATGCAGGAGATACTTATATTATTTCAAATGAAAATAAGCATTTAAAAGATTTAATAAAAATTTTTGAAGAAAATAAATGCGATGTTATTTTCTTAATTAAAAAAGTAGAAGATGCTAGAAAATATGGAGTAATAGAAGGTAAAGAAATAAGTAATGAAATTTATGAAATAAAAAGAGTTATTGAAAAACCTGAAAAACCTCCTACAAATCTTGCAATAATGCCAGTTTATATTTTTCATCCAGTTATTTTTAAAGCAATAGAAGTAACTTCTCCAGGAGTTGGAGGAGAAATACAACTTACAGATGCTATTCAAAAAATTATTGATTGGAAATTAAAAGTTTATGCTTTAGAATTGAATTATAATGATATTGTTCTTGATATTGGTAGCCCAGAAACATATTGGGAAGCATTAAAATTATCTTATGAATATTCTATAAAGGAATGATGAAATGATAGATGAAATAATAATAAAAGATTTGGAAAATATTTTAAATTCTATTGAAAAAGATTTTTTTAAAGGGAAAAATTTTCTTGTTACTGGAGGAGCAGGATTTATTGGAAGTTGGATATGTGATGCTTTAATAAAATTGAATGCAAATGTAACATGCTTGGATAATTTATCTTCTGGAAAAAGTGAAAATATAGATCATTTATTTAAATATGAGAATTTTAAATTTATAAATGAAGATGTTACAAAATATTCTGGAAAAGAAAATAAAAAATATGATTATATACTTCATTTAGCAAGTAGAGCTTCTCCTGAAGAATATCAAAAATTTCCAATTGAAACAATGCTTGCAAATTCTTTAGGAAGTTTAAATATGCTTGAATTAGCTAGAAAAAATAATTCAATAATTTTATTTTCTTCAACAAGTGAAATATATGGAGATGCAAAAATAATTCCTACTCCTGAAGAATATTGGGGAAATGTAAATCCTATAGGGCCTAGATCTTGCTATGATGAATCAAAAAGATTTAGTGAAGCTTTATTCATAGCTTATCAAAAACAATATGGATTAGATACTCGTATTTTACGTATTTTTAATACTTATGGTCCAAGAATTAGAGCTGATGGATTTTATGCAAGAGTTATACCTAGATTTATAATTCAAGCATTAAATAATAAAGATATAACAGTTTATGGTAATGGAACTCAAACAAGATCTTTTTGTTATATTTCTGATACTATTGAAGCAATTCTTCTTACAATTTATAAAAAAGAAGCGAAAAATGAAGTTATTAATATTGGTAATCCTAAAGAAATAAAAATAATTGAATTAGCTGAAAAAATTAAATTATTAATTAAAAGCAATTCGAAAATAATTTTTAAACCTCTTCCTCCAGATGATCCAAAAAGAAGATGCCCAGATATAAGTAAAGCTAGAAAAATTTTAAATTGGCACCCAAAAATAGAATTAGATGAAGGATTAATGAAAACTATTCAATGGTTTATCAAGTTTCTTCCTATATAGTTTAACTACTTTTTTCTAGAATTAGTTTCTATTTTAAATAATCTTTAATAAATATTAAAAAAAATTAAAATACTAGAAAAAATAAATCCAAACTTAAATAAATTTGTGAGAATAAAATGAAAGCAAAAGGAATTGAAAAAGTTCTTGTTACTGGAGGAGCAGGATTTATTGGAAGTCATACAGTTGATTTACTTATTGAAAAAGGATATGATGTAACTATATTAGATAACTTGGAGTATCAAGTACATGAAGGAAAAATACCTGAATATTTAAATAAAGAAGCTATTTTTATAAAGGGAGATTTAAAAGATAAGGAATTAATTAAGAAAATTGTTAAAGATACAGATGCGATAATACATCTTGCTTCAGCTGTTGGTGTAGGACAATCGATGTATCAAATAGAAAAATATATTAGCTATAATACTTATGGAACTGCATTATTATTAGATATATTAATTAATGAAGAGAATAATGTTAAAAAAATTATAGTTGCTTCTTCAATGAGTATTTATGGAGAAGGAAAATATTATTGTGAAAAATGTAAAGAAAACAAATATCCAGAAATTAGGAGTATAGAACAATTAGAGAAAAAAATATGGGATCCTTTATGTTCTGAATGTAAAAATCCTTTAAAACCTTTACCAACAGATGAAGATAAGCCATTAATGCCTACATCAATTTATGCTATGAGTAAAAGACATCAAGAAGAAATGTGTTTATTAATAGGTAAAACATATGGATTGCCAGTAGTAGCATTAAGATATTTTAATGTTTATGGTTCTAGACAAGCTCTTTCAAATCCATATACTGGTGTATGCGCAATTTTTTCAAGTAGGATTTTAAACAATAAGCCCCCATATATTTTTGAAGATGGAGAACAAAAGAGAGATTTTATTCATGTTAAAGATATTGCAAAAGCAAATTTATTAGCATTAGAGAAAAATTCAGCAAATTATTGTAAAATAAATATTGGAACAGGTAAACCTATATCAATAAAAGAAATAGCAAATTTATTAATTGAAATATATGGAATTAATGTTAAACCTTATATTTCTTATCGTTATAGAAAAGGAGATATAAGACATTGTTTTGCAGATATAAATAAAGCTAAAAATTTGCTTGAATTTGTGCCTTCTATTTCTATTAAAGAAGGTTTAATAGAATTAACTCAATGGGCTAAAGAACATAAATGGGGAGCAATAGATTTATTTGAAAAATCTTTAAAAGAGTTAGAAGAGAAAAAATTAGCAAGATAATATGTTTTAAAAGGAGGCTAAAAAAAATATGAGAGTACTTATATCAAATCCTCCAGCATATTTTCATGATCCTTATAGACATTTTATTCAAGCAGGTAGTAGATGGAGTTTCTCTTTTTATACAAAGAAACCTAAAGAAAAAAGTAAGCACTATTTACCATATCCATTTTTCATTGGTTATTCTTCATCTCTTTTAAAACGTGATCTTGAAAAAGTGGAAGTTAAAGCTTTAGATGCATGCGCATTAGATTTTGATGAAGAATCTTTTATTCATTATATAGAAAATTATAAACCTGATTTACTTGTAGTCGAAGTCCCTACAATAAGTTTTCCATTTGTAATAAAAATGCTAGAAAAAATATCTGGAATAATAAATTGTAAAATAGCTTTAGCTGGTTCTCATGTTACTGCTTTATCAAAAGAAATAATGAATGAATACCCATTTATCGATTATATCCTTATTGGAGAATATGAATTAACGCTTAAAGAACTTGTCAATAATCTATTTAATGGAATAGAGATTAAAAATATAAAAGGATTAGTATATAGAAATGGTAAATCTATTATAGATAATGGTAGACGAGAACTTTTAACAAATCTAGATTATCTTCCATTTCCAGATAGAGAAGATTTACCCATAGAATGTTATCATGATTTTGAAATAGTTGGAGAACCTTGTATTCAAATGTGGAGCACTCGAGGTTGTCCATTTAATTGTATTTTTTGTGTTGAACGTCAAGTAATCTATGCCTCTCCTCTTTACAGAAAAAGAGACCCTATTAAAGTTGTAGATGAAATGGAATTTTGCTTAAAAAAATACAATGCCAAACAAATATATTTTGATGATGAAACAATGACTGTAGATAGAAAACATGTAAGAGCAATTTCTGAAGAAATCATTAAAAGAAAACTTGATATTCCTTGGGCATGTATGGCTGATATAACTATTGATATGGAAACACTTAATTTTATGAGTAAATCTGGATGTGTAGGTATAAAATTTGGTATTGAGACGATTTCAAATGAAACTCTTAAAACGATAAATAAAAAATTTATAGATTTAAGAAAAGCAGAGAAATTAGTAAAATGGTGTAAAGAGAGAGGAATATGGACCCATGCTACTTATATGGTTGGATTACCAGGAGATACTGCAAAAAATATTTTAGCAACTTTAGATTTTGCTAAAAAATTAAAAACAGATAGCATTCAAGTTTCTATTGCAACCCCTTTTCCTGGTACACCTTTTTTTGAATTAGCTGAAAAAATGGTTGGCTTATTTCTCATGATTGGACATTGTTTGATGGAGCAAATTATTCTGTTTTAAATTATCCCTATTTTTCTAAGCATGAAATAGAAAAACTTTCAAAGTACTTCTCTTCTTCATGGGAAAAGAAGAAGAAAAGAGATAAAATTAAAAAAGCAATTTTTAATCCTAAGAAACTTTTTCAAAAAATTAAAAAGCATGGAATTAAACGTTCATTAGAGATATTTATAGATTCAATTCTAAAATAAGAGTTATGATAAATTAGTGAAATCATATGGTTAAAAATGAATATAATATTTCCATAATTATTCCTACAATTCGTGAAAAAGTCATTACTTTAGAAAGCTTAGAATCTTTTAAAAATATTGAAGTAATAATAGTTAAAGATAAATGGAATAATGCTTCTAAGGCTAGAAATATTGGTGCAAAAATTTCAAGTGGTGAAATATTAGTATTCATGGATGATGATATAGCATTTAATCAAGATTTTTTCATTAATGCTTTAAAAAAAGTTCATGATAAAAAAGTTTTATGGCTAGACCCTCCATTCTTATGTTTTATAACTAAAAAAGATTTTATGGAAACTAATGGTTTTGATGAAAGGATAAAGCCTACTATGGCTGAAACTGTTGAATTTAAGAAATTATTATTAAAAAAGGGAATTAAGGAGGATGTTAGCGTGATTCTTGAAATAGGATGTGGTGAGAATCCATGGTTTAAAGGAAGAGAAGATTTAATAAATCTTGATATAAGACCTATTAAGGATGTTGTGCATATTATAGCTGATGCTAGAAAATTACCTATTAGAAATAATGCATTTGATCATGTTTTTTCCTCTCATTTAATTGAGCATTTTGGTCATTATGAGATAGATTCTATACTTAAGGAGTGGATAAGAGTTCTTAAACCTAAAGGTGTATTTGAAATTAGATGTCCAAATTTAAAAAGTCCATACTGTATTTTAAGAATACTTTTGGATACCCCAGATATTGCTATTCTTTATGGAGCTCAAGATTATCCTGAAAATTTTCATAAAACCGGTTTTACCCCAAAGGTATTAAAAAAGAAGTTAGAAAAACTCGGGATATCTAACATAAGAATCATAAGAGACAATGTTCATTCAAAATCATGGAAAAAGTTATGCCTTGGTTATGCTATAGCTAAACTTTCAAGTTTTATCTCATTATTTTCACCTTCTTTTTCAACAGACATTCATTTAATTGGAGTAAAATCAATAGCTACTAATTAAGAAATACATTTTTAATCTTTTTTTTAGATATTCTTCTATCAATATTATTATCTTTAAATAATAAATAAAATCCCTCTATAAGGTTTTATACATTAATTATCATATTATTTTATATCTTTTGTTAAAAAAAATACTTTAAGAGGTAAAACGATAAATTTATATGATGATAAAGGTTCTCCTCTTAGGACCTTTAACTGGCGGTGAAGCAACTTATATAAAGAGTCTAATTAATTTTCCTCCAAAAGGGGTTAATTATATATATTTTTCATACATTGAAAAGTATATTGAGAAATTAGCGAGCTTTTCGTTTAATATGGTTAGACGTAAAATACCACTTCATGATCATATGACTAAGTTTTTTGTAAGTTCAAGCTTATCACTCTTTGATTTGATTCACAGCCATATTTTCTCAATTAAAATTATTAGTCATTGTCCTAAACCACTAATATTAAGCGATAGTTCTTGTATGTTTGCTTTTAAAGAGAGTTATTTAAATTGGAGTAAGTTGCATAGAAATCTATCTTTAGCGATCGGGAAATGCATTTTTAAACTTCTTCAAATAAATGATACATTAGTTAATATAAAATCTGTCTCACAAATACTTACATGGTCTGAAAGAGCTAAGAAAGCATATATTATATATGGTATTCCAGAAGAAAAGATCAAAGTAGTCCCACCAGGCTTGCCTGAGCCTTTATTAGAAAAAATTGAAAGAAATGACGATAAGGTACGATTTTTATTTATTGGTACTTCATTTTATCGAAAAGGTGGAGATATAATACTAAATGCCTATAAAGTGATAAAAGATAGGTATCCTAATATTTCGCTTACTATGGTCACTCTTTTACCATCTTCTATAAAATTACCTGAAGATGTAACTATACTAAAGCCTATGAGAAGAAGTAAGTTATTTAAAAATATTTATCCATATCATGACGTATTATTAATGCCAAGTCGTTCTGAGGGATTTGGATTAACAGCAGTAGAAGCTATGTCTGTTGGTCTTCCTGTAATAGCTAAAAATACCTTTGCACTTCCTGAAATAGTTGAGCATGGTAGAGCAGGTTTTATCTTTAATACATTTAATGAATTAGTTAAATATATGTCATTAATTATAGAAGATGAACAGTTAAGATCTAATATGTCCAGAAAAGCAAGAGAAATATTTAAAACCAAATATCATATAAATGTTACAAATCAAAAATTACTTAACATATATAAGCAATGCATCCTATAATTTTTCTCCCCTCTTTACTAAGAACATATTTTTCAATTTCTGTTAGTCTTTTTCACACATTTTTTTGTAACTCTTTTTTAAAAATACTGATACTTTTTGAGCACTTATTTTATTTCATAAAAAATATTAGTATCCTAATGATTACATTTTCATGTTTTAAAGAATAGTCCTAAAAAGCAGTTTTAAGTAAAATTTTTATATAACTGCTAAAAATTCATTTGTTATATAAGGTATTTGATTATGATTGGAAAAATTGAATTTTTATTTATATGTAGCTTTAGAGAAATATATTGTAATGCTTCATATTTTATATCAAGTCCAATTTCGGCAATAAAACACGTAGTTAATCATTTTAAAAAAAGAATTTAGTTGCTTCTTTGCAATTAAATTAGGGTGCTCAGCAAATGAAGTTTATAAATATTGTAGTGAATTATTCTCTATGAAAGAAATGAGACATATTATTTATAAAAGACATCTTATGGTATGGATTAAGCATATATCTTATATCCAGTAGTCAGATATTTAAAGCCTAAAACAACAGTAGAAACAGGAGTGGGTAGAGGTATAAGTACAACAATCATTCTTCAAGCTCTAGAACAAAAATAAGTATGGGATTCTTTGGTCAATAGAATCTTCCTAAAGTTAAAGTAGGGTACTTAGTGCCACATTATTTAAAAAGAAGATGGGAGCTTATTTTAGGAAGATCGAGAGATAAATATATTCCTTCATGATAGTGGCCATTCTTATGAGAATATAATGTTTGAATTTACTACAATATGTTTTTCTTAAGTAAAGGAGGAATATTATTATCACATGATATTAATTGGAATAATGCATATCAAGATTTTACTTCTAAAGTTAAAAGCCATTAAAGCTTATTATGATGATTTAAAAAGCTTTAGTAAAAATATGAGTTATTTTATAAATAGTTATGCTACTGATTCTTTTTCATATCAAATTTTTAATTTATTACTAAGTAAAAAAGTGCTATGATTACCTCATTCCTTAAAAGGAAGAAACCCTTAATGAAAAAATTAAAATAGAATAAAGAAATATTATTTATTCATAAAAAAAGGAGATGCTTAATAATGAAAATTCTTATAACTGGTGGAGCAGGATTTATCGGTTCTCATGTTGCTAACTATTATGCAAAAAGAGGAAATGAAATAATCATAATAGACAATTTATCTAGAGCTAAAATTTTTGGATTATCTAATAAAGTTAGTTTATATAATCTAAATTATTTAAAAAATAAGTATAACAACATTAATTTTATAAATGGAGATATAAGAGATTTTAATTTAATAAAGAAAAATGTGAAAGATGTTGATGTTATTATTCATACAGCTGCACAAGTAGCAGTAACTACATCTATTAAGGATCCTAGAATAGATTTTGAAATAAATGCTTTAGGAACATTTAATATTTTAGAAGCTGCAAGATTATCTAATAATAATCCTACAATAATTTTTTGCTCTACAAATAAAGTTTATGGTTCAAATGTTAATAAAATTCCTATAAGAGAATGTGAAACTAGATATTGTTTTTCGGATGAAAGATTTTTGAATGGAATACCAGAAGATTTCCCAATAGATTTATGTGAACATAGTCCTTATGGTTGCTCTAAATTAGTTGGAGATTTATATGCACAAGATTATGCTCACACTTATGGTTTAAAAATAGGAGCCTTTAGAATGAGCTGTTTAACACCGGATACTAAAATATACCTTAATAATTCGATTAAAACTATTAAAGACATTAAAGAATGTTGGAAGAAAGAAAGGGTTTTAACTTATGATATTAATAATAAAAAGCTGAAATATTCATCAATAAAGACGTATATTGTAAACTCGCTTGATGAAAGGAAAGTATTAGAGATTATTGTAGAAAGTGGTAAACGAATAAAAGCTACAGAAGATCATTTATTTTACACAAAAAATGGATGGAAACCTTTAGGAAATATAAAACCAGGCGATTATGTAGCTACTTACCCCTCAATATTCGAGTTTAGTGAAAAGGCACGTGAAGAAATTATATTAGATGAAGCATGTATAAGAAGAATAGCTAGTAGTTTTCTAAAAAGGAAAGCTTGGATTGAGTGGGTTATTAATAGACTTAAGGAACTTGATCTTTTACCATTATCTAATCTAAATAAGAAGCTACCAATAATAGCAAGGCTCATTGGTTTCTTATTAGGAGATGGTTGGCTATCGATTCATATAGATAGAAAAAATAATACATTACGTAGACAAATAGGTTTTATCGGTAAAGAGAAAGATTTAGAAAGTATAAGAGAAGATATAATTTATTTAGGTTTTAGTTGTAAAGGTAAAATAACTACCAAACATGCTAGGTCTAATCTTACTAATGGAAGAATTGTAGATGGTAATGTTACAAAACTTATATGTACTTCTTCTGCCCTTTGGTTTTTATTATATGCTCTCGGGGCTCCTGTAGGTGATAAGAGTAGCCAAGAAATGTATGTTCCAAAATGGATATTTAAGTCGCCACTTAATGTTAAGAGAGAATTTTTAGCAGGGTTTATGGGAGCTGAAATGCTAAAGCCCACATGGTGTTTCCAAAAAGGATGTTTTCAACAATCAATAATTTGTATAAGAAAATTGCTTTCTCTAAAGGATTCAGGTATCAAATTTGCTAAGCAATTGAGTAAGTTATTCATGAAATTTGGAGTTAAATGTAAAATAAAAATTGCAAAATCATATAAAAGAAAAGACGGTAGGCAAACTATAGGAATATATTTAGTTTTTCCAGGTAATCGAGAAAACATTTTAAAATTATGTAGAATAGGTTTCAGATATTCTTTAGAAAGGCAAGCAGAGGCTAATATAGTAATTGCTTATATAGAATATATACTAAAGTCAAGATTGAAAAGAGGAGTAGTACCTTATCACATATGGAGATCTAAAAAAATAGAAGGATTAGAGGGAACAGGACTTATTTGGGAAAAAGTTAAAGAAGTAAGACCTTATGCTAAAAATGTGAAGTATGTTTATGACTTAACAATTAATCCAACTCATAATTTTATAGCTAATGGTTTTTTAGTTCATAATTGTATTTATGGAGAAAGACAGTTTGGAGTAGAAGATCAAGGATGGATAGCTTGGTTTACTATAGCAACATTAACAAATAAACCAATAACAATATATGGAGATGGGAAACAAGTAAGAGATGTTTTATATATTTCAGATTTAATAGAAGTATATGATTTATTTATAAATTCTAATTTAAAACATGAAGTATTTAATATTGGTGGAGGGCCAGAAAATACTTTATCATTAATTGAATTAATTAATTTACTTAAAGAATTAACCAGAAAAGAAACAAAAATATTTTTTGATGAATGGAGAATTGGAGATCAAAAAGTCTATATATCTAATATTTCTAAAGCTTATGAAAAATTAGGATGGAAACCAAAAATAAATCCAAGAGAAGGAGTTAAGAAAATAGTTAAATGGGTTGAGGAAAATATAAGTTTATTTAAATAAAATAAAGGGATTGTTTTCATGAGTACTTCAATAGTTATTCTTACTAAAAATTCATCTAGAACGATTGAACAATGTCTTCAATCATGTTTATCAAGCAATTATGCTCCATTGGAAATAGTAATTGTTGATGGTGGATCGATAGATAATACTTTAACACTTATTAAAGAAACATTAGGGGAATTTCCCCATAAAATTTTATATGATGAAGGAAGAGGCCTTGGATATGCTAGAGACGTAGGTTGGAGAGCATCTAATGGAAAATATATACTTATGTTAGATTCTGATGTTCTTTTGCCAAATATTTTTATTAAAGAAGCTTTAAAAATTATGGAAAATGATGAAAAAGTTGGGAGTATAGGTGCTAAACTTAAGCCTATATGTAAAGGAAAAGATTGGCTTTCTATTTTCCAAGAGAAAAATTTAGCTATACATCTTCATTGGAAAGAAAATGTTTATCCTGATGAAGCTATTGCTACCCATACTGCTTGTACATTATTTAGAAGGGAAGCTTTAGAAAAAATTAACGGTTTTGATCATTATTTTAAACTTGCTAAAGAAGATTCGGATGTTTCTTTTAGATTAAGAAAAGTAGGTTATAAACTTGCATATTTAAATATTTATGCCTCTCACTTAGAAACTTCTCAACGTTTTTGGAAAATAAATTTTAAGTATGGTAGAAGTTATGTTCATATTGCTAAAAAACATCCAAAAGAAGCACCTCTTTTAAATAAAAAGAATGTTTTTCTAACAATAGCACTATTTTTACTACCATTACAAATTTTAATATACTTAAATTATTTATACAAATATTGGAAATTAAAAGATCTTACATTAAATGAAAAAATAATTCTTCCTTTTATAGAAACTATTAGACAAGCTTTAAGAACAATCGGAATGATTTATGAATTATTATTTTCTCTTTTTTAGAAAAGGTATTTTTCATAAATTTCTTTAAGCTTATTATTTCTTGTAACAATAGAAATTGGTCCATTAACTACACGTCGAATTCCATTTATTCCCATTTTTAATCTTAATTCGGGATTTTCAATAAGTATGTGCATAGCGTCAGAAATTGCTTCGACTACTTCTTCAAAATATTCAACTTCATTCAAACTTCTCCAAAAGTTTGGATTGTAACTTCCATCTTCTTTCCATAAAGATATAGGTAAATTTACTTTAATGCCTGCATCCCCTACAAGTTCAGGAGCAGAAAAATGATTTGAATAAATAATAGGTATGCCAAATGACATAGCTTCAAGATATACATAACCAACAGTATCCATAAATGATGGCATTACAAATATATCTGATTTAGGATATATTTCATTAAGAATTTTACTTCTAGGCAAACTTTTATAAGCTTCAATATTTAATCCTTTAATAGATTTGAGATATTCTTCCTTAAAATTTCCAACAATAGTAAGTTTAACGTCTTTTCTTGCAATTTTTTTAAATGCTGCCAATACTTCTCTTCCCCCTTTAGCTTCAAAAGCTCCTCCAATAAAAAGAATATTAATTGTGCCTTTTTTAAGAATTATCGGTTTGGTTCTATGAATTTTTATAGCAGGATAAATAACTTCAATTTTGTTCATGTCAATATTCAGGTATCTGGTGATTGTTTTTTTAGCAGCATTGCTTAATGGCAATATCTTTCTGCTTTTTTCAAGTAATTCTATAGCTTTATTTATCGCATCAATATTTTCAAGATCTTCATATTTTTTAAAAAATACTTTAACAGATTCTAAATCAACAACCCATGGTTTACTTTTTAATGGTTTAGCTCCATTACAAAAATGTGTTGGATTAATAAGAAATGGAAAAATATTTGCTAATCTAAAATATATTTTAGAATAAAAATTAGATTTAAATATTCTATAATGTATACCTTCTGGAGGTTTTTCAATAAGACTAGCCCATATAGGATGATTTGATAAACATAAATCGATAATTTTATATTCTTTCATATAGTTATCACTTTTTTAAATTTAAAATTCTATCAATCCAATTTTTTTGATTTTATATTTTATTTTTTCAAATTCAGAAGGCTTTAACATTTTAGACATTACTTCTTTATCTGAAACTTTTCGAATATATTTTTGCACATATGCTCTTTTCTTCAAAATCTTTTTTAAATTAACTATATTCCAAAAAATTGCTCTAATATAAGCTCTCCCTATTTTTAAATTTCTCTTTAAAAATAATCTAATCGTATACATAAGCATTCGAATTATTAATGGAGTTAAATATTTTATTAAATTTCTTAACTCATAATTTTTTATAAGAGTTGCTATATGATTTTTTCTAGCATGAAAAATTGCTTCAGGGCTTCTTTTCTTTCCTACAGTAGCTCCTCCTTTATGATAAATAATTGAGTTTGGAATATATGCTACTTTATATCCTTTTAACCATATTCTCCAGCAAAGGTCTGTTTCTTCATAATATAAAAAATAATCAGGATCAAAAATACCTACTTCTTCTAAGACTTTTCTCCTAACAATTATTGCTGCTCCTTTAGCATAAAAAACCTCATCTATAGAATTATATTGTCCCTTATCTTTTTCAAATACCCCTCTTTGATATACTCTTCCCATATAATCTATAAAACATCCTGCAGCATCTATATGAATACCATCATCTAAAAGAATCTTTGGTTGAGCTGCACCAATCTCTTGTTTTCTTTCCATAACTTTTATTAATTCTTTTAACCAATTTTCTTCAACTCTTACATCATTATTTAAAAAAATTATATATTCTCCTTTTGCTATCTTAAATCCTTCATTATTTCCTTTCGCAAAACCCATATTTTGGTTTAAAGCTAAAATTTTAAGTTTTTCTTTTTCTCCAAATTTTTCTTTAACATATTCTACGCTTCCATCCGAAGAACCATTATCAACCAAGATTACTTCAAAATTTTCGTATTTTGTATTAAAAATAGATGTTAAACACTCATTAAGAAATTTTTTTCCATTATAATTTAATATAATTATGGAAATAAAAGGAGAATAAAGCAAATTATTCACCAATCGAATAATATAATTCTTTAATTTTAGGAATAACTACTTCATAGGAAAATTTTTTCTCAACTCTAGCTCTTCCTTTATAGCCCATTTTCTCTCTTAATTTATTATCAGAAATAAGTAATGAGATTTTTTCAGCTAATTCGTTTATATTACCAGGTTCTACTAAAAATCCCGTCTCATTATTGATTACAATTTCTGGTATTGCTCCACTTCTTGAAGCTACTATTGGTTTTCCACATGCCATTGCCTCTATCAATACATAACCAAATTGTTCCATCCAATTTTTTGTTGGAATAGATGGGAGAACAGTAATATCAGATATGGCGTGTATTTCATGAATTCTATTATATGGCACTGCTTTTAAAAAGATAATGTTGTTCTTTATTTTTAATTCGTTAGCTAAATTTATTAATGTATTTTTTAAAGGTCCCTCACCAACAATAAGTAAAACTATTTGCGAATTTTCTTGTAAAATTTTAGAAAAAGCTTTAATAAGATATTCTAATCCCTTCTGTGGAACTAAACGACCTATATATAAGATGACTATTTTGTCTTCTATTCCAAGTTCTTTCTTTAAGTCTTTCTTTAAGTATGGATTGAAACGTTTCGTATCTACACAAGCTGGAATATAATAAATTTTCTCGTTTTCCACCCCTTCCTTTATTAACTTCCATTTAGCAATTAATGAAGGTACTCGAAAGGCATCGCACTGCTTATTTACAATATATCTTAAAAAAAATCTCCAAGGAGGAAAAACTATATTTTCCCAATTCATTATTATTGTATTTACTTTTGAAAATTTTTTAGCAATTATTGATTGAAAAGAAGAGTAAGTATAATTTTCTATAGTTTCTACAATATCATACTTATTTTTCAAAATTATTTTAAATAAAATTGGTTTAATACTAGTGTCTAAAAGTATCGTACGAAAGACTAATGCCTTTTTTATACTCCAATTATTCATAATGGTTTTAGTAAATTTATCATAAGGCAAGGTAATAATATTACTTTCACTTTCTTTAATAAATGCTTTATATACACCTCCATTAGTAGGTGAAGTAATATAAAAATCAATTATAAAATCGTTCGATATTCTTTTAAAAGGTTCCATTTCCCAAGGTGGGAAGAATGGACGAAAAATAGCTATTCTCATTTACGGATAACCTCTAAAAAATATAATATAAAACCTATAATAATTCCAATAACTCGTGTAATTCTATATATTGTTATTATCGGAAAAACTACTATTTTTCCTAATCCTTTAGAACGAGTTGCATAAACAATCCATCCAGAAGTAAAAAGAAAAATAAAAAATAGAGGATGTATAACTATCAAAAGTATCGAAATTAATAAGGAAAACCAATATAGGAAGCTTCTTATCTCTTTTTTCCATGTTCCTACATGTAACATGTTCTTTACTTCACTTTTACCTATTTTTAATGTTATTTTTAACCATTGAAATGTTTTTACATGTTTATCATGTAATAGTTGTACTTGAGGGTCAACAATAATTTTAAATCCCATATTAGTAGCTCTCCTAGTTAAGTTTAAGTCTTCTATATAAGGTATTTCTTCATCAAAGTAGCCTACAATAGGTATGTAAGAGAGTTTTATCATTGTAGCACCCATTCCAATTGATGGTACTTGGTAAGGTTGATTTACATTTTTTAAAGGTTTTAAATCTCCTTTTCCATATTTTGTCCTTATTTTAACAAAAAGAGTATCTTTTTCTATTGGAATAAAATACGGAAGAGAAGCTGCGAATACTTTTTCATTTGTATTAAAAATTTTAACTAATCTTTCTATGGCATCTGGTATTAATATCACATCAGAATCTACAAAGAAAATGTACTCACATTTTTTCTCTATAGCCTTTTTAAGACATATATTTCTTAGATGTGGTACGTTACCACTAAGTATAAGATGTTCTATAGAAAGATATTCTTTTCTATTCTTATTTAGCCAATTTTCAACTATTTTATGTGCCCCATCAGTAGATACATTGTCTACGAGTATTAAATGAATCTTAGATTTTGGATATTCTAATTGCTTAATACTTTCTAATACTTTTTCTAATACTCCATTATGTTTAGTATGATAAAGCAAAGCCAATGCTATAATTGGTTCACTATTTTTCATAATATTTTCCCACGAATTCGTTTAATTAAATAGTCTCTTACGATAATTTATATACTTATTAAAAGGATTTAAATTTTATTAAAAATCGATACATATTAGTTTTTAATAAAGATCTTTCTTTTCATTATTATGAGATGAAAAGCATCTTTCATATATTTGTTAATTAAACCAAAAAATATTTAGAAACTTTCACATTAAAAAACATTTTAAGATTAATTTATGTACCATTTTATTGTCTTACATAAGGCATGTTTTTCTTATAAGAATCATATCCTTATTTTGTTAATAATATATTAACTTCAATTTTAGATTATTTTATATAAGTGTAGTAACTTAACATTTGCATGCTTTTTCAATCAAATCTCCTCCTTATTTTAAATATTAAAATTAAAATCTTTTTTATAATTTCATACAAATTTAATATCTAAGAATATCATTATATAATTTTAAATATTTCTCAATAACTCTATTCCAATCATATTCTTTAAGTATAAGATTATAAGCTTCTTCTCCAATCTTTTTAGCTAATTCTTTATTTTCTAATAATAATTTTATAGCTTCTTTAATTTCTTTAATATTTTCAGATGTAACAAGTATTCCAGTTTTCATATGTTCTATTATTTCTGGATTTCCACCAACATTTGTTGCTATTACTGGAGTTTTACAAGCCATTGCTTCAAGAATAGTTGTGCTTAATCCTTCTTGTCTTGATGGTAAAACTAAAATATCTGAGCCTTTAATATATTTAATTGCTTCTTCTCTTGGTTTATATCCTAAAAAATGTATTCTAGGATTTCCTTTTGCAATTTTAATAAGAAAATTTTTCTCTGGTCCATCACCTATTATTAAAAGATGGCATTCTTCCATATTAATTTCATTAAATGCTTTAATTAGAATATCTACTCCTTTCTCTTTTGATAATCTTCCAACATATACTATTTGCTTATCATATTCTTTAATTCCTTTTTCTGGAATTATTTTTAAATCTATTGCATTTGGTATATATTCTACTTCAAAACCTCTTTCTAAATAATATTCTTTTATTTTTTTAGAAACAACTGTTATTTTATCAGCCCATTTTAAAGATTTCTCTTCAAACCATTTAGATATTTTTCCTAAAAATTTTCCATGAATTAATTCTATTTGTTCTGAATATATTCCATGAAGTGTTAATATTTTTTTCCCTTTAGCAAATTTCATTGGGATTATTGAAGGAAGATTATGAGCATGTATAATATCATATTTTCTACCAATTGTTTTAAATAATGAAAATATTGAATAACTTGGATTTTTTAATTTACTTATTGGAATATAAATTGTATTTTCACATGAAATTATCTTAACATCATATCCTTTCTCAATTAATTTATTAGCTAATTCTGAAACATGCTGAGCAACCCCACCTATTCCTTTTGCTTTTGGAGAAAGTATCAAAACTTTAATCATTTATGAGCGTGCCCAATTATTTAATTTTTTATAAAATTTTATTATATAAAGATTTTTATTCATATTTTTAAAAATTGAAATCTTAAAAAAATATTTTTAAAATATCTCCATAATGATATAAAAACAATTAATGAAAGACAAGGAGAAACCCATTCACCCTCATTTTCTATTGGTTCAACATTAAGCATTAATAAAGGAATAAAGAAAGATTTTCTTTTTTCTCACCAAAACCATCTTCTATTGGAATTGCAAATCTCTTTTTAACACCCTTAGTTCTATATCCAACGAATAATGCAATAATTTTTCTATACAATTTCTCATTTTCAAATCTTTTAAAAAATATTCTCTTTATTTAAAATTCTAAATAAATTATAAGTAAATAAAAATAAAGAAGATATTGAAATTAATGCTTTCGAATCTGCTCCTCCCGGGCTTGTAGAAAAAATATTTTTAATTAGTTTAAGTCTATTTTTTATTTTACAATGGTAAAATATTCATTTAATGAAAATGGCATATTAGAGATATTGTTTATAAGAATATTCTTAAAGTTCTCTTAGAAAATTTATTTAAATTTTTAATTAATCTTGAATTATATTTTAATAAGAATAAAAAAAGGGAAGACCACTTAAAATTACAATTTCTAAAGCTTTAATTCTCTTAATTTCTAAACAAATTTATCATTTAACTTATAGAGAATTACTGCTAAAAAAAAGATATTTTAGAACCTTTAGGGATTTATGGAATTCATTATACAACTATTCAAAAATCAATTAATCGATTACCTATAAATATTCTAGAAACTACTATTTTATATTTAGCTTCAATTATTTTAAATGAGCCAATTATTGCTATTATAGATTCTACATATTTTAAAACAAGAATTTTAAAAAATTTAAAGCATATTTCTATTAAGCTTAATTCTATTCATGATGCAAATAAATTTGTTTTTATTATTGCTATAGCTAGCAAAGAAGAAATTTCAGATTCTATTATGTTAAAGCCTCTTATAAAAAAAGTAATTGAATTTTTAAAATATTTATAAGATAATTGGAGATTCAGCTTATTCTTCTAGGAAAAATATTCAATTTTTATCAGATT
>Ga0080004_1226413_pt1 | contig 23645 bp, 21 predicted proteins | sample WasSprMetagenome_FD_69207 | JGI IMG/M metagenome (GOLD analysis project Ga0080004, IMG submission 69207) | Sulfidic aquatic microbial communities from Washburn Spring, Yellowstone National Park, USA - WS (SPADES assembly) (version 2) | ecosystem: Environmental > Aquatic > Thermal springs > Hot...
CTCGTGCCGCCGCGAACCGGGGGAGGAAAGCGGACTGGGCTGCGCCCGCCTGGCCGAACTGGTGCAGCTTTTCCCCGGAGAAGTCCTGCTGGACATAGGGAGCGGCCCCGGCCTGGAAACGATCGAACTGGCCCGGTTGGTCGACCCCGGCCCGGCGTTTGGGCTGGACGCCCTGCCGTCCATGGTGGAGGTAGCCGAGGAGAACGCAAAAAAGGCGGGGGTATCCAACGCCCGTTTCCTGGTCGGACGCATGGAGGCCATTCCTCTGGAAGACGGCGCCGTCGATGTGGTGGTGTCCAACTGCGTGATCAACCTGTCCCCGGACAAGGAGCGGGTGATGCGGGAGATCTGGCGGGTGCTCCGCCCGGGGGGCCGGGTTGCCGTGGCCGACATGGTCTGGCTGGGCCCGCCTCCAGCCTGGGTACGGAGCGACCCCGAAGCGTGGACCTCTTGCATAGGGGGCGCACTGGAGGCGACCGAGTACCCGCCCTTGCTCGAGCGCGTCGGGTTCACAGAGGTGCGCCTGCGGATATTGGGGACGTTCGATCCGACAGGCGTGTCCTCGTGCTGTCCCGAGGACACCGCCCGGGGGGAACACGGACTTCAACTCAGCACGGGGCCAGAGGTTTCGCCTGCCAGGTCGTCCTGCTGCTGTTTTTGCCCCCAGCCGGCAGGACTGGCGAGTGCCCTGGTCACGGCCCGCAAACCAGGACCCCCGGTCGGCACCGTCGAGGTGAGGGCAGCGCGGCCCGAGGACCTGGGTATCGTGCTGCGCATCTTGCAGGCCGCGGGCTTGCCCACCGCGAGCGTGTCGGAGCACCTCGGGTCGTTCCTCCTGGCCTGTACCCCCGAGGGGACAGTGGTGGGAGTGGTGGGGCTCGAGCGCTACTCCGCCAGCGCCCTGTTGCGCTCGCTGGTGGTGCTCCCCTCCTGGCGCCGCCAGGGGCTGGGACGCCGTCTGGTCACGGCCCAGCTTTCCCGCCTCACCCCCGGCACTTTCGTCTACCTCCTCACCACCAGTGCCCAGAGATACTTCGCTTCCCTGGGCTTCCAGGCCATTCCCCGTGAAGAGGTCCCGTCAGAAGTGGAGGAATCTCTCGAGTTCCGGGAAGCCTGCCCTCAGTCTGCGACCGCAATGTACTTGCGCGTCTAGTGAGTCCTAGTGCAACACGCCCCCGCAGACACGGGACCGCCGGGTCACGTCAGCCGTCCTGAGTACAACTACCTGGTGCTTGGACAACAATCTGGATCCCGCCGTCCCTCGCGTACCACCATGCCGCCGTGGACAAGAACCAGGATAGATATTCCTCCACTTCAGCCTGGAATGCGAATTCAACCCCCTGCTGGACACGCTGGAGCACCTCTCGCCTGTGAACCTCGGCACCCAGGCAGGACTCCCGGCGATCGTCCTGGCGGCGAGCTGGCTGCGCAGGTTCTGCGGAACAAAGAGCAGCTAACTCAGAAGCGCTCGTGCGACCCGCCGCAGGTCCTCGGCGGCAAAGCCGCAGCCAGAGCGGTGAAGGCAGCATCCAGGCTGGCGCCTCCGGCGAACTCGCGCCGAATGTAATGGGGGGTTCCCTGGCACACCAGTCGGCCGCCCACCATCATCCCCAGGCGGTCGCAGTAGTCAGCCTCGTCCACGTAGTGGGTGGTCACCAGGACCGTGGTGCCGCCGTCGGCCAGATCGTAGATCAGGTCCCAGAACCGGCGGCGGGAGCCGGGGGCCACGCCGGACGTGGGCTCATCCAGCAGCAACAAGGAGGGCCGGTGTATGACGGCACAGGCGAAGGCCAGCCGCTGCCGCTCCCCGCGACCCAGTTCTCCCGCCAGTGCCAGGCGGTACTCGGCCAGGCCCAGCCACTCGAGAAGTTCGTGCCGGCGCCTCGCGAGCTCCTGATTCCGCAACCGTAAACCCGTTCGTAGAAGGTCAGGTTCTCCTGCACCGTCAGGTCATTGTAAAGGCTGAACCGTTGGGAAAGGTAGCCCGTCTTCTGCCGGATGACCTCCGCCTCGGACGCGATGTCATGCCCCAGGACCGTGCCCCGTCCCGCAGTAGGCGTCAGCAATCCCAGCAGCATGCGGATCAGCGTCGTCTTGCCGCCGTTCTCCGGATGATTCTTAAGAAGCCTTATCTCGAACCACCGGGCACAGCTACCATTACAACCCCGCCGAAGCTTGAGGGGCGTAGGCGGGACAACGGCCGCCAAACCCACCAGGACACCAGGCACGACACTCCGCCACAGGCCGCGGCGCCGACCCGCACCAGTCCGACCCGCCGTGCGGCCGCCTCACACCGCCTCCGCGCTGCCCGTCCTAAAGCACGTCAGCGAATTCTTCCGCCGCAATAACCGTGTCCCTGCCTGCTCCGCCAGGGGCCTCGCGTCTGATGCCGTCTCCCGCTGCACCGCAACCGGGATCCCGGTCCACAACACGCGGCTGCACCTCTCTGCACCGTGCAGCCGGGCGCAGCCTCAAGATCCCCCCGCCAGCCGGCTCAGGATGGTGGCCACCTCCGCCCTGGTGGCGGGAGCCTGCGGGCGGAAAACGTACTTCTTCCCCTGTCGGACTCCCCTGACCAGCCCCTGTTCCTCCATGGCGGCGATGCACTCCCGCGCCCAGCAGCCCGCTATGTCGGCGAACCGGCTGGCAAAGCCGGGCGAGGGGGCAGTGGCACCCCGCACCCGGGCCAGCATGGCTGCCAGTTCGGCCCGGGAAACGGGGTCGTCGGGACGGAACCTCACCGTACCGTCACCCGCAGGCTCACCCCGTACGAGTCCCCGCTTCTCCAGGGCGAGGATATGCTGGCGCGCCCAGTGCTCTCCCACGTCGGCAAAGCGGGTCACGAACCCATCCCGCGGAGCGGTTGCCACCAGGTAGCGGGCCAGCACGGCGGCAACCTCCGCCCGGGTGATGGGAGCCTCGGGGCGGAAGGTGCCGTCCCCGTAGCCCCGCATGAGACCCAGGCGCGCCACCCCGGCCACGCTTTCCCTCGCCCAGTGCCTCGACACGTCGGCGAAGGGAGCCTCCGGGACCGGGAGCGGCGAAGGGGCCACCTTCAGCGCATAGAGGCAACCATCCATCGAGGGCACGAGCACGTGCCCCTCCCCCGCCGCCACCCGGGCGGTGAGGAACCCCAGCCCCAGGCGGTAGCGCCAGGACTCCCGCCCCGTCCAGCCGTTGCAGGCCACCACCTTACCCCACAGCCCGCCCAGGACGGCATCCCCACCGCAGGGCACCACGGACGAATCGTACACGGTGAGTCCCGCAGGGAGCTCCCACCACACTTCCCCCGTCAGGGGATGCAGGGCCGCCACCTTGCCACCGGCCGTGTTGACCAGTACGCCCAGGTTCTGCACCGCCGGCGACGACAGCCCCCCGGGGACCGTGCTCTGCCACACGACCTCACCCGTGGCGGCATCGAGCGCGTGCACCCCCAGCCGGCCGGCGCGGGGATCGGCGGCGGTGGTCACGTACACCTTGTCCAGGTAATACAGCGGGGCACCCCCGACGGGCGCGTAGTACACCTGCCGGGCCAGGTTGCGCTTCCACACCAGCCGCCCGGTGGCAGCATCGAGGGCGTACACGTGACCGTCCCAGGAGCCGAAATAGACCATCCCCCGCCCGTACGCCGCTCCCGAACGGATCAGGGCCCCTGCCGCGAAACGCCACCTCTCCGCACCCGTGGAAGCATCCACAGCATGGAAGATGCCTTCCCCATCACCGACGTACACGGTGCCCGCGGCGTACAGGGGCGAGGCCACCACCGGTGCACCAGCGGCGAACTGCCACTTCACCTTGCCGGTGGCAGCGTCCACGGCCGTGAGCAGGCCATCGGTGGAACCGAAGTAGACGGTGGCGCCGGCCAGGCAAGGCGCACCGAGGATGAGACCGCTCGTCCACACCTGCCACCTGAGTTTGCCGTCCGCCAACCCCACGCAGCGCAGGGCCCCGTCGTTGGAACCGAAGTACACCACACCGCGGCTTCTGTCGATCACCGGGGTCGACTGAAGGCCCCCACCGGTGCGGTACTGCCAGGCCAGCGAGACAGCCCGGGGGGCAGCGCCCGGCGCCGGTGGCCGGGGCGGCTCCACCAGGACGCGCACCTCCCTGGTCCAGACCTCGTCCCCCACCGTCGCACGCACGGTGAGATCGTGGAACCCCGGCGCCAGCCCGCCGATGCGGACGGTCGCCGTACGCAGGGCCTGCCCGGGATCACCCAGGGGAAGCCAGGCACCACCGTCCACCCGGTATTCCACCACTGCCTCACTCGGCGAGACCTGGACCCGGAGCGGGAAATCGGCTTTCCACCGGGAACCGGCTTTGGGGGCCACTACCTTCAGTTCGGGTTCGGGAACCCCCTGGGTGGGGCCCATGGGCACGGTGCCGCACAGGACGGGTTCCTCGTCCACCGTCTTGGCCCATACGGCAAGGGTACCGCCTGCCACCCGCACGATGGCATACCCGCCCTCCATGGCCGCTTTGGTCATGAAGAAGGCGACGCCGTTCCGCCGCCAGGAGGCGTGGATGTGCCCGTGTCCGGTGAACACGGCCACCACCCGGTACCCCTCCACCGCCTCCAGGAAATCCTGTTCGTTATCCACGAAACGCTGACCCGGGTAGCCCACGGGATGGTGCATGAAGATGACCACGGGCGCGTCCTTCCCCCAGGCGGCCAGCCGGCCCCGCAACCAATCCAGCATGAGCCTCTCGAAGTGGCCGTGGGTCTGGTTGCTCACCGAGGTGTCAAGGACGACGAAGTGGATGCCCCCGCAGGAGAAGTCATAGTACCTGCGGCCGTACCGGTTGATGAAGTTACCCTTGCCGGCGTCCAGCCACCTGCTCTCGTGGTTGCCCAACGCGGAATAGACGGGCAACCCCAGGCGCCCCAGGGTGGCATCGTAAGCATCGTACTGCTCCCGGCCACCCAGCTCGGTGAGGTCACCCCCCACCACCACGAACGCCGGCCTCTCGGGCAGGGACGCGATCTCGCTCACCACGCGGGGCGTCAACCGGTTGCCCGCCGCCGACCCCAGGTGGGGATCCGTCATGTGAACAAAGGTGAACGCCCCCGGCTGCTGGCCCTCCCCCCGGGCCCGCGCCTCCGGCCCGCCAAACCCCGTGCCCGGCCATGCGGGCGGCCACGTTACCGCCAGAAGAAAGACGACCAGCCCCAGCCATGACCCACGAAGCAAGCTGCGTGCCTGCCGCTGCAACACCGTCGAAGCTCTCCCTCCGCCCGCCCCCATATACAGACGCACCGCACGCTGCCAGGTTGCAGCCGTGGCGGTGGGGAGCTACTCCCATCGGCCGGCGCATGAATACCCGGCCTGCCTCCGGCCTACAATCGCCAGGGAGGGTGTGCTCCTGCGAGAACGACGCGCAGTTCGTCGCGGTCCGCCGGGACCGTCGGCGTGGGGGATAGCGGCAACCTACATGGGGACGGTGGTGGGGGCGGGGTTCGCCTCCGGGCAGGAAGTCCTGCGCTTTTTCAGTCACTTCGGGGGACGGGGCACCGCCGGCGTGCTGGGGGCCACCCTGCTCCTCCTGGCCGGGGGTGCGGCCGTGTGTGAACTGGGCAGGCGCACCCGGGCCGCTTCCTTCGGGGACGCCCTGGTCACCCTGGCGGGACCCGTGGCCGGCCGGGTCCTTGACGCCACCATGTCCTTCCTGCTCTTCGGAGGCACCGCGGTGATGACCGCCGGCTCGGGAGCGCTGTTCCGCGAGCACCTCGGTCTGCCCAGCTGGCTGGGCTCGGCGGTGCTGGTGGCGGCCGCCGTGGGTACGGTGGCCTTCGGCCTCAGGGGCGTGGTGGCTGCCAACCGGCTGGTGGTACCCCTCCTGGTCGCAGGAGTGCTGGCGGTATCCGCGTCCAGTATCCTGAGCGGGGGGACGGGCACGGGCTGGAGATGGTGGCACCCGGGGGAGGCCGCCCACCCTTCCCCGGCGGTGGCCACCGTCCTGTACGCTTCTTACAACCTGTTCCTCTCGCTGGGGGTACTGGCGCCCCTGGGCGCCAGCACCCGCTCCTCTCGCACGGTGGCAGCGGGCGGTATCCTGGGAGGACTGGGCCTGGGGGCTGCCGCCCTGGCCGTCCACCTGGCCGTGCTGAGCAGCCTGCCACGGTCAGCGGCCGTGGCCATCCCCATGCTGCAGGCGGCGGCAGCGCTGCCGCCCTGGGCACGAACGGGCTACGCCCTCATCCTCTTCGCCGAAGTATACACCACGGCGGTGGCCAACCTCTTCGCCCTGGAGCGCCGACTCACTTCCCCCCGGGGAGTCCGCCCCGCCGGCGCCCGGGCCGCGCGCCGGGTGGCGGCGCTGATCGCCATGGGCGCGCTGGCGCTGCTGGCCAGCCGCCTCGGTTTCCCGCGCCTCGTGGTGACCATCTACCCCCTGGCGGGGTACGTAGGGCTCCTCGTCCTCGCCGCCGTCCCCGTGGCCCTCTGGCGCACGCGCGGGTTATAATGGGGCCGTTGCCGCAAGGGGGGTGGCGACGTGTCCCTGACCTGGGCCGCAATCCTGGGGATCGTTCAGGGTCTGACCGAGTTCCTTCCCGTGTCCAGTTCCGGACACCTGGTGATCGTGCAGGGTCTGGCCGGGGTGAAGATGCCGGGGATCAGCTTTGAAGTGGCCGTCCACCTGGGCACCCTGCTGGCCGTCCTCATCGCGCTGTGGCCCGACGTAAGGGCGCTCATGGGCGGGCTGGCGGCGCACGCTCCACCGGGAAAAAGGCGCCTGGCCCGCCGGGGCAGCGAGCGCCAGTTGCTGGCCATGATGGTGGTGGCCCTCGTCCCCACCGGGGTCATCGGTGTCGCAGGTAAGGACTTCTTCGAGAGGTTGTTCGCCTCGCCGCGGGCGGCCGCCTGGGCCCTGATCGTCACCGGCGCCATCCTGGCCGTTACCCCCTCTCTCCTGGGGGGAAACACCCGCCTCCTGGAGGTAAGGGGACGCCAGGCCCTGCTGGTGGGCACGGCCCAGGGGCTGGCCATCGTGCCCGGCCTCTCCCGGTCCGGCCTCACCATCGCGGCCGGGCTGGCCGCTGGCCTGGAACCGGACGCCGCTGCCCGCTTTTCCTTCTTGCTTTCGGTACCAGCCATCCTGGGCGCAGCCGCGGTCGATGCCCTGGACGTGCTGAGGGGCGGGGCAGTCGCCGTCCCCGCGGCCCCGGTGGTGGTGGGGACACTGGCGGCCACTCTGGCCGGCGTGGCCAGCGTGCGGTGGATGCTGGGCCTGGTGCGACGGGGACGCCTGCGGCCCTTCGCGTACTACTGCTGGGCCGTCGGGATCCTCACCCTGGTCCTCACTCATTCGCGCCCCCTCCCCTGAAACCGGGCGTTCTGGCTGTACCTGGGATGGGAGGCGATAGGTGGCAGGATTCCGGGCGGTTCGGGCGAACATACATCGGGGGGAAGTGGAATTGAGCCGTCGCGCCCAAGGCAGCGTTCGGGTACGCAGGCAGGCGACGAGCCGATCGGATCGGGGCGAAACGCCCCGGGACGCCCTGTACTACGAACTCTGGGGGATCGCCTCCCTGGTAGCAGGGGGGCTGGTGGCCATCTCCCTGGCCCTCCCTTCCTCTGCCGGACCCGTGGGCGTCTGGTTGAAACACATCCTGCGCTTCCTCCTGGGCGATGCTTCCTACGGCCTGGCAGGAGCCCTGGTCTTGCTGGGCGTCGGCCTCATCTGGCGCCACCGGAGCTTTGCCGGAGCCAGGCGGTGGCTGGGAGCAGCCGGGTTGCTCCTTTTGGCGGCGGCGGCCATGCACGCCTGGGCCCTCTCCGGAAACCGTTTCGCGGGCGGGCAGGAGTGGGAAGCGGCCCGCCTGGGCATGGGAGGTGGCGTCCTGGGCCGCACGGTCTGGCTCGCTCTCACCCGCGCCTTCGGAGGCCTGGGAGCCTGGGTGGTGGGAGGTGCGGCCGCTGTGGCCAGCACCCTGGCCGTCACCCACGCTACCGTGGCCGGTTGGTTCCGGCTCGCCGTCCGTTTCGCCCGGCTGGTCGCGAGGTCCTGGAGGTGGCTCACCCGCACCCTGCGTCGCATCTTCTTCGTCGAGGTGCCGGAACCGCCGCCCTCGCCCGAAACCATCATGCCCGACGAGGAAGCGGGGTTCGCCCAGCTTCCCTCCTCCCCACCCGAGCCCGCACCCCCTGCAGCCCCCGCCCCTGCAGCAGCGACCCCCGTTTCCCCTCCCGCACCGGCTACCGTCCCCGATAATCCCCCGCCACCGCCACCGGTGCCCCGGCTGGGCGCACCGGCGTCCGGCGCTCAGCCTGGGCCCCGCCGGACGCCCCGGAGCGCAGATGACCGCCAGCTGACCCTGGACTGGCAGCTCTACCAGCTACCACCCGTCACCCTCCTGGAGAAGGGACGCCGGGAGCGGGCACCCCGCGGCGACCGGGAAATCGCCGACAAGGCCCGCCTGATCGAGGAAACCCTGGCCTCCTTCGGCGTGCAGGCCAAGGTGGTGGAGGTGAGCCGGGGCCCCGCCGTCACCCGCTTCGAGGTCCACCCCGGACCGGGGGTGAAGGTCTCCCGCATCACCGCCCTGGCCGACGACATCGCCCTCTCCCTGGCGGCGGCCGACGTGCGAATCGAGCCCCGCATCCCCGGCAAATCGGCGGTGGGCATCGAGGTGCCCAACCGGCAGATATCCATGGTCACCCTGCGCGACGTCCTGGAGAGCGCCGAGTTCGCCCAATCGCCTTCCCCCCTCACCATAGCCCTCGGCAAGGACGTGGCCGGACGGCCGGTGGTCCCCACCCTGGAGAACCTCCTGCACCTGCTCATAGCCGGGGCCACGGGTTCGGGGAAGAGCGTGTGCCTGAACGCCATCATCTCGAGCATCCTGTTCAAGGCCCGCCCCCACGAGGTGAAGTTCATCCTCATCGATCCCAAGGTGGTGGAGCTGAGCGTCTTCGACGGGATCCCCCACCTGCTGGCCCCCGTGGTGGCAGAACCCAAGAAGGCAGCCGGGGTGCTGCGCTGGGTGGTGGAGGAAATGGTGCAGCGCTGGCGCCTTTTCGCCGATGCGGGCGTGCGGGACATCAACCGGTACAACCAGGCCGTGGTCAGGGATGGCAACCCCTCTGCCGCCCTGCCCTTCATCGTGGTGGTGATCGACGAACTGGCCGACCTCATGACCGTGGCCCCCGTCGAACTGGAGGAAGCCGTCCAGCGCCTGGCCCAGATGGGCCGGGCGGCCGGCATCCACCTGGTCATGGCCACCCAGCGGCCCTCCGCCGATGTGGTCACCGGAACCATAAAGGCGAACATCCCCTCGCGGGTGGCATTCGCCGTGGCCTCCCAGGTCGACTCCCGCATCGTGCTGGACATGCCGGGGGCCGAGCGCCTGGTGGGGCGGGGCGACATGCTCTTCCTGCCCATGGGAGCCTCCAAACCCATCCGCGTCCAGGGGGCCTACATCTCCGAGCAGGAACTGGAAGCCCTGGTCAAGCACTGCGCCGCCCAGGCCAGCCCGCAGTACGACCAGCGCATCCTCCAGGTGGAGGCGGGAGAAGAAGCCCCCGAGATGGAGGACGACCTGTTCCCCCAGGCGCTGCGGGTGGTGGTGGAGGCCAGGCAGGCGTCCGCGTCGCTCCTCCAGCGTCGCCTGCGGGTGGGCTACACCCGGGCCGCCCGCCTGATCGACATGATGGAGGCGCGCGGGTTTGTGAGCGCCTACGACGGGACCCGCCCCCGCGAGGTGTACCTGACCATGGAGGAATACCGCCGCCTCTTCCCGTCCGGAGGGGAGGACAGGGATTGAAACGCGGGCGGCGAACATTACGGTATGCGTTACTTCTTTGCGCGGGTGCGGAAGACTAGCGCACGGGGAACCGGCCAGGGAGGGGACCCGGCCGGCGAGTTCCGCAATGTCGCCCTCGCCACCCTGGCCCTCGAGTTCGCCCTGGGGGTGCAGAGGGGCGTCTATCCCAACTTCGTAGCCGAGGTGCTGGGAATCGGCCCCGACCAGCTGGGCCTGGTGGAAAGCATCCGGGAGATCCCCGGGCTCCTCACGGTGGTGCTGGGGGCAGCAGCGGTCTTCTTCCGCCAGGCCACGTTCACGGCCCTGACCCTGTTCACCACCGCCCTGGGCCTCCTGCTGTATGCCTTCACCAGCACTTTCTGGCACCTCATCGTGGCCACGCTGGTGGTGTCGGTGGGATTTCACCTGTTCTATCCCCAGCAGTCAGCCATGGTCCTGCGCATCGCTTCCCCGGAGGAGCGGGCCACCAGGCTGGGGCAGGTCAACTCGGTCACGGCCGCCGCTTCCCTGCTGGCCATGGGCGTGGTGCTGTTCTTCACCCGCGGGCTGGGCTTTTGCAACTACGGAGCCTTCTTCACCGTAGGCGCTGCGGCGGCCTGCGCCGGGGGCCTGGTGCTCCTCTCCCGGCGGGAAGACGGGGGCGGACGTCTGCGCCGCCCCCTGGTGTTCAGGCGGGCCTACATGTCGTACTACGTGCTCACCTTCCTCGCCGGGTCCAGGCGGCACATGTACATGACCTTCGCCGCCTTCGCCCTGGTCAAGCTGTACCACACCCCCGTTACGGTCATGATGATGCTGCTGGCCGTCTCCAACGTGGTGGCCATCCTCACCCGTCCCCTCCTGGGCCAGCTCATCGACCGGTGGGGGGAGCAGCGCAGCCTCATGCTCAACTACGCCCTCGTGATCCCCCTGTTCCTCGCCTACGGGTTTCTCCCCTACCCGCGCCTGCTCTATCTTGTTTACATTTTGGACAGCGCCCTGTTCGGATTCGAAATAGCCATTTCCAGCCACCTGGCCAAGATCGCCCCGCCCGAAGACGTACCCTCCACCCTGGCAGCCGGGGGGACGGTCAACCACATCGCAGGGGTGCTGGTCCCCTTCGCAGGAGGACTGCTCTGGGCAGCCCGGGGCCCGGGCGCCACCTTCCTGGCCGGCGCCCTGCTGGGGTCCGCCTCCCTGTGGTACAGCGCCGGCCTTTCCGGCCGCCGGGCGGAGCCCGCAGGAGGGACAGCCGAATGTCCGCAAAACCGGATAACCTGACCGTGGCCCGGGCCGCCATCCGCATGGCGCTCTCAGCCTCCCGCGAGGAGGAGGCCGAACTGAAGCGCGCCCTGGCCGAGCAGGGAGTGCGGGCGGTGGCGGTCGACTTCGGCGGCGAATTCTACTCCACCATCCCCAAAGCGGTGGAAAGAGCCCTGGTGGCCGCCAAGCGCGAAGGCGTGATCCGCGACACCCACCTGCACCTGGGAGCGGTGGCGGGCGCCACGCGCGAAGCCATGGTGCAACTGGGCAGCCGTGCCATGGGACTCAACGTGGGAGGCAAAATCGGCGTCGCAAAAGGAGGCGAACACCTGGCGGTGGCGGTTTTCGCAGGCGTGGGCCTCCTCCACCTGGATGACGTGGGCCTGGGACTGGCCCACCGCGCCATCCCGGAGTAGGCTGCCCCCCGCGAAGCCGCCCCCGACCCCGGCCCCGGCGCCACGCGGGGCGGGCGGGGCCACTGAGGCGCGCGGCCCCGGCCTCCCGCCGGGGCGAGGCTCAGCCGCGGCGGGCGAGGCCGGTTGCTGCTGCCGTGAGCACCAGCCCCGCCCCCACCAGGCCAGCGGCGATGCCCCACCGCCAGGGGGGGAGGCGGTGCTCCCGCGCGCGGCCCTTCTCCACCACCTGCCAGGCCACCGCGTGCAGGTCGGGGTCTCCGCCGTGGAGGGGGCAGGCAGCATGGAACGTCCCCGTGACCTCCACGGTGTCGCCCTCGCGCGCGTATCCGCCCCCCGGCCCTATCTCTTCCAGGATGCGGGCGGGAGCCCACACCCCTACGGCGGTGCTGCCGTCGCCCACGTTCACCCAGACGTACTCGCCACGCCGCATCACGGTGCCGATGACCTCTCCCCTGAGCGTGACCTGCTGGCCGTCGTATCGCCTCACCTCGGCCGCCAGGTCCGACGGGGTCACCACCGGAGCACCGCCGCGGCCCAGGGCGTGGCAGGGCAAAGGCATCCCCGCGCCCAGCAGGACCGCCGTCAGCAGCACCGCGAGCAGGGCCGTCGGCCCGGACAGCCCGTGCTGGCACCCGCGCAGCAACTGCACCATCATCAGACCAGCCTCCGCCGGTACACCGCGTACCCCAGCAAGACCAGCACCGCCATGAACTCCAGGCGCCCCGCCCACATGACCACCACGTAGAGGGCCTTCAGGTACCAGGGCATGGCCGGAGAAGTAACGCCCACGGTGAGGCCCACGTTGCCCGTGGCCGAAGCGGCCTCGAAGAGGGAGTGGGCGACGGGGTACCCGGCGGCCACGGTCGCGGTGGCCGCCACCACGAAGGTCACGCTGTAGAGGCCCATGATGAACAGGGCACCACGCACGTGACGGTCTTCCAGGGTGAAGTCCCGGAAAAAGTGAAACCGGGTGACCACCAGCGCGGACTCCGGCACCAGCAGGCGGCGCACCTCGTGCACCAGCGTCTTGGCCGCCAGCCCCACCCGCACCCCCTTAAACCCGCCCGCCGTTGAGCTGGCAGAACCCCCCAGGATCATGGCCAGTGTCAACCCGACGAGGGCCAGGTCACCCCACTGCCCCGGGATCTGGGTGGGGTACACGGTCATGAAGCCCGTGGTGGTGTGCGCGGAAAGCACCTGGAAAACAGCCTTGCGGAAGAGATCCACGGTCGCCCGGTACACCCCCCGGGCGCTCAGAACCCCCGCCACCAGGAGGGACAGGGTGACCGAGGTGGCGGCGAACGCCTGCAGTTCCAGGTTGCGCACGAGTTCCCGGCGGTTGCCGGTCCACACCGCATGGTGAAGACCGAAGTTGAAGGAACCCAGTACGAAGAACACCATGGCCGCCACCTCGAAAGGGGCGCTGTGGTAAAAGAGGATGTTCTGCGTGTGGGGGGCAAACCCACCCGTGCTCCAGGCAGCCATGAAGACCCACATGCCGTGCAGGAAGGCCCGGTAGGGGGGCATGCCTTCGTGCCAGGCGACCAGACCGAGGACCAGGGTGCCCAGTCCCAGGTAAACCACGCTGATGACCCAGATGGCCCGGGCCGTGTGCACGACGCTGGGCAGCAGGCGCTCGTCCTTGCCTTCCCCCACGTACAGCTTGTATCCCCCGGGCAGGCCCCGGGCGAGAAAGGTGAGGGCGAGCACGATCATACCCTGGCCTCCCAGGTAGGACAGGAGATGGCGCCAGGTGTTGAGCCCGTCGGAGACGTGATCCAGGTCCTGGATCAGCACCAGCCCCGTGGTGGTGAACCCGCTCATGACGTCGAAGCAGGCGTCGCCGAAGGAGCCGTAGTGACCGCTCAGCCAGCTGGGGATGGCACACACGACCATGGCCACCAGCCACGAAACCCCGGCGGTGAGCATGCCCTGGGTCCACGTGACCCGTCCGGAGGGGCGCCGGCACAGGATCACCAGGGCGGACCCTCCCACCAGGGCTACTCCCATTCCGGTGAGGAAATCCGCAACCACCGCCCACTCCCGGGAAGCAATCGCCACCACGACCGGTATCACCATCAGGGCCGCTATACCCCACAGCACGCGCCCCGTCTGGTACCCCACCGTGGCCAGGTCCTGCCTGCTCACCACCGGCTCACCACCGCGCACAGGCCGAAGAGAACCAGCAGGTAGACGGTCACCGCACCCACCTCGGCCAGTACACCCACCATGCTCTGCCACACCGGCCGCCCGCGTCCGCTCACCCCAGACCACCTCCGTCCGGGACCGTCTTCTCCCTACGGCGCCCCGGTTCCAGCCCCTTCCTCCCCTTCCCCAGCTTCTGCGAGGGCAGCCCTGCCGGGCCCGCGCCGGGTTACCCCAGCCGCCGCGCGACTGCCCACCAGGGCCCGCATGAGCGCTTCTTCCCCGGCCGCGGTGGTGAGCGCCAGCACCCCGTCGTGGGGCAGCAGTACGGTGTCACCCCGGGGGAACACCACGTGGTCTCCCCGGACCACCGCCACCAGCACCGAGTCCGGAGGCAGGTGCCCGGCCAGTTCCTTCACCCTCCGCCCCGCGGCGGGGGAACCCTCGTCCAGTTCCGCCTCCACCAGCGCCATCTCGCCCCGGTGGAAGGTGAGCAGTTCCCGCAAGGCACCCATGCTGGTCTCCCGCTCGATGAGACGGGCGATGATGGCGGTGCTGGACACGGCGATGTCCACCCCCAGTTCGCGCAGGACGGGCTGGTTCTTGGGGTTGTTGACCCTGGCGATGGTGCGTGGGACTCCGAATTCCTCTCTGGCCACCTGGCAGGCCACCAGGTTCACCTCGTCGAGCCCCGTCACCGCCGCCAGCACCTGAGCCCGGTCCGCACCCGCATCGGCCAGGAACGCGGGGTTGGTGCCGTCGCCGGCGATGACCAGCACGGGAACCTGCTCGGCCAGCAGGGCCGCCCGCCGGGGATCCTTCTCGACCACGCTCACCTGATGGTGTTTCTCATGAAGGGTGCGCACCAGGTAGTATCCGACCTTGCCTCCCCCTACCACCACCACGCGCACGGCTACTCCTCCTCGCGTGTCCACGCCGCCACGGCCGAGCGGGCGTCCAGGCGTATGAGGGCCAGCACGCCGTCCCCTTCCTGCAGGCGGAGACCCGGTTCGGGCAGGATCACCCGCCCGCCCCTCATCACCCCGGCCGGGAAACACTTGCCCGGGATGACGAAACGATCCAGGGGTTCGCCCGCCAGGGAAGCACGCGGGCTGAACTGCACCAGTTCCACGTCTCCCGTCCCCAGGGCGAGGAGATGCATGAGCGCCCCGGTGCCCAGCAAACACCGCACCTGGGCCACCGCCGACTTGCCCGGCCGCAGGGTCACCAGGCCCAGCCGGCGGTACGTCTCTTCCAGCTGGGGGTCGGAAACCCGCACCACCACCCGGCGCACGCCGAAGAGCCGGCTGGCCACCTGCCCCACCATGAGGTTCACCTGGTCGCTGCCGGTGACGGCGGCCAGGGCATCGGCCCGCTCCGCCCCGGCCTGCCGCAACACGTCGGCGTCGATGGCCGTCCCGGTCACGGTGACGCCGTCGAAACCCGGGCCCAGCCGTTCGAAAGCCGTCCGATCCCGGTCGATCACCACCACGTCCTGTCCCTCGTCGGACAGGGTGCGGGCCAGTTCGGCCCCCAGACTCCCGCAACCGGCTACGATCACGTACATGTACGACCCTTCCTCATGCCTGACGCGCAGGCGGGGTGTACCGCCAGCTGGTGGCCCGTTCCAGGTTGGCCAGGGCCGGACGGTAGGAGGGATCCACGGCCAGGGCGGCGCGGTACATCTTCAGGGCTTCCAGCAGGTCCCCGCGCAGTTCGGCCACCAGGCCCAGCAGGTTGTACGGTTCCGGGTTATCGGGATTCAGGGAAACCGCCCGTTTGAGATGGGGTACGGCCTCCTCCGGACGCGCGCGGTTCAGACAACCCTTGGCGTACTCCAGAGCGGCCTGGAAGGACTGCTGCGCCTCGTCCTCGGACACCTGCTGGCGGGCCAGGACCGTCGCCACCACGTTGCGGATCTCCTCGGGCGTGAACGGCTTCTGCAGGTAGTCCAGGGCCCCCAGCTTCATGGTCTCCACCGCCGTCTCGATGGTCCCGTAGGCGGTGATCATCACCACCGCCTGGTCCGGCCGCCGGTGCTTGATCCGCCGGAGGACTTCCACACCGTCCAGGTCGGGCAGCTTGATGTCCAGCAGCACCAGGTCGTACTCGCCTGCCTCCAGTTTCTCCAGGGCGTGCTCGCCACTGACCGCCAGGTCCACCTCGTGCCCGGCGTCCGCCAGGCACTGGGCGAGAGTAACCCGGATGTTCTTCTCGTCATCCACCACCAGTATCCTGGCCAACCCTTCCACCCCCTCGACTCCCTCACCGGCGACCCCCGCTCAGGGCTCCACGGGCAGGCTGAAAGTGAACTTGCTGCCCTTGCCCGGCTCGCTCTCCACGAAAAGACGCCCGCCGTGGGCCCGCACGATGTCACGCGCGATGGCCAGCCCGAGCCCGGCTCCGCCCCTGGCCCGGTCTTCGAGCTGGACGTATGGCTCGAAGATGACGTCCTGCTTTTCCCTGGGGATACCGATACCGGTGTCGGCCACGCTCACGTACACCCTGCCCCCGTGGAGTTCCGCCGACACCGTTACTTTTCCCCCGGCCGGGGTGTACCGCAGGGCATTGCTCACCAGGTTGGAAATCACCCAGATCACCTTCTCGCGGTCGGCCCGTACGGGCGGGAGGTCGGCCGGTACCTCACGCCTCAACTCCACCTTCTGGGCCTCGGCCTGAGCCAGGAAGGGCAGGGTGGCCGCCTCTATCATGTCCGCCACGCCCACCCGGGCGAAACTGAGGGGTAGCTGGCCGGACTGGAGCCTGCTGATCTCGAACAGTTCGTCCACCAGGCGCGCCAGCCGGCGGGAGTCTTCCTTCAGAATGTCCACCAGTTCCGCCTCCCGGCGGCACCCCCGCAGGGCCTTGCTTTCGGCCAGCAAGCCGATCCCCATGGTGAGGGAGGCCAGAGGGGTGCGCAGCTCGTGGGAGATGGCCGACATGAACTGAGAGCGCGAGCGCTCCGCCTCCTCGATGGCGGTCACGTCCCGGAGGAGGAGCACCACGCCCAGCACCTCACCCCGGTGGCGGACGGCGCTGGCTTCGGCCAGGTAGAAGCGCCGTACCCCGTCCCGCCAGTGCTCCACCAGCACGGCGCCCCCCTCCCCCCCGGCGGGACCCTTCCCCGCCCCGCCTGGCCACCCGCCCGCGGCGGAGTCCGCCCCTTCCCGGGCGGGACCGGCCTCGCCCCCGGGAGACCCGGCCTGTCCGGCCGCCGGGGTGGTCCCCCCCGGGCCAGGACTCACCTCGCGCTCCACCAGTTCCACCAGGCGAGCGTCCCGCACCACCTCCGCGAAGGGACGCCCCAGGACGTCCTCCCCCCGCCAGCCGAGCACCTCGCGAGCCACGGGGTTGACCGACTCGATGCGGAGGGCGGTATCCGTGACCACCATGCCGTCCCCGATGGCCTCCATGACCGCCTGCAGCTTGCGCTGGCTGGCCGCCAGGCGCGCCACGTCGGAGGCGCGCACCTCCCGCAGCTTCTCCACCATGGCATTGAACTCGGACGCCAGCAAGCCGACCTCGTCGTCCCCCGCAGCGGGGATCGTCTCATCCAGGTGGCCTTCTCCCACCCGCCGGGCGGACTCGGCCAGACGCCGAACGGGGCGGGCGATGACCTCGGACACCGTGAACCCCAGCACCACCGCCAGGACCAGCGCCACCACACCCACGAGCAGGGTAGACCACGCGGCACGGTGGCTGGCGGCGGTCATGCGGTCCTGCACCTGCCGCATCGCCCCGTCGTTCAGGGCGAACAGTTCCCAGCACGCTTCGCGGGCGGCATCGAACCGGGGCAGGACCTCCTGCCTGTACACGGAGCTGATCGCGTCCGCTGACAGCGTGCCCTCGCGGACCCGGGCGGCGACCGCGGCCAGGGCAGCCGAGTAGTCGAGATAGCGGCTCTGGATACGCGCGACCACCTCGCCCTCTCCGGGCAGGGTCACGTTGTCCCTGGCCCGGGCCAGCCATCCCAGGAAATCAACCCGGGCCCGCTCGAAAAGCGCTTCCGCCTGCCGGTCCCCCAGAAGGAGCAGGAGGGCCGCGCTGTCCTGTCGCTCCAGCGCGGCCACCAGGTGGCTCGCCGCCACCACACTGCGGTAGTTCTGCACCATCATGGCGTTCAACTGGCCCGAGAAGCGGACGTAGTTGTACGCCGACCACATCCCGACGACCAGGGCCAGGGCGGTGATGATCACATACCCGCCCATGATCTTGCCACGCAGGCTGGCCTTCATAGCAAAGGACCTTCCGCTGCCGGCTTCCATTGGTTGCTTCCCGGCAGCAAACGCCCGGCGGCACCGCCAGGCTCGTCCCCGATTTTACCCCATCGGGCGGAGCAATTCCAGGCCCTGCCGCGCCTCGGTGCGGGATGCGACCGCTTTCAGTCCACCGCGTGCCCGGGTGCCACGGAGGCGACTTCCTTCTCCTCGGCGGTAGCCTCGCCCGGGCGCAGGATGTTCCTGACGGCCATGACCACTCCGGCTATGCGGTTGCGCTGGATCACCAGGAGGCCGACCGTGAGGACCAGGTAGACCACACTGAAGAGAAAGTGCAGGTGGGGCACGAAAAGCTGGCTCAGGAACAGCACCATCAGGGTCAGGGCTGCCGGCACGGTGTAGTCCATCTTGGCCAGCACCGCAATGGCGAAGGCGCTCTGCGCCACGGTGAGCAGGACCTCCTGCACCTGGCGGTGGTCGAGCACCATGGCGTGGATGCTACCGCTTGAGATGGCGTAGCACAGCGGGAGCATACCGATGAGCAGGGTCCACTGGTTCACCTTGGAGGATATCATGGCCCGCACGCCCAACTGGCCCCGGCCCTGCAGGGCAAACAGGGCGGCCACGATGAACTCGGGAGCCTCCGACGCCAGGGGCGCCAGCCATTGCACCAGGAAGAACTCGTCGATGCCCAGCATGGCCCCCGTCTGGACCAGGCCTTCGGCGAAGTGCTCGGCCGACATCAGGATGGCAAAGGCGGCGTACAGGAACATGACGGCTGTGACAAGCCGCCTCGGGCTCCGGTTCAGGGTGGCCAGCGCCTCGGCGGGACCGATCAGGTCCGGCTCCTCCACCCCTTGCTTGGACGTCGCCCGGATGTACATCACGAAAACGGCGATCAGCACCACGGTGTCAAGCAGGGAAAGGGTTCCTTTGAGGGGGAGCAGGAAGCAGTACACGGTGGCCATGACAAGGGCACCCAGCTCCACCGCGTCCTTTTTCTCGAAGTGGAGCACCGGCCGCCTGGTCTTCCACCAGTAGAGGAGGAGCACGGTGCTCCAGCCCAGCCCGATGAGCAGCCGGTTGGCGCCCGTCATGTTGGCGGCCGCGTACTGGGTGTAGGTGGGATCCTTACCCGCCATCCAGGCGAAGTACATGTCCACCGAGTACTCCGGGAGCACCGCGATAAGGGCCAGGATGGCCACCGCCAGGGCCGCCGAGATCTCCAGCTGCGCCACCTCGGCCGCCCACGAAAGCAGGAAGGCAGCACCAAGGATGGCCATCCCCGAAAGTGCCGCCGTCACCGGAGGAACGAAATGGAGACCGAGCAAGCAACAGATCAACCAGGGAACAGCAGCCAGGAATGCCAGGATGACGGGAAAAAATCTCTTCAAACCCCGCACCTCCCCAGTTATCATGCCCCCGGCAGGGCTGTACGGCGGCACCAACCAAAAGACCTTCCGGGCCAGACGTCCCGGAAGGTCTCGCTCTTGCCGCCGCGGCCGGGATGGTGATCCGTGCTGACGGCCCCGGCGCCCCGCAACGCGGGGGGCTACTCCCCTTCTTTGCAATTCATATCATCTTATGCACTCACCCGTCAAGAAGTGCGCGGCCGCCTACCCCGCTCCCCGGCCTTCCCTCCGCGTGCGTGCTGCGTCCCCGCCGGCCGGGCCTGCGGACGGCCACGACACGCCGGGCTGGCGGGCCCGCGCGATGCCGCCGCGGCGGAATCGCCCGCCGGGGCCGCACCCTCAAGGGCGCGGCGGGCCCGGGCCAGGTCCGCGATGGTGGTGCCATCCAGCACCTCCAGCATGCGCGCCTGGGCACGCGCCCACACCCCCCGCAGCGGGCAGTGCGGCTGGTTTTCGCACACTCCTTCCCGGACCAGGCACCGCGTAACGCCCAGCGGGCCCTCGAACATCTCGATGACCTCGCGGACGCTGATTCCCGAGGGGTCGCGCGTGAGGCGTACCCCCCCGCCGGGGCCGCGCACTGCTTCCACCCACCCGGCCCGGCGCATGGGCCCGAGTAACTGCACCACCAGGCTCAGGGGAATGCCCTGGCGCCGGGCAATGTCACGGGACGCCACGCGGCCCTCGCCGGCGTGCAGCGCCAGGTCCACCAGCGCCGAGATGGCGTATTCCGCTTTCCTGGTGACGAGCAACCGGCTGCCCCCTCATTCGCTGTGCTTCCGGCTCCATGCACCCCGCTCAGCGAGGCCCGACCGCCCAGGTTCTGCCTTATCGTACCATATCCGCGCCCGAATGCGTGAGGGCATCTTCCCCGCCCGGGCAGCCACCGCACGGCACGCCGGTGCAGCGACGATTTGCCCACTTGACACCGGTCCCCGGCCAGATTTATAACTGAATTGGTCATGAATTCAAGGGGGCGAACACGGTGTCCATGCGGTGCCCCGGACAGGATACCCGCTTTTTTAAGCCCAGCGACGTGTCCGAGCATCCCTGCCCGCACTGCGGCCACACCCTGGAGTTCTGGCGAGACGATATCTCCGTGCGGTGCCGGCGGTGCGGCAACCGGGTGTTCAACCCGCGCTTCGACCCGGGGTGTGCCGCCTGGTGCGCCTACGCGGAGCAGTGCGTGGGAGAAATCGCGCGCGGCCTGCCTTCCCGCCGCGAGCGGGGGGAATCCCCTCCCTTGAGCCCTGCTGACCGCGGCCCCCGGCAGGGGGACGAAAGGTGAAGAGGCTCATTGTCAGGATCGACGAAGAAAAGTGCGACGGATGCGGGCTGTGCATACCCGCCTGTGCGGAAGGGGCCCTTCAGATCGTGGATGGAAAGGCCCGTCTGGTGGCCGAGAACCTTTGCGACGGCCTGGGGGCCTGCCTGGGGCATTGTCCCCGCGGTGCCATCACCGTGGAGGAACGAGAGGCCGCCCCGTTTGAAGCCCCGGCGAGACACCCGTCGCCGGCAGGGGACGCGTGGCCTGCCACTTCCCCACCGCGGGCGGCGCGCGCCGCCGCGGCCACGCCGGCACCTCCGACCCCCGCGCCACCTGCCGTCAGTGCGTCGGGCGCGGCGGTGACGCTGGGCAACTGGCCCATTCAGATCCGCCTGGTGGCGCCCGGAGCAGCGTTCCTCCGGGATGCCCACCTGGTGGTGGCCGCTGACTGCACGGCCTTCGCCTGCCCCGACTTCCACGAGCGCTTCCTGCGCGACCGCGTTCTGCTCGTGGGCTGCCCCAAGCTGGACGACCCGCCCTCGTGCATCGACAGGCTGGCGGCCATAGCCTCCACGGCCCGGCCGCGGGCCATCACGGTGGTGCACATGGAGGTCCCCTGCTGCTACGGGATGACCTACCTGGTGCGGCAGGCCCTGGCCCGCGCGGGATCCGACGTCCCCGTGGACGAGGTGGTCGTCTCCACTGGAGGACAGGTCACGACATAGGGACCTGGCGCAGTATCTTACCCTCGATGCGTGCGAATATCTCCGGCAGGCTGCGCCCGGTGATGGTGAGGCCGTGGTTTTTGAGCCCGATCACCGCACAGGCCGGATCGGGACTCTTGTTCACCAGTTCGGAGACCGCGCTGGCCAGCTCGTACGTTCCGCACGGGTAGTTCACTTCGGTGGAGGGAACCCCCTCCATCCAGGCGTGCACGTGGACGATGGCCTTCACCTCGGGGTGGGCGGTGTAGATCATCCAGTGCTCAATGGCGTCAACCGAAACCCGCCGGGGTTCCACGTGCGGTGGCACGCTCAGGATCATGGCGTTCTTTTCCGGATCGTAGCCCGTTACCAGGAGGATGTCCCGTCCGATGGTTTCCAGGCGGGCCTTGTTCACGCCTGAGGCACTCATCCAGAAGCTGCGTGGCCCGTGGCGCGCGCTGAGGTTGCCGTAGCTCAGCCCGCCGATTCCGTACAGGTGCTGCACGTGCCGGAAGTCCTTCTCCGGGAGGATCTCCTGGATGGGGAAGGGCGCGGGCAGAAGGTCCAGTTCCTCCAGCTTCCTGCTCGCCCAGCGCAGCTGCTCGGTAGTCTCATCCCCGTTCCACAACTCCGGCGGCAGGTCGGGCACGAACTCGTTCTTGATCACCAGCCGTGACGACGCCAGGGGGGCCAGGCGCTCGTACACGCGGGCAAAATAGGCATCGTCGCCCGGGGCCACCGCCAGGGGATAGTATCCGCGTTCCAGGGTGACGAAGTAGGTTTCCCTGATAGCCTGCTCATCCCCCACCAGGTAGATGAGCAGGTTGGACAGCGACCTGACCAGCAGGGGATAAGCGGCCCGCAGGATGTCGCCGGGTCGCTCGGGCACCTGGATCACGGAAACCACGAAGGTGGCCTGGGAGCGACGCCGGTAAGGCTCCGGCCTGTCCGCCCGGGTGAAGTTCAGGACCAGGCGCACGTCGTCGGTCCCGGGGTCGACCTGGACGTATCCGTGCCGGCGCAATTCCTCCCCGAGCCCGTCCGCCAGCCAGCGTAAAGCCGGCGTATGCCTCTCCCCAGCGATAGCAAAGTTCACGCCCCCACCTCCTTGAGAAGTCCCTGAACAAGTCGACGTATGTCGTCCCGCACACGGCGGAACACAGCCATGATCTCTTCTTCGCTCCCCCGCGCCCGAGCCGGGTCGGCCAACGCCCAGTTCGGCCTTCGGACGTAGGGAGGTGCCACCGGGCAAGCGATCGCGCGCGTCACCACACAGAGTAACCACCAGATCCACCGAACGCAAGAGGTCGCGATTTACAGGAACATCACCCGCTTTCTCCCCACCAGGCCATCCCCCAGATCCCCCCTCCCGTGGCCGCCGACGGCACCAGCCCCCGACGGCACCTGCCGCCTGAGAGACTACTCCCACCGGCTGGCCAACTCCTGCTGCAAGCAACGCGCATAAAGGGCGCCGCCAGGGAAAAATTAACCCCTGGTACACCACGAGAAAGGAAGGTGGAACAGATGCCAACCCAGAGGGAACTGACCGAACTGAGCGAGATGATCCGGGAGCAGCAGGACGCCGCCAGGAAGCTGACCATCCTGTCGGACCAGTGCCAGGACCCGCGCCTGCGCAGCATGATCGACAGCCACTCCAACCGCTTCCGCAACAACGTGCGCAAGCTGGAGGGGCACCTGGGCGTGCACGGCCGGCTGGGCGGAACCGACGTGGAAGTGGGCACCATCGGTGGCACTGTCGCCCGGGAATTCGGCGGCCGCACCGCCGAGCGCATTTTCTCGGACCGGGACATCGCCTCCGACTGCCTGAAGGACTGCAAGTACTTCGCCACCCGGGCGACCATGGCGGCGGCGGAGGCCTCCAACCCCAACCTGCGCAACGACCTGCTGTCCCAGGCCTCCGAGCACCTGGGAATGGCGTACGAACTTTACAAATTCATGGAGGATAAGGGGTGGTACAAGCACCCCTCCGCCCGGCCCGAGGACGTCAGTTCGGTGGCCCAGTGGCTGCAGGGGAACGCGCCCCGCGCCTGAGCCGGGGCCTCACCGTTTTAAACTATCCCTGCCACTGCAGATTGTTGTAAGGGACCTTTTGAAAATAGCTGAAACAGGTAGGGAGACCAGGAGCATTATAAGCCGCTCCCTAGTCCTCGTGGACGGTGTCGCCAGAACTTCTCACAAATTCCCCGTGGGCTTGATGGATGTTTTAAGCATAAGGGAGCTCAACAAGCATTACCGGATGCTTGTTGACAATAAGGGTAGGCTCATATCCGTCGAGGCTCCTCCGGAAGAATCCTCTCTGAAGATATGTAGGATAAACAGGAAGTATCTTTACCGCGGCAGGATTATGCTAGCAACAGAGGACGGTAGGACTTTTGAGGCTGATGATAACTCTCTCAACCCGGGCGGGTCGTTGCTCGGGAAAATCCCTGAGGCAGCTGTAATCGACAAGGCCCGG
>Ga0080004_1110263_pt1 | contig 23640 bp, 29 predicted proteins | sample WasSprMetagenome_FD_69207 | JGI IMG/M metagenome (GOLD analysis project Ga0080004, IMG submission 69207) | Sulfidic aquatic microbial communities from Washburn Spring, Yellowstone National Park, USA - WS (SPADES assembly) (version 2) | ecosystem: Environmental > Aquatic > Thermal springs > Hot...
AATGGTATCTCCGCATGGAAGACCCGTATATGAGACAGAGACGTCAGGCCTTTCTATTGAGCCAACATTAACTTTGCTTACATAAAGCTTTACAGCCTTAGCTGAGTAACCAGCCCTAAGCAAAAGCTCCTCTATCTTTGACCTATCCGGCATATTTCACCCTGAAAAATAAAGCTGCATCTTTATCTGTGGCGTGCGTGGCGGCAACCCTCTGTCAGCTCTTCAAGCTTATCCTGTCTGTATGCTTCGACGACATCTTTAACTGTGTCGGCGTTGGCTTTCAAGACGGCTATTCTCGCCTCTTGAAATATGCTTAGCGCCCTTGGACCCATTCCATAGGTGATTACAGCGTTCGGCATAAACTGTAGGATGCGGTCTGGTGGTCGTCCAAATCCGCCGAAGTGTTCGCTTTCGTTGGGCACCACTTGAACATTTGATATATTGCCATCCTCCAATTCAACGATTATAAAGTAGGGGGCTCTACCAAAATGCTCCGACAATCTAGCGTTAAGCCCATTTCCATCTTCAGCTGGTATAACTATTCTCTCCTTCAACTTTCCACCTCCTTCTCTTCTGGCTTCTTGTAACATTTTCTCAAGCTTTTTCTGCCTTAACCTTTCAAGCTCTTCATCCTCTGCACCGCCCATGGCTACCATTGCCTTCGCCTCCAACCGCGCCCTCCGCCCATTCCCATTCCAAAATGCCCTCCAACGGTTGGAGAACTCGTCTCCTTAAGCTCTCCCCTCCTATATTTTTCAACAACTTCCCTCACAGTTCCATATGCGCCCGTTATGATTTTTATCCCTGCAGCCGACAAGGCCTGAAAAGCGTTAGGCCCGACATTTCCAGTTATAACCACTTTAGCGCCTTTACTCGCTATGATTTGAGCTGCCTGTATTCCAGCACCGCCCACCGCGCCTGAAGCCGGATTTGGAACGGCCTCAAACTGCAAAGTTTCAGAATCTACTATTATAAAGTATGGGCATCGGCCAAATCTTGGATCTACGGGCGCGTCCAAGCTGTTTGCCGTCGTAGATACGCAAATCCTCATTCAACATTCCCCCGATCATTCCTTCTTTCTTCTTATTAGTCTCGGCAAAAGTGTGGGATCTGGGATTATCTGCTCTTTCCACTTTTTCTCTTCTAAAACCTTCATTATCTCATCCTTCATGGTTATTGGAACATCTGCTTCGCTGCGAACGAAAAGGTGAATGTCCTCTGGCATCGTGCCATATAAACGCTTGTGCAGGTCAATATAATGGGTTAGTTTGATGGCTCTTCCTTTTGTTGTGTCATTGGGGCGCATGCAAAGCTTAGCAATCATAACCATGGCCTCCTCCTTCGTTTCAGCCGCATAGAACAAGTGCTCGGGCGCTGGTCCCGCATACACTTTCTCGCCTGTCCTAGCATCATAAACATACCAGTCTTCCTCTCGGTCAGCCCTCCCCAACAGCATACGCCTATACTTAATGCCATGAGGCCCAACAATCACCGGAACGCCTAGGCGCCAGAATCCGGATGCTATTGCTGCAGCTTTTTGGGACATTGCTCCCCATGCTACGCCTACTGCTCCAACCCTGTTTAGAACATAATCAGCGATCTCCTCATAGTTAGCACGTAGCCTTCTTTTTGCGAATATGCTTGCTATTTTAATGGCTGCTCCTGCTATGTGCGGGTTTGAAACACATGATCCAACGTTTATTAGGCCTCCAGCGTCAAAGGCTCCTGAGAAAATTTCGTATGGAGTTCTTCCCTCTTCATCCTTATACATGCCAGCGGACATGGCGGCGCATCCGGAAGTGACCACTATATAACGTCTTTTAGCGAATTCCATAGCCATTTCAGCTATTTCCTTTCCACCTTTAGGGTAATTGGCGCATCCTACAAAAGCTACCACTCCTGGAATTTCTCCAAGAACTATAGGTCCGCCAACGTTTCTAATTTCAATGTCTTGAATTGCGCCCCTCCCAGCTCGCACTTTGAACTTTTCTTCCTTAAACTTCCTTTCCTCTGCTTTGACAATAAAGCTATGAATTGGCAAGTTTTCTGGGCAGGCGCTTTCACAGCGGGCGCATCCTATACAAAGCTCGTAAAGGTCTGCCAGTCTAGCCAAATTTCCTTTCGCAGCTTCGCTCATGGCATCGGGAATTGGCAAGTCGTTGGGACAAGCCCTTCTACATTCATTGCATTTTCTGCATTTCTTTGCCCCCTCAACCACGTCTTCGACGTTTGGAATAACCTTGAATTTTTCCCTTAGTGGGGCAACTTTCAAGGCTGTTTTTACGGCTACCTCGCCCACTTTAAGTGGGTCAAGTATGAGTGCGCCTGGAGCCTTACCGCTTATTAGGTCTTCTACGATTTTATCAGGCGGGTCTTGCGTCCTGTCTGGAAGTCCTAGACAGTTTTTCTCGCTTGAAGCTATCAATGGAGCTTTAATCTTCTGCGCTTCAACCAACGAGTCTGCCCGAATACATTGCTCGTCAACAACGATTACATCTGCTATGCCGCTTCTAATGAATCGAAGTTGCCATGAAATGGGCCCAATTATCTTAGCTTTAGGGTTATATCTTGTAATGTCATGGGCCGTGCAGCATATCCCGCAAACTTCAACCTCGCCAAATAAGTTGTTCGCTTCAAGATAATCCACAATTTCAACGGCTGGAGGGACATTATGCCCTATAACAAGTATGACTGGTTTTGATGAGTCTACAACTCCTAGTCCTAACTCTACAAGGGGCGCATCTGGGTCAGCCTTTGGAAAGCCGAAAGCCGAAATCTGCGCCATGTCTGCAACTTCCATACCAACCTGATCTATCATGCCTGCATGAAGAACCTTCGATTCAAAGTCTATGTTGCTGCCCTCCTGCCCCGTGTGAACTGCAGATAATAAATGGGTAACCTGAGTTTCTAAATAATCTAAAACGTCTTCTAAGTCTCCAAGGGTTTTCGGTCTTATGCCACAGACTAGGCGTGTAACAGGAGCCTCAACTTCAACGTTTAAACCGCCAACGTCAATGGGATGATTCCTTCCAAACTTCTCAATTAGATGTTCAACTAAGTGGCGAGCATGGCCTATGTGGGTTGCGGCTCCAATGCAACAGGCAAGCAGAACTATCCTTGACTGTTGGGAAGGCATGTCTATTCCGCATGCTCCACGCTTGTCTCCTGTAAGGTCACACTTTCCAAAAGTGCATAGGCAGCAAACATCGCAGAATGGCATGTAAAACGGCTTATATCTCTGAAGAAGCCGCAAGTCCCATTCTCTGAGAGTTGCTATCGATGGAAACGGCGTCGGTCCTACTGGTTCCTCCCATGTTTCTTCGAATATTCTCCCAATAGATACCTCGAGGTTTTTTATGGTGGCAACATCAGACTTTAATTCGCCTATTTTTATGCGTGTAGCTTTTTTGGACATGTTTTTCACCTTTCAATGGTTTTTAACAATTTTCCTTCATGACTGTAAATATTGACTTGAAGGGGCATCTGCCCCACTGCATAGTGAGTGGCGCATGCGAGGCATGGGTCATATGCTCTGAAAGCCATTTCAATCCTGTTTAAGAGCCCATCGTTCACATTCCCGCCGTGTATGAAAGCCTTGGCAGCGTCTCTTATGGAAATGCATATAGCCGGGCTGTTATTTGTTGTAGCCACGATTAAGTTGACGTGTTTAACTAAGGCTTCTTCATCTAAAACGTAATGGTGGATAAGGGTGCCTCTTGCAGCCTCGATGATTCCCACACCCTCGCCGGGTTTTCCAGGCTTTCTACGGACATCTTTGCTTGTAATTTCTTTGTCCCGACTCAACTCTAAACATCTTTCAGCCGCATACAACAGCTCTATTAACCTAGCCCAGTGAAAAGCAAGGGTTGAATGGACAGGTTTTCCGCTAAACGTTTCATACATCCTCTCATACTCTTCTTGAGCCAGAGGCGTTGCCATGCCATCAGCAGCGTTAAGCCTTCCAAGGGGTCCAACACGGTAAATGCCGCTGTCCCTACCACCGACAAACCCTTTCCATCCAACCTGCTTTAAATAAGGAAACTTAACATAACTCCAAGGCTCAACGTGCTCCTCAATAACGTTCAAATATTCGCTTGGAGAAAACTTTACAAACTCTCTGCCCTCGGGATCAACAACCCGCACTTTACCATCATAAAAGTCAACTTTGTTATGTTCGTCAACTAACCCCATATAGTAAGTTTTCAAAGTGTAAGCATCGCTTAAAATCATATCCACATAATTCTTATTCTTTAAAACGACTTCATTAAAAAGCTTTAAACTAAGCTTTGCAAACTCTACACTGGATTCAGCCATTTTCTCTATCTCCTGACGCTTCTCCTCTGAGATCGGTTTAGAAATGCCTCCGGGCAAGCCGCAGACCGGATGGGTTGCCTTTCCGCCAATTATCTCAGTTATTTTCTGACCATAAGCCCTATGCTTAATCACCTCATTTGCAACATCCAAACCAACCTTCTTTATGACCCCAAAAATGTTTCTTTCATCTGGAGGGGCATCAGGGCCAACAACAAAATCTGGGGCTCCCAAAAAGTAAAAGTGAAGTGTGTGATCGTAAATCATATAACCACAATACATAAGCTCTCTAAGTTTTTTAGCAGCTGAGGGTGGTTCAACGTTGAATGCTGCGTCTAAAGCCTTTGTGGATGCAAGATGATGTGCAACAGGGCAAACACCGCAGATTCTACTCGTCAAAAGAGGCATATCTTCCGCTTTTCTTTCTTCACAGAATTTTTCAAATCCTCTAAGTTCCGGAACTTGAAAATAGGCATTCTCAACGTTTCCTCCCTCATCCAAGAAAATCTCTATCTTGCCGTGACCCTCAAGACGAGTAATCGGACTTATAGTCACCGTTCTCATTTCTCAGCCGCACCTTCAGACAATTTCGATTTAGGCAAGCTTTCCAACAGCTTTCCATGCACTTCTAAAAAGCGCTCAATTTTCTCGACTATTTCTGCAAATGCCTTCGCAGCTGGCGAGTTGGGATTTTCAATTATGAAGGGCTTACCATTGTCCGAGTCCATGCAGATTTCAGGGTCTATTGGTATGCTTCCTAAGAATGGAACTGCTAGCTCTTCAGCGATTTTTATTCCGCCGCCAGTTCTGAAGATGTTCACTTCAGCTCCACATTTTGGACAAATGAAACCGCTCATGTTTTCAATTATGCCCATCACAGGGACGCCCAGTTGCCTAGCGAATGTCACAGCCTTCTTTACAACAAGCTGTGAAACCTCTGAAGGTATGGTGACTATGACAACACCGTCCATGTCTGGAATTAGCTGCATAACGCTTAACGGCTCATCGCCGGTTCCCGGTGGAAGATCCACAAAGAGGAAATCAAGTTCACCCCAAGTTATGTCTGATAAAAACTGGCGTATAGCAGTCATTTTTAATGGTCCACGCCAAATAACAGGGGCATCGTCGCTTGGAAGCAAGAAATCTATTGAAACAACTTTAACTCCCATAGGGCCTATTACTGGGAAAATTATTCCCGCTGCAAGGGCTTGAAGCCTCTGTCCCTTTAAACCAAGCATTTTTGGCACACTGGGTCCATGAATGTCAGCGTCGAGAATGCCAACTCTGTTGGCATACCCATGCAATGCGAAAGCCATGGCTAAATTTACCGTCACAGTGCTCTTGCCAACACCCCCCTTGCCACTTATAACAGCTATCTTATGTTTAATCTTGCTTATCCTCTGTTTAAGCCTCTGCTCCTGCTCCCACCTTTCTTTTCGTGGATCCGTGCAATCACTGACCTTTGAACAGGAATCGCACTTACCATCACATTTATCGCTCATCAACACTCCCTTCAGAGTTCGCTGAATCTTCTTCCACGCCTTATGGGAATGATAGTTTTATGCGTAAACCATATTAATACTTTACGTTTATAAAATAAACAAAGGGAACGAAATTGGACGATGTGGACAGGAAGATAATATCCCAGTTACAGTCTGATGGAAGGTCAACTTTAGAAGAGCTGGCAAAGCAAACAGGATTTACAAGTATGGGAGCCAAGAAAAGGCTTCAGAAACTCATAAGCCAAGGCGTAATCCAAGTCTCAGCCTTGATGAATCCGTTCTCCTTTAAACTTTACCCAGCAATAGTTTTAATGGAGATGGAAAGCGCAGAGGCAATGCAAAATCTGCTCGAACGGTTCAAAAACTGCCCAAGAGTCGTCCAAATCTTCAAGACTATAGGAGGCTATAACCTAATCGCCCTCGTCATCGCAGAAGACCGCGACACCCTTGAAAGCATATCCATAGAAAAATGCTCCCTAAGAAGCAGCACAGGCATACGAAGATCAGAATTCTACCCAATAGGCGACATCTATTTCACACCTTTCCTCCCAATAAGAGAACACCTCACCCACAAAGAAAAGCACACAGCACCATGCGATGTAGACTGCAAACCCTGCACACGATACCTAAACAATAAATGCGTCGGATGCCCGGCAACAATCCATTACAAGGGAACACTTTAAAGGAATAAGCCGATTTACATGACCAAAAGCAGTATGGATACGTCTCATCAAAACTTCAAGCTCAGAGAAGCTGAAGGCGTGGAAATAATCAGCTTAACTAACGACTATGTAAATTATCTATCGACAATTCAAAAAGAAGCGACCAAAAATGTAGGGAATTGACAAGCCGAACATGGATTTTCGAAAATTATCCGCGTTTTAAGCGACGACAAACGACATAATACACTATCAATGCGCACGCGCAAGTTTGCTTATGTTTCTGTTAGTTGCTGCTAACGGAAAAGTTATTTACTTATGGGGTGTAAGTGCTTACGGGGGTTAAGTTTGCTATTTGACCTTAATCCAAAGGAGTCTTCGAAAGAACTGTTTGGTCGAGAAAGAGAGCTTGAAGAACTCATCCGTCTTGTTAGGGCTAGAAGGTGGGTCGCTGTCCTTGGTCCAAGAATGGTTGGGAAAACAAGCTTGATAAAAGTGTTTGGAGCCGAATTAAAAAAGGCTAAAACAAGGGTTGTTTATGTAAACCTTTGGGGAGCAAAGGGAACAAGTGGTCTATTGAAAGCCATGGCATGTGGTCTTAATGATGAAAAAAGCATTTTGCGGGAAATAAAGGATTTGGCTCAAAGGGTTGAAGGTGTGTCCGTGGGACCTGGCGGCATCTCAATATCAATTTCCAAAAAACCCATGACGACGGCGTGGGATTTGTTGGAGGCGATTGGAAGCAAGGCGGGAAATTGTGTTATAGCACTTGATGAAGTTCAGGAACTTGCAACAATCTCTGGCCGCCTATTAAAACTGTTAGCCAATATTTTTAACACACACCCGAACATAGTCTTCATATTTACTGGATCCATGTTTGGTCTCATGAAAACATTACTTGAGCCAACGTCATCCTCACCCCTTTATGGACGCTCTCCTGCAAAGCTTTATCTTCAGCCCTTCCAGAAAGAACTTGCCATTAAATTTTTAAGGAAAGGTTTTGAAGAACACAAACTGACTCCAAAAGATGAAATAATAAATGAAGCTGTTGAAAGACTTGACGGCATTCCCGGATGGCTAACCCTCTATGGAAACAACATGGCAGTGCGCAAACTTCCACACAAAAAAGCTCTTGAAGAGACTATTTCTGAAGGCATAAAAATCGTGAAGGACGAACTCGAGCATTTTCTGGAGAGCAGGGACAAGCAAGCCTACTTGGCAGCCCTTAAGGCAACAGCCACATCGGCTCGATGGTCCGAGATAAAAGGAGCGGTAGAAATAGCAAAAGCATCCGCAGTGAACGACGCAACAATCTACCGCATAATAGAAAACCTCAAAGCTGCTATGATAATTGAAGAGAAAGAAAACACCTACAGAATAAATGACCCTATGCTTAGAACACTTCTGCTAACCTCACAAATAACTTAAGGGACGTAAGCGCTTACAGGGGTAAATCATGAACTACCCGTTAACAACAGAACAGAAAAAGAGGGGATTTTGCGGGGGATATCCTCATTCATTGTTGTTCCGGGTTCAAATCCCGGCGACCGCACCATTTTTGCTTAGCCATACATTCAAATGGAAAAACTAAGTTGAAAAAGAACTCTCCCTTGGTTACATTAAACCATCCGTATACTGATACTTGCAACCGCGTAAAACCGCAAGTATAAATATGGCTTTTTCATTCACACAAAAGATTACGTAAACACTGGGATGGTTGAAAATGGAGGAGATGCTAAACTTAACCCTTGAACTAATCGAGGCCAGCCAAGCTCACGAGCACTATCGAGATGTTGAATGTATAAACCTCATAGCAAGCGAGGGCATAAAATCCCCTGCCGTAAGGGAAATGCTTAGGCTCTGTATGGACCTTGAAAGCCGTTATGCCGAAGGCGAAAACGACCTTGAAGGCCACGTTAAGGTACGGTACTATCAAGGTCAAAAGTACATAACAAAGATTGAGAATTGCGCGGCGGACATAATCAAGAACTTGTTTAGGTGCAGCTGGACTGATGTGCGTTTGGTTTCTGGCACGCACGCGAACCTAGCCACATTCAAGGGGCTTTCTTTGGCAACTAAAAATAGGAAGATGGTTGTAACGCCGTTAAGCTGCGGCGCGCACATATCCCATGATTATGCTGGTTTGGCTGGCAGAGTTTTAGGCTTAGAAATAATAGACCACGCTTACGACGCGAAAGAGATGACGATAGACGCAGATAAGTCCGCAGAAATAATAAGGGCAGCCAAACCTGGAATAATCACTTTCGGCGGGAGCCTTTTCCTTTTTCCACATCCAGTTAAAGAGTTGAGAAGCGTCGCTGACGAGGTTGGCGCCTACATAGCCTATGATGCAGCGCACGTTTTAGGTCTTATAGCTGGCGGAGTGTTCCAAGACCCACTTAGAGAAGGCGCAGACTTTGTGACAGCCTCAACCCACAAAACGTTTCCAGGTCCACAAGGCGGTCTCATACTTGCAGACGCCAAAAACAGCAATTTGGAAAACGCCATAAAATGGGTTCAACATGCGGTTTTCCCGTTAAGCACGTCCAACACACACTTAGCTAGACTGCCAGCCCTTGGAGTGGCAGCCCTCGAACTGAAACTTTTCGGCGCGGAACTGGCAAAACAAACCATTAGAAACGCTCAAGTTGCTGGGCAATATCTTTACGAACATGGCGTTAAAGTTCTCGGCGAACATAAAGGCTTCACAATGTCTCATCAGCTGGCTGTTGACGTTCGCGAGTACGGAGGCGGGAAAAAAGTTGCTCAAGACTTGGAAGAAGCAAACATTATTTTGAACAGGAACCTCTTGCCTTACGACGACCAGAACAACCGCGAGAACCCGTCAGGAATCAGGATAGGTTTTCAAGATGTGACCCGAAGAGGCTTCAGAGAAGGCGACATTAAATATCTCTGCGACCTAATGTTAAGCGTTATAACTGGGAAGCGTAAACCACAAGAAGTTAAAAAAGAGGTAGTAGCCTTTAAAAAACAGTTTAATAAGATTGAGTATGGTTTCAACAGCCTCAAAGAAGCCATGGAAAATATAAAAAATAGCCTTGGAAAATAACTACTATTTCATGTACTTTTCTAGGGCTGTTTTAACGTCTAAGCCCTCATGGACGATGCCACATAAAACTCTAACCATTTTCGTCGGGTTTTCATGTTGAAAAACATTTCTTCCAGCAGCAACTCCAGCCCCACCAGCACGTATTGAATCGTAAACCATCTGGCAAAACTCCTCATCCGTGTTTGTTTTGGGTCCTCCAGCCATAACAACTGGCACGAGGCATCCTTTGACGACTTCTCTGAAAGTGTCTTCACTTCCGGTATAGTTAGTTTTCACGATGTCTGCTCCAAGCTCAGCTCCGATACGGGCAACATGCTTAACCACATCCACATCATACTGGTCCTTAATCTTCTCTCCTCGCGGGTACATCATTGCCAAGAGGGGTATACCCCAATCCTCACATATTTTTGCTGTTTTACCAAGAAACCTCAACTGTTTATCTTCTGTTTTGGATCCTACATTTATATGGATGGAAACGGCGTCAGCGCCAAGTTTTATGGCTTCTATAACATCTGCCACCTGCACCTTAGCGTCAGGGTCTGGTCCCAGTGCGGTGCTTCCTGAAAGATGCAGTATTAACCCTATATCCTTGCCATAGCCTCTATAACCTGCCTTTATTATTCCTTTGTGTAGTAGAACGGCGTTTGCGCCTCCTTCGGCAACTTGATTGACGATGGTTTTCATGTCGTAAAGCCCTTTAATTGGACCCAAGGTTATTCCATGATCCATGGGAATTATGACTGTTCTCCTAGTGTTCCGGTTCATTATGCGGTCGATTCGAATTCTCTTTCCAATTTCAGTCATTGCAAGCCCTCAATTACCATTATTCTATGAGTAAATACAAATTAAACATTGCTCTCTCCACATCCTTATTAAGGGAAAATAGAGGTGAAACAAGTGAAATGTTAGGTGGCCATGAAATTTTTGTGGAAGGTTTTGTAGAATGCGCAAATGTCTTTAACGATAGTATCTGGTTTCTGTTGGCTTTCTCGGAGATTTTCAAGAGAGTAAAACTGTGAAGGGACATAAACTGTTTTCATGCCTACAGCCTTCGCGCCTTCAATGTCTTCTTGGGGACTGTCTCCAACGTAAACTGTTTCTTCAGCTCTTGTTCCAAGCCTTTTGAGGGCTTCTTCGAAAATTTTTGCGTGAGGCTTGCGCCATCCAACAGCCTCCGAAACCAATATGACGTTGAAAAAGTGGTTTATTCCCAGTTTTCTGAGGGCAGCGTAAATCACTGGCGCATACGTGAAGTTTGAAACTAAACCCAGCTTGTATTCTGTAGAAAACTGCTTCAACATGGGCTTCACGCATGGTCTCAGTTCAAAAGACTTTAGGTAATCCTCAAAGAACACGTTGACAGCCGTTTTTATCCGTGAATCTTCAGGGCTTGTTTTGAATCCGAGAGCGTTTAGGGCCTCAGAAATCCAAACAGCGTTTGTTACTTCAACGAGCTTCTGGTATCGTATAACCCTATACTTTTCGTGGGCTTCACTGTATGCTTTCAAAAAGTCTTCGGCACTAACGTTGAAGCCTGATTCCACGATAGCCTTGTACAGCTTCATTTTTGAATTTTCTAAGCTGTAGCCTTTAACATTAGTTAATGTGCCTATAAAGTCAAAAATTACTGCTTTTATGGTTTGCAAGAGGGCTTTCTTCTCCTCTTTTGTTTATTACCAATTCGTTTTTGCAATGCTTATTTTCAGATAATAAGATTTACGTACACATTTAGCAGTTTAAAACGTGTTGAGCTTCAATGTCATTCAGAGATTACCTACACGAAAAAGCGGAAGAGTCAAGGCATAACGAGACATCAGCATACTTGATGTTTTTAGCAGGCGCCACATTCTTTGTTGGTGGCATACTGGAAACTTTAAGCCTAACTTTAAGCTTGAATAAACCCCCAGAGTGGTTTCTATTTATTCCCTATTACCCTGAACTAGTCGCCGGGACCATCTTAGGCTTATCGCTTATAATCAGCGGTTTAGCACTCATGATTCTCGGAATAGCCGCTGGTCTAAACTATTCAAGAGACAGAAGCTGGTACATGAAGGAACTGCAAAAGGCATGTTCCCTAGAAGAAGCCATGATGAGTAAGCAATCCGTGAAAAACTCCAGCAAAAAGGGAAAAAGAAAAAATTAAACTCTATTTAAACTTGTTTGTAGCCGCCGTAACTTGTTACAAGAAAAATGAAATACATAAAAACCAGTATTGCACCCTCCCTCCAGCTTATTCTTTCACTTGACAAAAAGTACCATAACAAGAGGTTTGTTATAAGCGAGAACATTACAAGATGGGAGAAGGCAGCCATGTTAACCGCTAATGTTGAACCTACTAATGCAACGCCTAAAATGCACGTTATGTTTATGAAGCAACTTCCAATAATGTTGCCCAAGGCAAGGTCCATGTGCCCCTTCTGAACAGAATCCACGCTTGTTGCCAATTCTGGTAGGCTTGTTCCAAAAGCAACAACGGTAGCACCTATGACCACCGGGGGAATCCCTAAACCTTCAGCGATAAATGAGGCTGAGTCAACAATGAAATATGAGCTTATCACGACCAAAGAGGCGCCCAAAACCGTTAGAAATGTGTATAAACCAAGTTTTCTGCGTTCTTCCCCTAAGGAACCCTCTTCTCTGACTTTCTTAACTTTCGAAAGCTGGTAGATGTAGAAAATGAAAATTACCAATAAAATCACGCCGATGAATCTACTTGCATATCCTATGTAGAGGAGTGCTAAAGGAATAACGGAGGCTACGAAAAGGCCGAAATACAACGTGCCTATCTCCTCTTTCGCCATGGTTGGCAGGAGCTTTACGCTTTCAGAGCTTTTTAGGGTTATTAGTAGGAAGCATATGCCAAGTATTAGGCAGATGTTCACGATATTTGAGCCTAAAACGTTTCCGATGGCGACGCCTATGCTTTCGCCACCGACAGCGGCGAAGATGGAGACGCAAAGTTCTGGTAGAGATGTAGAGAAGGCAACTAGAATAAATCCGACAGTTGTTTTTCCAACGCCAGTTATGTCTGCAACCTTAACAGAATTCGTTATAGTCCAGTCGCTTGCCTTGTCAAGAACAACCAAAGAGGCTAAAAGAACAAGTGCATTGCCCAGCAACCCCCATTCCTCGAACAAAGCAAGCTGCCTCCCGCTTCGCTTACTTCAGTTGATACAATGTTAAAAGTGTTTTCCCAGTTTTATAAAAGGAGTAAAGCAAAAATCATGTAGCCGCCATAAGGCATACACATGACTCAATATCAGATAATTTTCTTGGGAACCGGCGGCGGAAGATTCGCAACACTCACGCAGAAGAGGCGCACGGCTGGAATACGCATAATAGGCGAAAGTTTAAACTTGCATTTAGACCCGGGACCCGGAGCCCTCGTTTACTCGATAAATGAGGGACTGGACCCGCAGAAACTTAACGCCATCCTCGTTTCCCACTCGCATCCAGACCATTACACCGACGCAGAGGTTCTAATCGAAGCGATGACCCGTGGGATGACTAAAAAACGTGGTTTGCTTGCCGCAGCCAGAAGCGTTCTTAGCGGAAGCCAAGTCTGCGAGGCTTCAATCTCAAGGTATCATCAGCAGATGCCAGAACATGTAATCGAAGCAGTACCGAACATGAAATTTCAAGTTGGCAATGTCCAAGTTACAGCAACAGAGGCTAGGCACACAGACCCTGACGCTGTTGGTTTCAGATTTGAAACTAATGAGTTTGGCAACTTCGCCTACACAAGCGACACGGAATATTTTGAGGGCATAGGGAAATACTACGAGGGCGTGAGACTTCTCATGCTGTGCGTTATGCGCCCAGCTGGAAAACCTTGGAAAGGTCACATGACAACAAACGACGCCATAAAAATAATTGAGGAAGCGCGTCCTGAAAAAGCAGTTTTGACTCATCTTGGGTTGCAGATGATATTTCAAGGACCAGCCAAAGAGGCGAAACTTATTGAGGAGAAAACGGGTGTTCCGACGGTTGCGGCTGTTGATGGGATGCAGATTAACTTTGGAGAAACCATAGACATACATGTAAGAGGAGCCAAAAGCCAACAGGGGTTAAACAAATTCTTTTAAGTGTTAACATCCAAACAATGAATTACATCTAGGGGACGGAAGCTTCATGAAAATAGTAGTACGCATAGGCGGCTCGGTTATCGCTTCGCCAGTTAATCCAAACTTGATAAGCGAGTATGTAGAGACGTTGAAGAAGTTGAAAAGTGAAGGACACGTTGTGGCTGTTGTTGTTGGCGGCGGAGCCCTAGCGAGAGAATTTATTGAAATTGCAAAGAAGTTGGGACTTGAAGAAAAGGACCAAGATGACATAGCAATTTCTGTTTCCAGAATCTTCGCTCAACTGTTCACGAAAAAGCTTGGAAAATTTGCCTGCGGAAAAGTTATTTTAACCGTCGAAGAAGCTGCTAAATGTTTGGATGAGGGAAAAATCGCAGTTTTGGGTGGCTTAAAGCCTGGCATGACAACGGACGCCGTAGCCGCCTTAGTTGCCGAACAGATAAGAGCTGATGTACTGATTAAAGCAACAGATCAAGAGGGAGTTTACACCAAAGACCCGCGGAAACATGCAGACGCCGTAAAACTTGACCATCTAAGTTTTAATGATTTGTCAAAGGTTTTGGCTGAAGACAAGCATAGGGCTGGAATACATCAGATTCTTGATTCTGAAGCTGTTAAGGTTTTGAAAGCTATGCACGCGAAGGTTTTTGTTCTTAATGGTTTTAAGCCGGAAAACGTTTTGTGTGTGGTTAAAGGGGAAAAGGTTGGAACTTTAATAGAGTGAATTTTGGTTTGTGCGGAAAGCTTAAATATCACAGTTGATATCACAGTCGATATCAACTGTGATAAAACATGTTTGAAAAGTTCCCTCCACCTCCTCCTCCATTCAAGCATTGGATGAGACATATGGCAGCCGTTCCAAAAGGGTTCCTCCGCTATCAAGTGCTGGAACTATTAAACGAGAAGCCTCTCTCCGGCTCGGAGATAATAAGCGAAATAGAAAAGCGGACAAATGGACTCTGGAAGCCCAGTCCCGGATCCGTCTATCCGCTTTTATCGTGGCTGCAGGATAATGGCTACATAAAAGAGGTGCCAGCTGAGGAAAGCGGAATAAAACGTTACACGCTAACGGATGAGGGGAAAAAGATTCTTGAAGAACAGAGAAAGATTAGGGGACAACTCAAAGATAAGGCGAAGTTTTTCGCTCCGCCTTATTTTGGCGCTTTGTGGTTTGGTCTCCCTGCGGAGAAAGCCGCGGAACTGCGAGAATCTTCTAGGAGGCTTATTAGAGCCTTCGCCAGCATAGGCGTTAAGGTTGGAGAAAAGTTTTCGGAACAAGTTTTTGAGGAAACCTTAAAAGTCTTGAATAAAGCTGCAGAGGAACTTGAAAAAATAAACAAGAAACTGGAAGGCTGAAAGGAAATGAGTGACAACGTAATCGTTGCTGAAGGATTAACAAAAGTTTTCAACAGAAGCCTAGTTGCAGTTGACCACGTGAACTTCAGCGTCGAAGACGGCGAAATCTACGGTTTTCTAGGCCCAAACGGCGCTGGAAAAACAACCACAATCAACATGCTGATAACCGTTTTAAAGCCAACGGAAGGCAAAGCCTCTGTTTTGGGCTTTGATATTATTAAGCAAGCAAACATGGTCAGAAAAGTCATAGGCGTAGTCCCCCAAGAATACACCGCAGACGAAGACTTGACAGGATACGAAAACATAATTTTATGCGCAGACCTGTACGGTATTCCACGAGAAGTCTCTAAGAAACGCGCTCTTGAACTGCTCGAACTCGTGGAACTAACAGAATTCAAAGACAAGCGAGTTGAAACCTATTCGGGTGGAATGAGGCGCAGGCTTGAACTTGCATGCGGTCTTATTAACAGGCCGAAGGTGCTTTTCCTAGACGAGCCAACATTGGGCTTGGATGTGCAGACCAGAACCGCAACATGGAACTATATTAGACGTTTAAAGAAGGAGTACGGCATGACGCTTTTCATGACGACACATTACTTGGAAGAAGCCGACGCCCTATGCGACCGCATAGCCATAATTGATCACGGAAAAATAATCGTGACTGGAGCGCCAAGCCAGCTTAAGGAAGGCTTGGGCGGCGACATAATCACCATAAGCATAAAAGAAAACGCAGACGTAAGCGAAATTATCCGCGGTGTTGAAAACGTTAAGGAGGTTAAAAACGAAGACGGCGCGTATCGAATTAAGGCTGAAGCCGGCGAGGTAACCGCTCCCTTAATAATTGAGGCGTTGCGTAAGAAGGGCTACACGGTGACGAAGCTTTCGCTCACCGAGCCGACGCTAAACGAGGTTTACTTGGAGTACACTGGCAAGGCTATGCGTGATACGGAAGAATCCAAGGAGGCCTTCATTTCGCAGAGATTAACCCTTAGGAGGGCTAGGACAGGATGAGCGGGGCGAATGAGTATCATCCAAGCCTAACTCGCGGTTTGTGGGCTTTAACAGTTAGAGAGCTTAAAAAATGGCTGAAAGACCCCGTGATGGTTTTGATGCTTGTGCTTCAGCCATTAATATGGATGGGACTTTTAGGCAAATCAATGAACATAGGTGCGCTGTTCACCAGCGGCAACCTAGGCAACATAAGCGTTCCCGACCTAACAATAGGAAACGTAACTATTCCTGGCACATTGATTGAGCAACAACTTCAACAAATGTTCTCCGGCATAGGCACAACGGTTATGAAGAACACTTTCGGTGTTGCAGACTACTTCAGCTATATGGCTGTTGGCATGATTTCAATGATTGTTATGACAACGACAATGTTCAGCGGCATGTCCATAGTTTGGGATAGGCGCCTAGGCTTTTTGGACAAAGTGTTAAGCACTCCAGTACCACGCGGAGCAATCATATTTTCAAAAGTTCTCAATGCAACCTTGAGGGCAATATTTCAAGCGACAATAATCCTAGCACTCGCATACATTCTGGGATTGCAGTTAAGCTCAACCTTCACATTACTTAACCTGTTAGGAATCTATGCTGCAATATTCTTGCTCGGCGTGGGGCTTTCATCCGTTTTCATTGCGTTCTCATTGAGGTCCACAAGGATGGAGAGGCCGATGCAAATCATAAGCTTGATAATGATGCCATTGATGTTCGCAAGCAACACTTTCTTCCCAATCTCTCTGATGCCAGACTGGATGCAAATGATAGCACGTGTTAACCCGCTCTCCTACGTAACAGATGCTGTTAGGCAGCTGACGATTTTGCCATTGGATGCTTCAGCGTTAGTAATCGACTTCGTGTATCTCGGCATATTTGCAGCAGTCTTAGCGACAATCGGCATAGTGCTCTCATGGAGATATCTCACAAAGTAAAACAGAAAACGTGAAAGAACATGGTGGCTGTTGTTGAGGCTGTCAAACTTAAAAAGACGTACATGCTTGGCAAGGTTCCAGTTGAAGCCCTCAGAGGCGTAAACCTAAAAGTTGAAGAGGGCGAGTTCCTAGCAATTTTGGGTCCTTCTGGAAGCGGAAAATCCACGCTGTTAAACATGATTGGCGCATTAGACAAGCCCACCGAGGGCAAGGTCTTCATAGGAGGCGTTGACATTTCAACGTTGAATGATAATCAGCTTGCAGATTTAAGAAGGAGGATAGGCTTTGTTTTCCAGTTTTTCAACCTCATTCCAAGGTTAACTGCTAAACAAAATGTTGAGTTGTCCATGGCCATTGCAGGCTTAAGCAGAGAAGAGAGAAGAAAACGCGCTGAAGAACTTCTCGAAATTGTAGGCTTAAAGGAAAGAATGAACCACAAGCCAACAGAACTCAGCGGAGGCGAACAACAACGCGTGGCAATCGCGCGGGCTTTGGCTAACAATCCAGCTTTCCTCCTAATGGATGAGCCTACAGGAAACATTGACTCCAAAACAGCCAATGAAATAATTGGTTTGGTGAAAAGGTTGAATGAGGAAAAGAACATGACAATAATAATGGTTACTCACGACCAACGTCTCGCCAAAGAGGCAGGACATATTGTGCAAATGCTTGACGGCGTGATTGTTGAGGAAGCGGTGAACTAGATGAATATTGCTGATGTTTTATCTTACGCTTTCAGCGCCATAAAACTTCGTAAACTTCGCGCTGCCTTAACAACTCTTGGCGTGGTTATCGGCATAGCCGCCATTGTCGCGCTTCTCTCCTTCAGCCAAGGATTCCAAAACACCATAACAACGCAACTGCAAAAAGGCTTCGCGACAAAAACGCTCATAGTCTCCCCGAGAGGTGGACTGGGCGGAGGGGAAACAAGCATTCCGCTTTTTGTTTCAGACGCACAGACAATAGAGGGTTTAAGCGAAAATGTGAGCGCGGCGGTGGCAGTAATGCAGAAAACATGCTTCATAAACGCGAGTGGAAGAATATTCACGGTCAACGTTATAGGCGTAGACTTCGACGAATACCAAAAAATTTACGAAAGCACATTTGTCCCAGCAGAAGGAAACATTACATCAGAAAGTGATTCAGTTGTCATAGGCGCAAGGGTGCATGACCCATGGCAAAATGGAACAACAATAGCAAACATTGGCGACACTGTTACGATAACATGGATGAAGCGGAGCGACTCAACGCAGGAAAATAAAACTTACACTGGACGAATAACAGCTGTACTTGAGGAAATTGGAGGCTTCAATATAGGTGGACCTTCAGATTTCGGCGTCTATATTCCAATTTCTCAAGCACAGAGCTTCTTCGAAACAAATGAATGCAGCACGATCATTGTTTTATTAAAGGATGACAACAAAGCGACAATCGATGGAGTCTCCGAAGCCATAAAAACAGCATTCAACAACCAAGTTTCCGTTACCTCCGCCACCGCTGTTATTGACATAATTTCCGCGGTGTTTTCCAACGTTAATTTCTTCTTAGCTGGTATTGCTGGCATTTCGCTTCTGGTTGCTGGAGTGGGCATAATGAATATCATGATTGTCTCTCTGATGGAGAGAACCCGTGAAATAGGCATACTTAAGGCGCTTGGCATGAAAAACAGAACTGTTCTCACGATTTTCTTAAGTGAGGCAATAATAATAGGGATTATGGGCGCTGTGATAGGCATATTTTCCGGCTGGGGCTTAGCAAACATAGTTGCAAGGTTGGGAATTTTTGGCGGTGGAAGACTTCAAGGCGCAAACCAAGCTGCAGTGGCAACTCAGATGTCAATAACTCCAGTCTTAACACCCACAGTCTTGGTAGGCGCATTTGCCTTCGGACTAATAGTAAGCGTTGTCTTCGGGCTTTATCCGGCTTGGCGTGCTTCAAAGCTTAAGCCAGTAGAAGCTTTAAGATACGAGTAAAGCAACTAGTTAACGAGAGGCGTTCAGCTTGATCAAGAGGCTTTACCCAGAACAACCGGTTACTGGCGTAGGCGCCATTATAATCTGCGATGGAAAGATTCTGCTAGAGAAAAGGAAAAGCGAACCTGGAAGGGGAAAATGGAGCATTCCAGGCGGCTTAGTCGAATTGGGCGAAAGTGTTGAGTGTGCAGTTGTTAGAGAAGTCCGTGAAGAGACTGGGCTTGAGGTTGAAAATCCAGAGCTTATCGATGTTGTTGACAACATAATTGCAGACGATAATGGAGAAATCAAATACCACTTCATCATACTTGACTATTTCGTGAAGCTCAAGGGCGGAGAACTTAACGCTGCCGACGATGCTGAAGAGTTAAGGTGGGTGTCCCTGCCTGAAGCGGAAAAATACGACCTAACAAAAACCCTTAGAGAGTTCTTGAAAAGGAACAGGGAGAAACTTGAAAGGCTTAACTCTTGCCGCTAATCAACTTCTTTGAAGAAGAGCCTTGTTTCTCCCATTGTTTTTACGTCTAGGGCTTTAACCTTAACAACCATTGGAAAATCCTTAACAACTTTTCCCAAGACTAGACAATGGTGAGGCGGCAGTTCTCTGGCTATGGATTTCACCGTCTCTGCGTCGACTCTCGCCGCGCGGGAAACCGCTTCTAGGTCGTGTTCGTTTGTGAAGTTGAATAGGAATATGTTGTCTGCTTGGCGGTAAATGTTTTCGCGTATGGTGTCAGGCTGATTCGTTATGAATGTTGCGAATATTCCGAAGTGGCGCATACGCGTTACAATGTCATCCCAGTAGGTTTCGCGAAGGTACAAATGCGCCTCTTCAGCGAAGAGAAAAACAGCCTTCAGTTTCCAGCTTGTCAACAGTTCCACAAGCTTCCCGAGAACGTATTCCACAACTATTTGGCGGTCAATTGACGAGGTGTTCCTCAAATTTATTATTATGGCTCCGCCGTGCTCCTTTGCCTTGAAAAGGCACTCTTCCAAAAGCATGGTTGAAGCATTTTCGTCTGTAAAGAAGCCTGAATTTACAAGCGCGTGATACCGCGAAAAGAGGGCGTCGCGGACATGCTGGTTGCAGTGCCAGTTGCGTATGGCTTCTCCAAGCTCGTGAAGGTTTAGCATGTCTCTGTCTTTGAGTGACTGCCAAATGCGCCTGAACTCGCGTGCTGAGGTTCCTGGCAGGTGGAGCGCGTGGATTAGAATGCCTAACAAGACCTGAAGGTTCACGTGTTTCAGCGGTACCCTAAAGTTTTGGGCTGGCGTCAAAACGTGAATCTTGTCGTGGTAGGCGTTCCTTTTTCCGTCCAATGTCATTCCAAGACTTAGGTATTCACCGTTCAAGTCAAAAACAACAACTGTGGCTTTGTACCCGACAAGGTTTAACATCAAAAGCTTAGATAAGTGCGATTTGCCAGTTTCTTTCTTTCCAGTTATGATGTTCAGTTTCCCATCTAGGTCTGAAGCGTCGATTGTTAGGAGTGAGGAATCCTTTGTTCCACCAATGTTTATTGGAAGTTTGCCGCCGACTTTTACAAGCTTCAAAAGTGTTGGGATTGGAAGTTTCTTGATTGTTGATCTTGAGCGTGATGGAAGCCATGAACTGCTTGGGCTTAGGCTTTCGCCTTCTACGGTTGCGCGGATTTTGCAGACAAGTAGACTTGCGTCTTGGATGTAAGTTATGTGGGGCGCGATTTCAAGCGGGTCTATGTCTTCCCCTTGGATTAGTTCGCCGCCGTCTGGCAGGCTTCGAAGCAACTCTTCTAGTATGCCTGGTATACTTGCGAACTGCACATCTATTACTTGGGCTATTAGGGCTTTTCCAAGGTCTGAATCCTCTATTAGGAGGTAGTCGCCTTTTTCAACTGTCTCGTTCGGGAAGCTTAGGATTTGGAGTATGTTTCCCTCTTTCTTGTAGAGCTTCATGATGTATTTTCACCTTTCCCGAAGGATCCGAAGAGGAGCTTATGCATGTTTGGTCTGTTCACTATTTTTAGTCCGTAATTGTGTGTGGCAAAGTGTTGCATGGCTATTACCTCGTTTGCCGTGAACGTGCAAAGAATGTGTGCCAGCCGCAGTGTTTCCGGATAGCCCTGCGTGAGGATGTCGTTTCCCAAAAGTCTTTCAACAGCTTCAATTCTTTGTTCCGTTGGGATTTCTTTGTCTATGTCAAGCCTGAAAGCGTAGTTTCCGCTGGTCAGCTTGGCTATGTAGACTTCTCCCAGCAGGACTGTTGGTGGTTTTGTTTTTAGTCCTTCAGCCTCTAGGATGTATGGCGGTTTTTGTTCTAGGGATAAGTCAGTTATGAGGAGTCCATTAACTCTTAGGGTTGTCATTTTTGAGAAGGATAGGACTATGTTGCCTCTCATTCTTGCATTGTTTAGGATTTCCTTCATTAGGCTTGTTGGAGTGTCTGGGGTTCCAGCAGTCAAAGAACCGTCAAAGAGGATTATTCCGCCTGTTAGGGTTTTTGATAGTGTTGTTTGGAGCCATCTTTCGAGCAGGTTTGCCAAGCGTGTTGGTATCTGGAAGTTTTGGAGGCTTTGATGTTGGCTTTCAAGTTGGGTTTTGCTATAAGCCTTTTGTAAGGCGTTGTAGACTTCTGTTTTGTTTTCTTCTGTTACGTGGAGCATGAACGGTCCGAATCTTATGTAGCGGTAGTTGCCTTTTTGTTTCCATACTGTGGCTCCCCTTAGGGCTATGAGGGTGCCTGTGGCGGTTTCGCCTATTTTCATGCTTGAGGTGTCCACTGCAGCGACAACTGTTGCGTTATATCTGGGGTGGAGAGGTATAGGCGTTAGTTTTATGTTTAGGCTTTGGCTGTTGTTGAATAGTTGTTGAATTGTTTGTTGATTTAGTTGAAAGTGGTTATTGTTTACGGCGGTTTTTAGGGAGTGGAGGCTTAGTTCTATGAGTCTTTGGGGTAACGTTGTGTCAGTGGTTGGGTGTGGAAAGTTATATTTTGGTGTTGTTGTTATAGTGTATTGTTCAATCACCAAGATTCACCAATAGCAGATTGTTTGGGGAAGGAATATTTAAATGTTGTGCATGAACAAGATGCACAATTCAATAAACAATAAGGTGGAAAATTGACAGAAACAAGCACAAAACCACCAATACGCGTAAAAATGAAAATAGGCGAAATAGAATTCGAAATAGAATGCCAAGAAGACCAGTTGCAGGCAGCAGTAGACCGCATCCTGTCAACAGTAACACAAAAGCTTAAGGAAACACCACTTATGGCAGAACGCACAGCACCGCCGCCACGCGCGGAAACATGCAAAAGCCTAATACAAAAACTATGGGAAGAAGGCTGGTTTGCAGAGGCTAAGGGCTTAAGCGAAGTCCACAGCGAAATGGCAAAAAGAGGCTTCCACTACGATAGGACGGCTGTAGCCCACGCCCTCATAGACCTAGTAAAAGACGGAATATTGACAAGAGAAGGAAAACCCCGCAGATACCAATACGCACAAAAAAGACCACCACCTTAATCTATGAACTGGTTGGAATATCGCCGCTTATTGCCTTTTCAACATGAATACCTTTTGCACTATAATGGTAATGACCAAAATATGCATTTTCAAATCCTATTTCAGATCGAAATGTGCTACCTTGGAAATAGGGGTCTATTACTACCGCAAAACTGTAAAATCCCTCTGGTCTTAATTCTTCAATTTCAAGAATCACTTGGAGTGGTTTGATCTCAGGCGGTCCTACAGTTTGCACAAAAGGAAGTTGAATGGAAGGGTTAGTAACTTCAATCTTTGCTTCTTCATGCACGGTAAGCACGGAAGAGTTGAAATCAAAAGAAAGAGAACAACGCCCAAGCAAGCCTACTTTCCCATACTTTCTTGGCAAAAACCTTTATACCTTTTTCATGTCTTCTCCTTTTAATCATATGAGCCATAACGCTCCCATAAAATACTAAAATGTCAATAACTAAAAAGTCTTCTATACTGCACCGTGAAATTTGTTCAGAATTCCAATTTTCCACTATCAATGGCACAATTTTGTTAGCGTGAGGGTTTCTTATTTTCACTATAAGGCTAAATAATTGTTTAATAATTAATGTTTTGTGGATAGACAATGACTGAAACCGTTATTAAATCTCCTAGAATCAGCCCAGAAGAATACCAGAAATACAGAGGGAAACACGTAGCCATATACAAAAACAAGATAATAGCCTATGGAAACAACTCAAACGAGGCATTAAAACAAGCCTTAAAAAAACACCCAAAACTCAAACCTGAACAAATGCGCGCGCGCGCGGCTTTAACATCATGAGCATTGAAGTGTTAGAGGATATCAGAAGAGAACTGCGAGAACTGAGGCTTCTCTACAAAGAACTCGTGGAAAAACTCATACCAACCGAACAGCCAACACCAGAAGAAAGAACAATTTGAGTATTACTATTTTCCTTTGAATTCAGGTTTTCTTTTTTCCAAAAACGCCATAATTCCCTCTTGCGCGTCCTGCGTCGTCCCCGCTATAGCCTGCCCAAAAGCTTCGTACTCTAAAACCGAACTTAAATCCGTGTTTAATCCTTTGTTTATTATCTTTTTAGCCATTCCAAAAGCCGCAGTTGGACCCTCAGCCAACTGTCTTGCTAGCATATCAACCTCTTTATCCAACTCATCCGCCGGCACCGCCCTATTTATCAAACCTATTCTTTCAGCCTCCTTAGCATCAACCATCTTAGCAGTAAAAATAAGCTCCTTCGCCTTAGCTGGCCCCACCAACCGTG
>Ga0080004_1112207_pt1 | contig 23631 bp, 20 predicted proteins | sample WasSprMetagenome_FD_69207 | JGI IMG/M metagenome (GOLD analysis project Ga0080004, IMG submission 69207) | Sulfidic aquatic microbial communities from Washburn Spring, Yellowstone National Park, USA - WS (SPADES assembly) (version 2) | ecosystem: Environmental > Aquatic > Thermal springs > Hot...
CGACAGTCGTACTTCCTATTTTAAATTGGTATGAATTAGAGAATAAATATTAAGATTTTTCCACTCTACTATATGAATGAAATTACGAATTTCGAAATTAAGCCACAAAGCTTTATTTAAGTAAATCCTAAACTTTATGAATCCACTGCATGTCGACTTAGCATTACCAGAATATTAGAATAATTTAAGCCTGTGAATCAACGAAAAGATGGAGGATATGGCTGAAACACAGGGAATTACTGTTGGAAATTGGTAAATAAGAATTTAAACCATAATCATTAAAAATTCTATAATTGATTAAGCTTGATGCAGAGTAGAGATGAAGTCTTCACTATTAAATACCTAAATAACAGTTTCCACAGCTTAAATGTGCTGTAAGCTTAAGCCTACCCGGAAGACGATATGCAATATTTAAGTTTAAAAACGGATTGAGTTGGCTTATATTAGCCTTTTTATTAACTAATTGGTTCAATATTTACTTCATCCTTATAAAACGGTATGCTAATATTGAGTTCTTTACCGTATAGCTTGATTTTTGCCTTTCTCGGCTCCGTAAAGTTTATGTACATAGATGTATTTGCAGATACAACATTACTTAACAGGCTTATTGATGGGGAAACAAGTATTGTTATTACACCATACTTCCGTATTTCAAGAATCCATCTTTCAAATACGTTAAACTCCAAATTGTCCGTACACGGTACTAGGTTATGTGCCTCTTCAATAATTAGGATTGTGTCAAAATTCTCTCTTCTACCCTCTCTAACTCTCCTCTGCCATATATCCTTCAGTATTAATGCATAACCCACCTTTCTCTCAACCTCACCCCCATCAATAACTATAGCTCCATCATCAATGTCTTGGGGATTAAATGCATCTTCATCTCCAATAAATGGAGATATTTTCCTCAATAATGCCTCCCGAACAGTTAATGTAGCACTATCATCTACTGGATACTTACTTATATGTTTTACTAAATCCCTAACATATACTTCACTACCAATTAGGCTAGTTAAAATTTTCCCAAGTAGATTTGTCTGAGGATCTGTTAGATTAAGTGAGGCAGCAATTAAATCCCTAGCTTCAACAGCATCTCTTCTATTCAGTATTCTAAACTTATAGTTGCCGACATTAACTGTCGTGGATAGTAACACATTAGAATATTCATTATTCCAATCAAAAACTATAATCTTAAACTTTTTCATCAGCTTCTTTATTAAGTACTTTGTAAAACATGTTTTACCAGTTCCAGTTACCCCAGTAATTACTATGGGTGTGGTGAGCCTAATGAATACAGGCTTAAACCCGTTAAACCCTATGAAAACCATATCTTTAACCTTAACAGCTAAAGCCAAAATAGCAATTAGCAAAGCTGCTATAGGTAGATTTAAGAATTCAAACGGAATACTTGGTAGCTGTACAGCTGACTTCCTAACAATAAGCAGCACTATTAATAGTAGAATTGGAAATATGAAGTCTCCAATACTAAAGCCTACATTTCCACCTCTCTTCTGCACATCAATACAATTCTAAACATGTTTATTAACACAGCAATATTACCATCTTTTATACTTCAGCATAGCGCTGTCAGCCTTAAGCTCCATGAGTTTAATACATGTTAATTAAAGCATCTCAATATCTGAAGTGAATATGCTCAACCATTATTTAGCTATTCTGATCTAGCATAAACCTTTATTTCCCCCTCTTTCATAGGAGGTTCCCGCTGTGAACAGTGAAGCACATCAATCTTGTACCCAAATACTGTCTATAGGCATTCGAGCTTACCATATTGGTAATGAATGCTAAATTAATAAGCTAAATAGAGGCAGATGTGGCAACTTAAGACGCTAGATACAATATGAACTCATCTCAAAATTCCGTATCTTAGGTGGATGATTATTGATGCTACTGAGGGCTTTGTATGTTGATGCTAGCTTCTCATATCTTATTATTATCATCCTCCTGAATGATTTTAGCCATCCGAAGAATCTCTCTACAGCAGACCTCATCCTCCTATATAGCTCAATATTGTATGTAGGCTTCCTATCATTCCTAGTATTCACTGGTATGTTAGGCTCTATATCTATGGATTCTAAGCCTTATGGGTTCCGTATCGTATGATGTGTCTGCGTAGAGCTGTCCAGGCCTCCAATCCTTCTATAAGCTCTAGAAGTCTTCTAGAGTCATGCTCATTCCCAGGCCCTATAGCTATGCTTAGAGGCATAGAATCCTTGTTTACGTATGCATGTATCTTAGTTCCCTTCTTATGCTTGAAACCATCATATCCTACAAGCTCCCCCCTTTAGCCTCGACAGTCGTGCTATCTACAGAAACCATTCCATTCTAATAGATGCTAATGCCTTGAGTATCCTATCCCATACTCCTTCATCCCGCCATCTCTTAAGCCTCCTCCAGCAGTCTTATACGAGCCATACTCTGGAGGCATATTCATCCACCTACATCCTGTGGTGAGGACGTAGAGTATGCCATTTATTACACGCCTATCATCAGCCCTAGGCCTACAAACCCTAGACATAGGAGGAAGAGGCTTAATCACCTCCCACTCAAAATTACTAAGCTCACGAAACTCCATAAAGAAAACAAGGAAAGAGAAGCTTAAATAGTTTTGAGATGAGTTCAATATGTTAAGTTGCCAGGTTCATAGAGGCGATGCCGCTAAGTTAATACATAGTGGACCCATTAGGACTTAACAGTATTGATAAAGCTGTTCCTATACCTCATGAATTTCCCAACTACAATTAGAGGCTAAGAGAAACCTAATTAGCTGCAGTTTCTTTGACTCTGCAAACTTAAGCGTTGCTGATTAACTTCTAGGTAGAGATTAAGTTTACAGGCAATTTCTTTGGCTCTGTAAACTTAAGCCTTACCTGCAAGGTGATTAGCAATTCTAAGTTTACAGAGCTCTATGACGTCTTGTAAACTTAAGCTTTACCTAGAAGTTAATCAGCAAGCTTAAGTTTACAAAGCCATTTCTTTCTGGGTTAAATTTATAAGGATGAATGGATGTTGCCATAGGGATGGATGTGGAGGCAAAACTAATTAAATGTCCTAAGTGTAAATGTTTCTTCCTATCCACTGAGGATTTAGAGAGCCATTATAATGCTTGGCATGTACCTGGAGGAATATACTATGGCGTGAGGAATGTAGAGAAGAAAACCAATGATGAATCTGCTTAATGAGCTACTTCGTATACTGGCTTGCTGAATTCGGATAAAATAGATTTTAGTCCATATTGTTCATTCTCTTGTTATATATTTAGATGTTTAATCTAAAATCGTTGATGTTTTTAGGATGATTTATACTGTTGTGTTTGTGAACCGGTTAGAATAATGGTTTGCCATTTAATAGTAACTATTCATCTCGAGATGTTAATGCTGGAAGATATGTTTTAAGAGGAGGACATATGAATAACGTGAAACCTAAATTCCTACATCTTTGTAGACGTTTAGGCTTCCAAACTCTCAATCCAGTCGGAATCATCCTTAGAGCTTCTAAGCCTAGAAAAAGCCTGCAAAAACGAGAAAGATGGATGATAAACCACCAACATGTATGCAACCAAAATAGAGATTAGCCATAGCTAAATAGAAGTCATTGTCTATTTTAGTCCAAGCTTAGTGATTTCTTAGTGTGCGGCAAGATAGGTATAAGCTTAAAGCAAAACTCATATATACTGTCTCCACTATGAAGCATTTATTGAGGTGTAACGGATATCTATAAAAGTTAATTATCCGGCATACAGTCTACATATTTCAATGCTCCTTTTTCCTCTTTAATCCAGCTAATTTTATTACTGCTTCAAGTCCTTCATTAGATATTATTGATGCCTCAATAAATCCTGCTTCAACAGCTGCTTTAAACAGTTTTTCACCGGTTTCGCTTCTTAATATTACTGTATTCCATCCATCAGGGCTTCCAGCGCCACCTACAGATATATCTGCATATTCATTTGTTACATTTGTACATGTAGAGCATGATGAAAACGCATACTGAGCTACTTCCTTTAACGGTGCTTTAAGCAATATTTTATTCCCTGAATATACGAGAAATCTTCCCTTAGTTATGTGAAACTTTGAAACTTCACTTAAATTAATCCCTTTACCCGGCAAATACTCCCTCAATATTTTATCATGGAAGCTTTCAAAGCAGAATAAACCAATAGCTACCTTCACCCGTTTACTCCACCAGTAATAGTTCTTTTCCTCAAGCTGGCTCTTCCTTAATGCTTCAATTCTGCATCCTGTACCTACAAATGCTAGCGACTCCTTACCATAATCTCTTACAGCTTCAGCTAAGCCAATCATCATTGGTGCTGAAGTATACTTAGTACCTGCAGCTTCAATTAGGTCTTTGTCGCTTACAGCTAGGATAGGGGTAGCTTTCCAATAATCTTTAGGATCTACGCCACAAACTACAGCCCCATCTACAATTCTACTTTTAAGTAGATATGAAAGTAGAGCTGTTACAACTCCTCCATCAGTACCTCTACTTCTAAATTCTTCACTAGCAGCCCTGGCTGTATATACTCCTCTAACTATTCCTATTGGTTCATCACCTCTACGTTTACGTCCAAATAAAGCCTCCTCATATTCTTCACGTGGAAAATCTACCTTAGGACACTGATAATAACATATCTCACATGAGACACAAATACCCGTTATTGCTGGTGCTTCCTCCTTCATTGTTAAAGCCATAACTGGACATGCAGCAACACAGTTGCCACACCCACAGCACAAACCCTTCTTGACTATATTTGTGAGGAGAGTCCCAAATACTTTAGGCGGTATTGGCTTAGTTAATGGTTTAAGAGACATGTAGACACCAAAATGTAAGAAGGCAATGTTAAATAAGTTTTTCGCCTAAAACCAGGCTTAGCATCTTAAGATGCTAAGCTACCATATTCTTTAAATCCACATACTCAGTATGTAGAGTAGCGGAAAGTTGATAAGGATGAAATATGTTAACATATATGATTGTAGATTTTCACATTCATTACACACATAAATATAATATATTGAAGGAAATGGATAAAGCTGGTGTTGATGTAGGTGTAGTAGTAACTATTGATGCAGATCCTAATGACGTATACATTAGGGAGGTTAATGCCAAATTTAGACGTAGATTTAGTAGTTCGCAAAACATCTTCTACAGCTGGGATAGTAGATTTATGTATAGCTTAAGTAAGCAAGTATCCATAGAGGATTGGATAAGAAACTTCATGTATGAGGCAGCACTAACCTATCCAGGTATTGCTGTAGGCAATGAAGAGTTAAGCAAATTCGTAAAGTTAAGCTCTGAACGCCTTATAGGTTTTGGGTCGGTAAACCCTAATAAGCCTACATACTACGTTGAGGAGAAGCTTAAGGAAATCAAGGATCAAGGTCTAAGAGGGGTTAAGCTAATACCTACAATACAGTTCTTCAACCCCTCTGAGAACAGAAACATTAGTAAAATATTTGAGTTTTGCGAAAGAAATAGACTAATAATACTCTATCATACTGGATGCGATCCTGGACCCTTCGAATTACCTGAGCTTTCAGAGGATGCAAACCCTAAATATCTACATAAGGTTTTAGATGAGTATGGCGATGTTAAGCTTGTACTTGCACATATTGGAAGCTACTCAGCAATCAGACCTGGAATATGGTTTAATGAGGCTTTAAACATTATGAAGAAATATGATAATGTATATGCTGATATATCAGCTGTTACGGATATACTTTATAATGATAGAGTAGTTAAGAAAATTAGGGAGACGGTAGGTTTTGAGAAAATACTATTTGGATCGGATTATCCAGTAGTGGATGGAAGGGATTTGTTAACTGAGGTTGAGAATGTTAAGAAAAGCATTCTGGAAGATCATGAGAAGGAAGAGGTATTAGGATTGAATGCGTTGAAGCTACTAAGATAATTATGCATAATTAAGAAAAACAATACATCTATTAGTATTCAGTAGTTTAAGCCTATTTTAACAGCGATGAGAGTAATGATACGATATCTGTAATATCATGAAATAAAATGGTTAGGTTAATGATTTCCTAATCATTTCAGGAGAGATCTTCCCAGATGTCATTATCTTACCTGTTCTCCTATTAATTATTGTTACTGAGCCTATTGCGAAGAATGATGGGTCAAGTTTAGACCAGTCGAAGCCTACAGCTTTAAGTGCTTCATAAGAGGTTTTACCATAGTCGGACCACGTTGTTGCAGGAGCCTTTAATAGAAGCTCTTTAAGCTTCTCCTCATCCTCGAAGTCTACAACATACTGTGATGAGCCACCATATATTAATGCATCCTCCTCTCTTGAAACTGATATGTTGGGATCTGGATGTGGAGGCATAACCGGCGCGAAGCCTACAGCATAAATAGCCTTTAGCGGGTCGAAGCCTAAAAAGTCAAGCCTATAGAGACCTGTTTCAACCACTCTACCAGATACTTGAACAGAGCCCGCAAGAGTATTTGATGTTGTAAGAACAAGATAAACGTTTTCAGGCTTCACACCGCACATCTTACCTATCTCTAATGCAGCATCGTTTGTTGGCTTCATCTCGGTTTCGAGGAGGAGAATAGCTGAATCATACTGGTCCCTATATCTTATTTTCTCAAATACCTTCTTAGGCTTTAATGCAAGAGCTCTTGCAGGACCTGATCCGAAGCCATGAAATGCCCCTACCTTCACATTCCATCCTGCAAGTTGGCTTCCGAGAAGCGATATTGCCGGATGATCGGTTGTAACAACAACTGTCGGCAGCGTTAATCCATCATAATCCATAAATGTAAGAGTAGCAGTGCCAAGACCACCCATAGCGATCTCTATAAGCTTTAAGCCTGCAAGATAACCGCCTGAAGCCTCAACACCAGTATCGATAACTGTTGCTCCGCAGGGAAGCTTCTCAACCTTAACATTGAAGTATTCAGGATCTGCTAGAAGCTGATCAACAACTTTTAAAGCTTCCTTATTGACGGAAACCATAACAACCCCTACTAGATAATTAGAATGGATATTTTAATATTTCGGTTAGTAAACGTAACATACTAGCTGCTCATAGTAGCTATGAGAGGATCTTATTTATGTACATTTGCTGTGATGATGGTATGTTTCTAACCATTAATCTACCGAGGCACTTAACATCCGCTAATACATCACCTATGAATGTATAGAATGGTCCTTGATAGGTCACTCCTGCAACTTTTATGTTTGGCCTTACCTCATCAATGTAGAAGCTTGGAAGTATATCTCCGGGATCACCGCAAATTATTATTCTTCCACCAGTCATTCTTGCACCAGCCTTCCCAATACATCCCCCCTTAATAAGTATTGTTCCACCCATCATTCCAACTCCGGGTAGAGATCCTGCATTACCATTAACTATAATTGTTCCACCACCCATGCTGAAGCCTATCTCAGACCCCGCATTACCATGTATTATTATTGTTCCACCCTTCATCCCCTTCTTACCACGCTTCCCTATTAGACATGCCCCAACGTAGTCCTGAGCGGATCCATAAACCTCTATTTGACCTCCAGCCATTTCAGCTCCAAGCCACATTCTTACATTACCCTTAACCTCTATGCTTCCACCCTTCATCCTGAATCCCAGGTAATGTCCTGCATTTCCATTAACTATTACCTTGCCCGCAGTCATTAACTCACCGATTCTCGATACCTTACCTACATCCCCATTAATAACTATACTTACCTCCTGAGGGGAGGATCCAGCATCTCCCTCAATATTAAATAAGTCACTAAGAGCTCTCTTTCTACCTCCCTCATAAACTCTTAAAGACTTTATTTGATCTATGGTTTTACCTGCAAATTTATCCGGGGAAATTGTTTCTGCATCAATAAGTACTTTAAATACTTCTTTAGGAGTTAGTATGACTTCACCCATAATACTCACCTTAATGCCTTCACCATTACTGAGCATGGATTTCTAAGCTCATCATCAGCTATTTCATAGCTTCTTATATCTACACTATACCACTCCTTAAACTTCTCCACAACCTCACTTTTCACCCTACTCTTCAATTCATCCATTCCTTCAACCCTAACGTAGAATGTTTTTCCATAGATGGTTTTCACGACTTCACCATTCATTACGACGATCTCACCATTCTTAATCGTGCAGTACGCATATCTAAAGGCCTTAATGATCTTATCGTAGTCTCTTGAAGGATTTATTTCACGCGGATTTATATCGTAAATAGCTACATCAGCATCAGCTCCAACTCCAAGATGACCCTTACTACTTAGTCCAGTAAGTTTTGCCGGCGCCGCTCTAGTCATTACTGCAACATCATATAAACTATACTCCCTCTCAATACTTGGTAAAATAGCTCTTCTATATGCTTTCTTATTTATGGTTTTTAAAACTTCCTCCCGAGCCTTCCTACTCATTACCCATGAGATAACCCATGGATATCTTGTGAATGGACCTCCATTGGGATGATCTGTTGTTAGAAGTACTTTCCACGGATTCTCTACAAGTAATGCAAGCTCAAGCCCAATACACCACTGTAAAGCATTAACTAGACTTTTCCTCTTATACTTTATCGGAACAATTCCCGATGCCGACTCAGCTTCAACATCCTTTGAAGACCATTTACCTCTATACATATGGTATAGAGCAAACTCGAAGGATGCATCAGCAGTCATTGTTGTTGCACCTCCAAATATTATCTGCCCAATATCAAGAGTTACATGTCCACGCTTATTAACGTATCTAGCTATAGATTCCGATCCTGATTCCAGCGTTGGCCATGATTCTCCAGCGTAGGCATTAAACTGGCAATGTGTAACATGTATGTTTACACCATCACCGATACCTGCAACAGACTTCATTGTTTCTAGAGTAGTTTCATAGTTTCCAGGTATTCCAAGCCTATTACAGTGTACATGTATTGTATGTGGTAGATTAAGTATTTTATTTACCCTACATAGCGTTCTTACAATTTCTCTAGGTGTAACGTTGTATGGAGGTATTTGATCATCTATATCTATATTGTAACCCCTACCGTAGGACCATAACTCAGCACATCCAGGATCAACTATTTTAATAGCATATCCCTTTATAGCTTCAAGTATCCATGCAACATAGGCTGCGCATTTCTCATAATCCTTCTCAGAAACATACTTCATAACAAACCAGTTTGTATCAAGCAGCGGGAAGCATGCCTTATCGATTATAGGTATGTCGTCGAGCTCCTCATGGGTATGTCTCGTTTCAAGAGGGGGAGTTGCAGGCTCTATAACTGTTGTCCAACCCATCCTCGCATACCTATACCCAATAATACCTGTTGAGGGGGTTGTTTTACCAGTTCCAGATCTTCGAACTCCAGGAATGAACTTCATGAAACTTACGTAATGGTCTTCAGGCCTCATCAGCCTACCAGTGTTAACCTTAGGTCCAGCTATATGTGAATGTATGTCAACACCTCCCGGCATCACAGTTTTACCTGAAGCATCAATAACTTTAGCCTTTGAAACATTTATCTCGCTGGAATCTACGATTTTACCATTCTTAATAGCTATATCCAATATTTCACCGTTAATGTTGTTTAATGGATCAAATACAAAACCATTCCTAACCAGAATCTCCATAATCTCACCCTCCAACAATTCTTTTAACTTCATTAAGAATCATGTTTAAAACATCAACATCACTTACAATACCTGGCGGGGGATCAACGATTTTCCTAAGTCTTAACGGTACACCATCCATTCTATAAGCTGTACCCTCACACTCTATTCCAGCATAGGCACATGGTATTACGATATTAGCTATAGATGCTGTTACACTCCACTTAGGATCAATAACTACAGTAGGGATTTTTAATAGGTTCTCTACAGCCTTTCTTGGAAAGTGGGCTGCAGGATCCGAGGCAACTATAAGAGCAGCATCAACATCGCCATTGATTAGAAGCTCAGTACCTGATGTTATGCTTGGATTATATCTTGGGAAGCCCCTACTAAAATCTACAGCATAGGGGTATCCTGTAATCCAGAGTGATGCTGCATTAGCACCTGTAACATTGAAGTGGCCCCTCATAGCTAAGAGGACAAACTTAGTCCATAAGTTAAGGTCTTGTACAAGCTTTTCAACCTCCTCAATATTTCTCTCCTTACCCTCACTCATCGTAACCCCAAGACCGAAAAACAATGCGCCGAATCTTGCTGTTCTCATAATTTCAGCAAGCTCATAAACCTTCTCTCTAGGTACACCTGCAATAAAATCCTGCTCGATATCATAGTCCTGCAGAGCCATTCTAAGAGCTGTAATAAGCTCATAGTCCTTTCCAGGCTCAATCCTAATGAATAGATCAGCCATTCTTGATGTTGCGGTCTCCCTAACATCTACAACTATAATCTTCCGCTCCCTCCTAGACTTAACGTAAACCCCCCTAGCTGTAGCACTATATCTAGATGCATGTTTTGGATGAGCATTTAATGGATTACATCCCCAGAAAATCATTAAGTCAGCTCTATTCCTTATTTGTCCAAGAGTTGAAGTAATAGTTCCAGTATAATGTATACCCTGTACCGTTGGGCCGTGGCATGTTGCAGTAGTGTTATCAATAACCCCTCCAAGAAGCTCCGTAAGCTCAATACCTACCCTTAACGCCTGAATAGATGTATTACTCCACCCATAAAGTAGGGGGTATTTTGAGTTTACAAGTATTTCAGCAGCTTTTCTTACAGCCTCCTCTAAGCTAATAGGTTTAAAACCACCATCAACCCTTATCATCGGTGCTGCTATACGTCCATCATTGTAGTGTAGAAATTTAGAATTACTTAAAGCACATCCACCCTTAACAGATACTATTCTACCATCCCTAACCGTAACTATAATATCATCGCATAAACATCCACAATATGGACATGGAACAGCCTCAACAACTCTTTCACCAGCACTGGAGGGGGGAGGATCCTGGAAGGATGGAATTTTAACCTCCCTACCATAATACCTTAGTAGAAGCTCATCTAGCTTAAGTATGGGCTCAGATGTTACCTCAATAGTAGCTTTCACACCCTTAAATGTAGGCATTCCAGACCCTCTAGTATTAGGATCAACAACTATGTTTGCCCATGGACCCATAGGCATAAAGGCAATTCCAGGATGCTTCATCAATGATTGAGTTGGCTGAACGACAACTTCTCCATAGTCTGTTTTAACCTTCACGTTTCCCTTAGGATTAAGCCTAGCAAAGTCGTCAGGATCAAGCTCAACTATAGCCGTAGATTTGTAGAAAAGCTCAGTAAACTTACCCTCCTCTCTACCCCTCCCCTGATCCAACGTTCGTCCAGTTATTAGCGTAACTGTAAGGCTTTGACTCATTGAAACACCTATACAATACTAATATCTTTAACAGAGTCAACAGCTTCCTTGGTAAATATCTTGTAAGGTCCAAGCTTACCTCCATAGTTTGCAGCTGTTATTTTACGTACACCACCAACCGTAACAGCTGCTTTAATAGCTACACCCATAGCCTTCTTAACAGCCTCAACATTTAAGCCATTAATTACGATCTCATAAACATTATTTACTCCAGCTGGAACCAGACTTCCCTGAACCTTACCCCTTAAACTAGGGCAGAATAAATGGTTTGTTGTAGCTGTAAGCTTAGGATACTTTAAAGATCCAACCTTACTTCCAGACCTTACAATACCCCCCGGAAACGGTAAACATACGTCTCTAACATTCCTTTCAATAGCTTCAACAGCCTTCTCCGCTGCAGCTAAGCCGGACTTAATATCCTCCGATAGTATTAATAGATTTCCTCCAGCAACCCCCTTAACAAATCCTATAGTATGTTCAAGAAGAAATTCACCCTCCATTACCGGTATCCTCCACATAGGTTTACCGTAAATTGTTTCCTTAACCTCAAATCCATCACCAAACTTTCCAAGAGCAGAACCTATACTAAGCCTCCTCTTAGACTGAGGGATTCCGTCAAAAACAGCTGTTGTAGCGCATGTTAAGACACATTGACCAATCCTAAATATTACTTGAGCTTTAAGCTCCGGAGGTGTTCGATGATAAATATGGATGAGGCAGCCGGGTCTACCATCAGGAGTTTCACTTGCAGGAACAAGTCTCTCAACTCCAGCCTCGGCAGGAGACATAATTATAGATGATGCGAATCCTGTAGCTGTCCTACCAGCTGTAAGAGCCCACTTCTCATTTATAGCAGTTATCAAAATCCTAGTTCCGTACATGGGGAAAGCTTCAGCAAATGTCTCCTCAACCTCAACACCATTAAGAAACAAACACAACCACCAACAGAGTTGGAGGCACGATTATTTAAATTTTACCTATATTTGGGATGCCTTGTAAGCTTAAGCCTTACCCGGAGGGCGATTAACAATGCTTAAGTTTATGGAGCCATTTAGTAGCTTCCATAAACTCAGCGTGCTATCACTACATACTAAAGCTTTTCCTCTATGAATTCCTTGCTTAACCTGCTTACTAATGTTTCAGCATAATTTCTATCGGAATATTCTATGATTACTACTACATCCCCAATAACGGCATACAACTATTAAGCAGTTTACCAGTTCTTAACGTACTATCCATACTAAATCCCCGATCTCCAGTCATACAGTCCATGTCTAAGCTAAAATTTACTGTAGCTGGTAAAGTTGATGTGGTTGTTTAAGCTATGGCCTCGATTTCTTAGTGAGTAATGTATTATCTATGCTAAATCTAGACCATTCTTCCTTAATAAGGCTTAAAGAAGCATGAATAGCCTATCTTATCAGCATCCTCAACCAATAAATCTTACAAATACTTTATTAACATCATGGAGATCTATGAAGCATGTTAAATCATAAGGATTTACTACGTGTGGTTTAGAATACTATATTGTAGGCCTAGCAATTATAATGTTGTCCTTAACCCTTACTATTTCAACTTTAACCTCAACGTTTAAAGGTATATTGCCGGCATTAACTATTGTTATTATTCTATTTCTTGCGATAGCTAGCTTCTCATTTTTTAACCATCCATAATTTACGGTTTCAACATATAGCTTCTCACCAATACTAAACGGGTATTTAATCCTCCTTCTTGGATGAATGTTAAAATCCTCCCTTCTAAGTATAAGATTAACGTTATATATTTTCTCAAGTTGTTTAAGCCTTGAGTAGAACTCAAACCACGACATTAATCTAGAGTTTTTAGGTTTTCTACCGTATTTATGGACTTCATACTTCTGAATACCGAGTGGAGGCCATTTTTTACCACAGCCAATTTTTAATGCATACTTAATTATTTCAGGTATTTCATCATCGTTATAGTTGGGAACCCATACCGGAGCTATTAGGAGGTCTATGTCCGTGTTTTCCACTATGTATTCAGCCATGTCTCTAACTCTATCAATACTATACCATTCAGTACCGGATAACATTACTGCAGTTTTAGGGTTTAGGGCATCTATTGATAGATTCATTCTAGATAAGCCTGATTCAGCCATGTTGTCAATCATTTTCTCATTTAAAGCATAGCCATGGGTTTGCATCGATACAACCTCAACACCTCTAATCGAGGATAGCTCCTGAATAAGATCAGTAATGTATGGATAGAGAGTGGGGTCACCAACAGTATCTATATGTGCCTCAATTTTATATTCTCCCTTAAACTTAACAATCTCTCTAAATCCTTCAACCAAGACGTCAAGATCAACAACATACTCAGAAATCCTATTACTGGACCTAGGACCAGCATCCGTAGAGCAAAATATGCATGAAAGCATACACATACTTGAAGGTCTAACCTGAATTAGGTTTGTACCTCTATCAATCAATCCGAACGCTATAGAGCCTATAATTGGAAAATCACTAATGTTGAACTCATCTCAAAATTCTATATCTTATGTGTATGATTATTGATGCTATTATTACTAGGGCTACACTATCTTTAAGCCTCTTCTAGAACCCTATAAAAACAACAAAAACAAAGAAAGAGAAGCTTAAATAGTTTTGAGATGAGCTCGTTAATAAGCCTTCTCTCCATAAGCTGAATCTACATATCTAATTAAAGCTTATATATCTATTGTTAATGTTAATTTATGGCCGGCCTACTGGATAAGGTTAAGCCGATGAGTAATGGGCAGAAAGAGTTTATAGAGGCTTTAGCAAGTAGGGAATATGATGTTGTGGGCGTGTTTGGTCCAACAGGTACTGGTAAGAGCCTGCTTGCATGTATCTACGGGATAGAGGGAATTATCAGCAATAACTATAATAGATTCATTATTAGTAGACCTGTTATAGACGTTACGTCTGGAAAGGAGCTTACAGCCGTAGATGTTGGTGAACTATACTATAGAATTGCTGCAAACTATCTGCAGGACATTATCCCACAGGACGTTATTAGCTGGAGTGATGTTAAGAAGCTTATCAATGAGGAGAAAATAGTATTTGCGGATACCCACTATTTACGTGGTAGGACATTCGACAACTCAGTAGTTTTCCTCGATGATGCGCAGTCAGTATCTCCTGAAAGCGCATGTGAAATCCTTATGAGAATAGGTAATAACAGCAAGCTTATTATTGCTGGCGACCCTATATTCCAGAGGGATCCATTAACAGGGAGGGATGGAGCAACAGTAATTAGGGAGGTATTGCTGGGGGAGGAGGGAGCTAAAGTTGTTGATTTAGGTATTAAGGATATTGTGAGACCGGGAGCTAAGAAGGGTATTAAGCTACTTATCGAGGCAAGAATGAGGAAAAGGGAGCTTTCACCTGATGAAAGGAAAATAATGGACACTATAAAAATACACGCACCAGATACAGATATAGTAACAATCACAACACTTACTGAGGAGAAGAAGAATTTTGAAATTAAAGCTGAGCAGGTAGTAGACTCCCTAGTAATTACGAAGGAGGGATATCTAGCAAGACTAATAGGTAAGAAGGGGGAGAGAATAGGTAGGATTGAGAAGGATGTGAACATGAAGATAAGAGTTGTAGAGTTAACATTAAACTTTAAAGACATCATAGCTGCAATCCATCCACTACCGTGGATTCATAAACACATAGAGGAAATAGATTTTAAAGGCCCAAATCTAACAATATTCATTGAGGAGGAGGGATTAGGACCAATATTAGGGCAGAAGGGAGTATACATAAGGTTTCTAGATAGTGTACTTCATAAACTTATGGGGATAGGAGTAGTTGTTGAGAAGGTTAAGAAGGAGAAGAAGAAGCAGAAGCAGTAGACTCTTAAGAGAGTTAAACAAGCTTAATTGGTTTACTCAGCTTTGATAATAATACAACTCTTGACTGAGGCGATTCATCAATAAGTTTATAGCTAGTTAAGTTTGATAGCTCCATGGCAAATGCTTTAACCTCATCATGCCTAGGCATGGAGTCTACTGTAAGCCTCTTAGTGAAGTACCCTATACTCATCGCTGCTTTAGGCTCAACATATGTTGGCTCAGCCTTAATTATTAGCTTAGCATAACCTTCAGGATTCAACATATTTATATTTCTTGCAAGAGTTAGTCTAAGAACTTTAGGACATTTAAAGCTGTGAAGCACCTCAAGAGTTTCATTGAGGCGTTCCCATGCATCAGGGATTAGCGGCCTCATAGCTTTTAAATATACTTCACGGGTAGGAGCTGCTAAAGTTACATATAGCTGTGTCGGCTCAGAGCTAAGATTTAACAATGCTTTAGGATTTGTACCGTTTGAAACAATAAATGTTGTAAAACCCCTTCTCTTAAATGCTTCAACAAGCTCTCCAAGCATAGGGTAAAGTGTCGGCTCACCTACAAGACTTATAGCTGCATGCCTTGGATTAAATGCTTCCTCAACCATCTTCATATTAGCTTTAGGATTACCCTTAAACCCTGAAAGCACCCTCCTCTGCTCAAATATTGCCTTCTCAACAATATCTTCAGGATCATCATAAGCCGAAACATTAACTTCACTCCACTCTAAGCCTAAATCCCCAGGCTGTACACGCCAGCAGAAAACACATCTAAGATTACAAGCTATTGTAGGACTCATTTGAATACATCTATGGGATTGAATACCGTAAAAACGCTGCTTATAGCATACCTCCCTACCTCCAGTAAGTATTGATTTACGGGTCCAATGGCAAGGCTTCAATACAGCTAACTGACCTATAAAATGATATCTCTGCCTTCTATATGCTTCAACAATCCTGCTTGGAACAGCCAAATAAACCCCAATATAATATGTACATTATCCTAATGAATTTTTCGTTAAATAAATTGGATAATGTCAAATTAGGCTTGGGTTTTATGAATTTACTACATTTTAACTTGACGGCATCAATTAATTGGATGTGGTAGCTTAAGCTTACCTTAATTAAATAGTTGTAGTGTATGTAGTATGAGTAGTTCCCAGATAAAATTAGCCTTCCAACTCTATCCAATTTATTAAGCGGGTTTGATGTTATGTTATTGAAGAATATCTCTATCTTCTACCTGATAGTGGGTATGGGAATCTATGGGCTTCCATTACTGATGTAGAGTGTGGATTTATTAATGCTCTATAACACCTGAAATACTTTGTAAACACAGCTATGAATTCACATTTACACCAATTAATTCAGAACTTACAATACCAATATGAGCTGTTCTTCAGTTTCATTCTTACACTCCCCAATATGAAGTTTATGTATTCCCTTAATCTTAAACCTCATATCCCAACTCTTTAAACAACTTAAAGTTTTGAAGTTTCCTCAACCCTTTTTATAAACTCATTAACTCGGAAACTCTAACTGATTTGGTTTTTCCGAGATTAACTTATAGATCTTGAAAACGCTACATCCAAGACCTTTAGCAACCTCTCTATAACTATAATCATATCCCTAAGCCTTAAAGCCCCTCTTAAACTCCTCATCGTTAAATTCTCTCTAATCATAAACATCCAGAAAGGTTCCTAGCAACAGCTATGTAGTAGCTTAGACTAATTCTTCCACTATACTAAACGTTTCTGAAATTTAGGTAATAGATTGCTGAAGCTACCTGAATTAGACAAATGGATAAAAATTACCATATGGTAAATCTTCATCCGGTTTCAATAAAGCATTTCATGAGCTTAGCTTCTTTAGAATAGATTCTCATCTTACATTTTAGGTAATTTGTTCCACACGTTTCTCGATAAAAGCCCATAAACTTAAACAATGAACTCATCTCAAAATTCTGTATCTTAGGTGTATGATTATTGATGCTATTGTTACTAAAGCTACACGTATCTTTAAGCCTCCTCTAAAACCCCATAAAGAAACAAAAAACAAGAAAGAAGAGCTTAAATAGTTTTGAGATGAGTTCAATGTGAAATCTTGAGTCTGAAAATCTTAGAGTTAGTCTTAATCATCCTTTAAGATTTGAAGCTGTTCGTCTTTCCAAGAGTTACGCTTTCTTAATCCTAAGATTAAATATATCTTTCATTCCTCTTCGATAAGTATATTGATGACTATATCTTAGGAAATAGGTATGCTTTTTGAAGATTTTAATAGTTATTGTTTTATGATTTGCTAATTCTTCACGTTCTGAATTATTTTCACATACTTTACACTTATAGCTTACTGCTTATTCATGTATGCCCTTTTTAATTATTTAGTGTATATAATGATTCTCTCTTTACATCCCTAAGATTAATGCTTATATATGCTCTCTACCTAGGGCGGCTACCACACGTAGAGTGTTATTGTTCCGCTGTATGTGATGGTTCTAGTATTGTCAGGATGACTCATTATGAAGATGTAGTAACTTCTCATCCAATCTGTGATGAATTCTCTCTGTGCTGAACCACCAATATACCAAGTTCCATATCCTTCTCCTGTCTCAGCATCAGCTATAGCGATGCCAAGTATTTGGTTGCCCGGACTCCACGTTACTGAAACCCATATAGTTACACAGGAGCTATAGGGTCCGTAAAGATGACCAGTTCCAGGAGTAAGAGAACCACTAATAGGAATAACTACCTTAGTAATTTCCGGCTCTATAAGTGCAATAGTAAATAACGTGTTTCCTGTATTTACGTCTACGCAGTGAATTTTCATAGCTTCAATAGTTAGTTTTCCCTCTTCCCGTAATTTGAGGTATTTTTCATAGGGCATTACCAGATAGTTTGGTTCTTGAAGTCCCCTAAAGGGAATTCCGGGATCCTCTATTAATCTAAGTCTAAAGACAGCTCCATCAGTACAAATCCATTGCCCATCAACATATCTAACTGTTAGAGCCTCTTTACCCCCTGCTGAAGACACTACTGGAGCAGTGAATAGAGTAATGAAGAGTATTGCTAACACTAAAGAAGCTAAGAATATTAAATTAAGATTTTTCATACGGTAACTTCACCTTCAGTATTATGTGAGCTAGGAATTAATAAACTTTTAGCTTTGTGGCTTAATTCTTTGGTTTAGACTCCTCTATTTTGGGTGTTGCTCTTATCTTAGTTTTTCAGGTTTATTATCATGTTGTATATGTATGCTTTAGCCATCATCTCCCTAGCTATGTTCTCCATGCTTCTAGCCATGCAGTATTCCCCATATAGACGTTTAAATGTTGAGAATGATGTTTCAACACTCCACCTCCTACCATAACACATCACCCTACTCCACCCACCCTCCCCAAGGGTTTTAAGAATCATTACTGAACTACGTCTCTCAGGTGGCCCACTATCCATTCTAGAGTTTCTTCTAGGCTTAATGATCGGCTTTACACCCATACTCCTAAGTATGGTGTAGGAGTTTGATGAGTCGTATGCTCCATCCATATATGCCTCAGCAATACTTCTATTTCTTGAGGCATCGATCATCAGTCTTGGAAGAACCTTAGAGTCATGTATGTCATCAGTTGTTACATCCATAGATACAATCTCCTTAGTCCTAACATCAACTGCGAAATGTATCTTGATGTATCTCTTCTTCTTACCATATACTCTCTCAATCCATCCACCACACTTATGAACTCTAACACCGCTTGAATCAACAGCTATAGCTATGGGGCCATCATACTTACTTAATGATTTGTATGGGCTTAAATCAAGCCTAAGTATACGCCTCCTAATCCATGAGTAGTCAACTGATGGGAGCTTAGGGATAAGCCTATTTAAAGCTCTAGTAAATCCCTCAAGCTGCCTGTAGGGCATAGAGAATAGATAACGTACAATAGCGAGGAACATAATATAGCTTTCAGTAAGCTTAAATGGTCTCCCAACCTTACCATTATTCAATATGTTAAGCTCAAGACCATAGCCTTCAAGAAAGTCTAGGCTGAGAAGAAGCTCACCACGCCTAATAAGCCCCTCATCAACAATCCTCCAATCCATAAGGGAAAAAGAGAGTAAAACAGAAAAATTTAATTAAGCCACAAAGCTAACTTTTTTGAAAAAAATTCCAATAGGAATCAAGCTTTATAGAATATGAAGGTTAAAATATAGATAGCATAGCAGAGGTAGTAATTAATTTCAAACTTTAAACTTAAATAATTTCTCCTAACATATCCTAACTAGCTTCTCAAAACCTTTCAGATATATTTAACACATCTAGATAGAGAATTCTAGGAGTCTATAAACCGGATAAAACGAGCAGTTAGCTACTTAACCTATATTAGCCTAGCAAATGTTCATCTTACTCCCCAAATTTGTACACAATACTTTTAAATATATTATATTTAAGATGTAGTTGGTGGATGTTGTGCGCCAATGGTAATAAATAGGAAAATACTTTTAAATGAGGACTTTATACCTAAATACTGGTATAATATTCTTCCAGATCTTCCAAAACCATTACCTCCACCCATAGATCCATTAACGAAGAAGCCTATAGATCCTAAAGACTTAGAGCGCATATTTGCAAAGGAGCTTATAAGACAGGAAGTAAGTAGTGAAAGATTCATACCAATACCTGAAGAGGTTCGTGAAGCATACCGTACCTATAGACCTACACCACTCTATAGAGCTACTAGGCTTGAAAAAGCCTTAAACACACCTGCTAAGATATACTATAAATATGAAGGGGTAAGCCCTCCGGGAAGCCATAAGCCTAATACCGCTATAGCTCAAGCCTACTACAACATGAAGGAGGGAACTAAACGCTTAACAACAGAAACTGGAGCTGGACAGTGGGGATCTGCACTAGCCTACGGCTGTATGATGTTTGGGCTTAAATGTACAGTATACATGGTTAAAGCCAGCTATTACCAGAAACCCTATCGTAGAACTATTATGCAGCTATGGGGGGCAGAGGTTTTCCCAAGTCCAAGTAGTAGAACAAAGTTTGGTAAGAGCATATTAGAGAAAGATCCTAATAATCCGGGAAGCCTCGGTATAGCAATAAGTGAAGCTGTAGAGGATGCGGTTACCCATGACGATACGAAGTATTCTCTAGGAAGCGTATTAAACCATGTACTTCTACACCAAACAGTTATAGGATTGGAGGCTAAGGAGCAGTTAAAGCTTATTGATGAGTATCCAGACGTAATTGTAGGATGTATAGGGGGAGGTAGTAGCTTCTCAGGGCTTTTCTGGCCCTTCTACTACGATAAGGTTAAGAATGCAGCTCCAAGAAATACTAGGTTTATAGCTGTTGAGCCGACAGCATGTCCAAGCATAACGAGAGGAGTATACATGTACGACCATGGAGACTGTGCACGTATGACACCTCTTCTAAAAATGTATACATTAGGTCACGATTTTATCCCACCACCAATCCATGCTGGAGGCCTCAGATACCATGGTAAAGCCCCAACACTATGTCTACTAGCTAGAGAAGGTATTGTTGAGGCTGTTGCCTACAATCAGGTTGAAGTATTTGAGGCAGCAACCCTATTTACCAGAACTGAGGGTATAGTTCCAGCACCGGAACCTGCACATGCAATTAAGGCAGTAATAGATGAGGCATTAAGATGTAGGGAGAGGGGTGAGGAGGAAACCATACTCTTCCTACTCTGCGGCCATGGACACTTCGATATGAAAGCATTTGAGGATTATCTAGAAAACAAGCTACCACCCTACGAGTATCCAAAGGAGGCAGTTGATGAATCCGTAAAGAGGCTTAAAAGCCTATACCCATGGATAGATGAGCTACAATACTAGCATATTTCACCCATATTTTCTCTTTCTAACTATCTAAACAAGATACAGTTACTGGAATGAACTGTAAAGCTAAAGTATTTAAAGGTTTACGATTCCAACGCTTATGAAGCTACTCCTCATAGTGCTTGATGGTGTTGGGGATAGGGCAAATCCAGCTCTTAATGGGCTTACACCTCTTGAAGCAGCTACAACACCCGGACTGGATAATCTAGCTAGGAGGGGGAGACTGGGGCTGATGTATACTGTTTCTAAAGATGCTGCGCCTGAAAGCGATGCTGCCGTATTCTCAATTCTAGGCTATGACCCGTTTAAAATCTATACTGGTAGAGGACCTATTGAGGCTTTAGGCTCCGGACTATCAATACGTGATGAGTGGGATTTAGCTATTAGATGTAATTTTGCAACTGTTGATGAGAAGTGGAGAATTATTGATAGAAGAGTTGGTAGAAGCTTAACCACTACTGAAGCTTTAGAGCTTGCTGAAGCCATAAATAGGGAGGTTAAGCTTGAATCCTACCCCGCTAAGTTTACATTTAAAGCTACAGTAGGCCATAGAGGAGTGCTAGTAATTAGTAGTTTGAGCAATAAGCTTTCAGATAGAATTAGCAATACCGATCCAGCATACGCTAAAGTTGAAGGTATTGGTATAGCTAAAACTGGTGGAGAAATGTTTGTTGAAGAATGTAAACCATTAGACGATAGCTTAGAGGCTTTAAATAGCGCTAAGCTAGTTAATGAGTTTACAGCTAAATCATACAATGTACTTAACAAGCATCCACTAAATGAGGATAGAGCTGGTAGAGGATTGTTAAAGGCTAACATAATTCTTTCAAGAGATGCCGGTACTAAAATACCTAAAGTTAGAAGCTTAAGGGATAGGTATGGTAAGAGATTTGCATGCTTCGCAGAAATGCCTGTTGAAATAGGTATAGCTAAAGTAGCTGGAATGGATATTGTTAACATACCCCCACCATCAGGAAACTTAAAGAACGATATGGATGTTCGATTAAGAAAACTTCTTGAATTAATTAATGACTACGATGCTTTCTACATACATATTAAGGGACCTGATGAACCTGGACATGATGGAGATGCTCAAAGGAAAAAAGAGGTAATAGAGCTCATAGATAAGTACTTCATAGAGCCGCTTACAAATAGTATAAATCTTGAGGAATACGTACTATGTTTAACAGCAGACCATGCAACACCCTGTACCGTGAAAACACACACAGATGATCCTGTCCCACTGCTAATATGTGGAAACAATATTAGTAGTGACAATCTAAACAGATTTACTGAGAAAGAATGTAGAAGAGGAAGCTTAGGAGTAGTTGAGAGAGGAGTATACCTACTCGATATACTTGCAAAAATGGCTTGGCCAGATACTAAATAATGATGTAAAATAATTATTCGGTCAACATAAGCTTCACCTCCTTCTCCCTATATAATAGGAGTCTCGATGAGTAGATGAAATTTGATACTTGATCCATATAGACAACATATGTAAATTCTTCTAGTAGCTATGTTCCACCACTCTATAGATGCTTAAACTGTGGTGGAAGATTTAGCAGCCATCCTAGTAAAACCTCTACTGTAAGGTTAAGAAAATTAGGGTTTATGTAGTATTTAACGTTTAGGTTAATACTGCCTGTATTTGATGTGGAACTCGCAGTATTCATCTCCAATAGCGATACATTTAGTTTCTTTAGGCGTTGCCTCCTTACCTACCAGCCCTTTAACAACGCCACATAACACTCCGCTAATGAAAAAGCATTGAGGTGTTTCACGTTTAGATTTTATATGAGCTGATTCAAAAGATTCCCAAACCTTAAATGTAAATTCTCCATCTGCCTCATTCCATGTGGAAACCTCAAATATACCCCACCCAAGAGATCGTAGAGCTGTAAGATAGATTTTAACTATTTCATAGCTGCTAAGCTTTCTCTTAGCCATCTTCTCAAAGAACTCAGTAACACCTTTAATTCCCCTATATCCACCCATATATCCTAGATTCCATATCATAGCTTCAGCACCGCTACCTGCGATTTTCTTAAACTCATCAAACATTCCCTGCATAAAGCTGGCTAAAACAATAATTGCTCTTTCACCGTAAACTCTCAATGGGAAATGATAATTATCAATTATAAAATCTGGATATTCCATGAATGGCCTATCATAGCCTACTTTAACTACCAGCGGCTCTAGAGCTTTAGCTACGTCTTCAGGAGAAGCTTTAGAATCAGTAAAATCAACGTAGAAGTGCACATGACCTTCAGCCACATCATGAGTTACGGGATCCATAGCTATATGTAGAATGTTAACGTTGAAGTTACTGAAAACTTCAGCTACAAACTTGAAACTTCCAACAACATTCCTAAGAACTACATAAAAAACGTAGAGATTTCTTCCAGGATCATATAGCGTCCTACCAAGATCAATAGCATGGAAAGAGTAAATCTTCCCCCCCCCCCCATGCGTATCCCCACATATGTTTGGCATAAGATTTATTCATTTTTTTAAACTTTTTTATGTGATGTTTTTCT
>Ga0080004_1127570_pt1 | contig 23631 bp, 31 predicted proteins | sample WasSprMetagenome_FD_69207 | JGI IMG/M metagenome (GOLD analysis project Ga0080004, IMG submission 69207) | Sulfidic aquatic microbial communities from Washburn Spring, Yellowstone National Park, USA - WS (SPADES assembly) (version 2) | ecosystem: Environmental > Aquatic > Thermal springs > Hot...
AGGAATATGGTTTCATAAAGAGGGACATAGCCTCTAACAATAACAAGCCCATGCTGGTTTGGAAAAGTTTAGTGAACATCTAGAAACCTTAAATGAAGGCTAATACAATTTTTACTGGAAAACCCTATGTGCCCAGAGAAAAAACAACAAGCCGCAAAAGAAGCGGATGACAAGTCCTCAGAGTTGACAACCACACAGTATCTAATAGAGACGATAAAACAACTTCAAGCAGACAATGAAAACCTAAAACTTGAACTTAAAAAGACAAAGGGCATTCCATCAGGCAAAATAGGCATAGCCTTCATAATTCCAGGCGCATTAGCGCTAATCTTCTCAATACTGAACAATTCTACCATTCTTTCCTTCATAGGTTTAGGACTAGTCCTATGGGGTGCCCTTTTCTTTTTCATCAAGCCTGTAAGATACGTTCAAAGCAGCCTATTAGACTCAACGGCAATCTCAACATATACGACAATTGACAGAATCGTTAAAGACTTGAAATTTAAAGGTAAAAGCTACTACATACCACCATACCCAAAAGAAGTTTACTTGCCGGAATACCTTAAGGGACTTAAGGAAACAGTTGTCTTTATCTCTGCTGACACGGGCGGCATGCCCTCAATAGAGGAACTCGCAAAAAGCAAATTCCTTCTTGAAAACCCAAATGGAATATGCGTAGCTCCACCAGGCTTAGGTCTTCTGACTCGATTCGAAAAAGAAGCCAGAAGGGACATTACGAAGCTTCAACTTGATGAATTATGCGAAAGCCTCGAGCCCATAATTGTCGAAAATCTTCAATTGGCGAAAGAGATGGAAATGAAAGTAATGGATAAACAAGTCTATGTTAGGATATTTGACTCCATATACAAAAGCCTTTACACAGCCGAAGAAAATTTGAAAAGCATTCACTCTCTTGGGTGCCCCCTCGTAAGCGCCATAGCATGTACTCTTGCAAAGGCAACTGGAAAAATGATTACAATACAAAGAGATAGCGTATCTCCAGATGGTCAAACAATTGAGGTTTGGTTTCAGTTCGTAGAAGGTTAAAAATATGAATTTCCCAATGTCCATGTCAGACATAAGCCTTTGGCTGGCGGTTATGGCAATCATTCTGTTAATAACTTCTGAGCTTATATCCTCTGCAACTGAATACTCGAGAAATATAGTAATTGAAAAGAATCGCCTTCGACTGGTAGCATTAGCCTTAGGAATAGGATTCATGGCTACGGTGGTCATGCGCATATTTCAGCCTTTTTAACGTTGCAATTTTCAGGTAGGCCGTAAATTTTAGAGTTAAAAAATAAAAGGACTATTTTATGATGTAAACTCTGTTCCAGTTACGACAATAGTGAATGAAAAATCTGATATTTCTTGCATTAATGGCTTTTGACACCAAGGGAGTTAGAAAATTGTTGTTCACAACTACAACACAAATACAAAACGTTCATGAAACTTAAGAATATAAAACGACGATAATGTTCAACATCCCCAAAAAGTAGGCTAAAACCATTCAAAACCATATTTCTAGTAGTGAAACATACCTTATACAATACTAGAACAGGATGAAGCATCCAAATTTAAATTATTCATAGAGATGAAAAAGTCGAATAAGGAGCAAGTCACAGGTGCAACAATATTTTTCCCAGAGCGAATCAGAACATTAGTACTTGGCATAGCAGATGTTGACGTGAGATTCTGGGCTATAGCAGTGACAGTCTTCATAGAATTCATTGTTATAATGGGCATAGGCGCATGGATAGGTTGGACCATGGCTACAACGCCACCCCAAAACCGATAGACGAAATCACAAGCGATACTGAAGAAAGCCAAAGAACGCAAAAAGCTGATGAATAAACATAGGCAAAACCATTAACAAAATCCTCCAAAAACGCTTCTGGTAGCGCTGACAGCCATTCTGCCAGCAAGAGGCTGGCGGCTGTTCACCGCCCAAATAACACCATAAATTTATTAATTTCACCATTATCTCTTTGAACAAAGGAAAACAAATCGTTTGCAGTCAAGCATTTTGCTTTAGGATGTGTTCTTAGCAAATTTACGGCACAAGCAGTTTAAACGAAAGTCAACATTCCTCTTGTTTTGACACTTTCCGTCATTCCAGATGTTGACGTACTTAAATGCATCAGAAATTGAGGCATCTAAAGGTGCAGGATGCATTGGAACAAAACATGCACCCTCAAAGTCCTTTCAACAGATAGGGGTATCTTATCACCTCGGACATCGAAAGAAATCGCAGCCTACGGTCGGAATGAAGAAAACCAAACACTTTTTTGATTTTATCCACAGCAAATTGGAATCCATCGACAGCTAACCAATGTTTGATCTTCACATGGAATTACAAAGATATCACCTGTTGTCAAAACCCACGTTTTAGGAAGCAGAATGTACGTTTGAATTCATATTTGCGGAAGTCGAAGGTGATAGCCCAGTTGTTCGGTACTAGCCATGGTTTTAAATCTGAAGACCGAGGACTATTAGAATCAGAGGTATTAAAACGAAATACAAAACATTAGTCATCGAAAGAGGTTTTCGTGGCGGCAGATTCAAGGAACCGCTAGTGCTTAGAGTTCCAGAAAGACAAAATAGGGCAGAAGAGAAAGTTCTACAATATATTGTGGAATCGTTGAGTATAAGGTCCCGCCTAATACCGTTTACCCTGCATAACCTTTCTACAATGAAGATTGCGCGACATCTGCTATTCAACAGAACTGGGAGTCCCCTAACTCTTTACGGGTACATTAGCGACTTCCATTACTTCTGCAGGTGGCTTAAGGCGGAGCCTGATCGACTGATTAACAGTTGCCGAAACCGCAATGGAGACGCCAACCCAAAAGGAATAGCTAGGATGACAGCCGCACTTGACCAGTATATTGATCAACTGCGAGCAAGGAACCTAGCACCGGCGACTATAAGGAGCCATCTGAAAAGCATCACAAGTTTCTTCCGTATTAATGGCGTAGGACTTAAATTGCCCTACGGGTTGAGCGTTTGGAATGTTTACCAGGAACGAGCCCCCTCGCGCGAAGAGCTCTTAAAGATTCTGGAATTGGCAGACCTCCGTGAAAGAGTCATAATCACGATACTGGCAGTTAGCGGTCTCCGTGTAGGCACACTCGTGAAACTTCAATATCGACACGTGAAAAACGACCTTGAACGAGGCATTATCCCAATCCACATACATGTCGAGGCAGAACTGATAAAGAGTAAACGGCGTAGCTATGACACCTTCCTGAACGAGGAAGCAGCAGAGTGCCTCAGAGCTTATCTTGATGCTCGCAGAATAGGGACAAAGAAAATCCCACCAGAGCAAATACACGATGCATCGCCCCTGATCAGGGCGCGCCACTCCAAGCAAGTTAGAACCGTGCCCGTTAGTGCAGTTTATGAAGTTGTTCATAACCTCTTTATCAAAAGCGGCTTGCTAAAGAAGGATTCTCCGCGCAAAAAATATGAATTGAGACCCCACAGCTTCAGGAGGTTTTTCCGAACCCAAATGGCCTCGCTTGGAGTTGATCCCGACTGCATCAATTTCATGATGGGCCGAGCCGTAAAAGACCGCTACCATGATGTTAGAATGAAAGGCGTCGAATACCTACGCGGCGTATACATGACATCTGGAATGCGCATAAGACCAAAAATCAAAATGAACAAAATCGACGCCTTGAAAGAAATACTTCAAATGTGGGGGCTGGACCCGCAGAAAATCCTCACCCATGAAGCCCTAGCCCAAATCACTCCGACCCCAAAGCAAGAGCAAACTGACAGTATAGATACCGCCATCTTATCAAAGGCTTCGCAGAGCAGCCAACCAACGGATTCACCTCAAAAATCAACCGGTGCATCGGAATGAAATCCATCACTATAACAAGAGGGCTCAGTGGGCGCAGACTAAAGCAGCCTTTCACAATTGAGATCCCGGAAACAGAAAGTGCAGCTGAAAGAAAACTTCGGCAATATGTTATAGACGCACTTATTGGGTGGCATCCTAAGCTGGTGCAGTTCACCCTCAAAAACTCCACAACTATGGAGGTTGCGAAACACCTGTTGCGTCACAGGACACGGAGTCTGCATACGCTTCGCAATCAAATATACGACGTATATCGTTTCAGCACATGGTTACGAAAAAGCCCCGACGACCTCGTGAGCCAGTGTAAAGGAAAGGATCAAGTGCCCATAGCTAAGGTCGTTATTCAAATGGAACGTCTCCTTGCCGATTTCGCTGACAATCTGCAAGAAGAAAACGGCTTGGCTCCTGCCACAGTCTACAATATGGTGAAAGCGATACGATTCTTCTTCCAACTTAACGGCGTTAGATTCAGCACGCCATGTCGAAGATCTAAATGGAGCGTTTACGAGGAGCGTGCACCCACACCGGAAGAGCTCCGAAAGACGCTAAACGTAGCGGACATTCGTGGTAAGGTTATAATCGCTCTTATGGCGGTGGGCGGTTTTCGAAGCGGCACCCTTGTTCAACTCAAATATCGCCACGTCAAGCGAGATTTAGAAAATGGGACAATTCCCATCCATGTTCACGTTGAGCCAGAAATAACAAAGGGTAAGCGTCACAGTTACGACACTTTTCTGAACAGAGAAGCTACGGAATATTTAAAAGCCTACCTAGACGCCCGGAAAAGAGGGAGAATGGGGCAACCGCCAGAATGTCTAAACGATGAATCGCCTTTGATCAGCAACCACCATAAGGTTAAACCGTTGACAGCTGGGACAATTCACGACATCGTCAACGCCCTTTACATCAAAGCCGGTGTATTAACTGCAAACCGTAAAATCAGAAGATACGCTCTGAACGCTCACAGCCTCCGCAAATTCTTCCTAACTCAAATGATCTCAACGGGCATAGAACGCGATTACGTCGAGTACATGATGGGTCACAGCTTGAGCATCTACCACGACGTCAAGACGAAAGGGGTCGATTTCCTGCGAAGAATCTACTTAGCATCCGGCTTAAGCATACAGCCAGCAACCAAAGCCAGCAAAATACTCGATCTAATAGAAATCATTCGCTCATGGGGACTGGACCCTGAAGAAATCCTAACACAAGAAGCATTAAATTATCCCAATAGAGTTCACGCAACTGCACTTTAGTGACACGTTTGACCTCTGGAGGCTGGAACTGACCAGCACACCGACTTCGAGGCTTGCAATACCAAACATAAAAAGGAGATGTGCGGGTGGTTCGACCACTCGTCGAAGGTTCAAATCCCACTCCCAGCACTTTTCAACGAATCATCCGCCTTTAATAAAATGCTATTTGCAATATGCTCTTCCATTAGTTGCTGTTAACAGAAAGGGGCAAAAGAAAACTTTTAGAATGCTAGAAACAGAAAAAAGAGGGTTTTGCGTGAGGTTTAAGGCTTACCGTATGAAAATCGGTATGCGCAATTGCGGCATAGATACCTTTGGACTTCTCCGTTGTGCGTGTATCTGACACCATCCTTATACACTCGGTCGCAACCACACATCGGACATTTAACACTCTTCTCAACCGCCAACAATTTCACCTCCGCATTTCAGCTTGCAACCCACTCTGAAAAACTAAAAAAGGGGGAATTTGCGGGAGAATTCGCCACGAGTCTCAAGTTCAAACCCGGCCCTCGGCACTTTCATGGACTTTTAGGATAAGCCGAGGACAATCTTGAACGTTGCCAAAACTTCTCCATATCACTTGCGATTCGTTAATCCAGCCTGCACTTTCATTTGTTGCTCTTTAAGCCATTTTTCAATTCCCACATCATTAATTCGCCTTAAATTTCTCAAACAATAAGGTAGTGCTTCCTAAGTTTGATCAGTTTGCTGCATGCGAACTCAGGGCATTCATAACAAAAACGGAAACCTTTCTCAAAGCAGCAACCTTTTATTTTACATTCTGGATTCTGCCCAGGCAAAAGCAACGATGCGGAAGGAACAACTTCAAAGGTGCATCCTTTGCATGATGGTTTCTGCTTGGAAAGCCATTGTAATCCCTTGATGAATTCGTGGTAGTTAAAAAATTTCCTATTTGATTCTGGGTTATTGATGTTCCATGGCCAAGCGTCAACTTGAACCATTTGAGTAACAAGATATTGAAGCCGTTCTGCACTCTCAGCAAAACCCATATAAAAACCTTGGTATTCGGGACAGAGTCGGCAGTAAAGCCCACACGCACCTACCAGCTTCTTTTCTAATTCAATGTCCACATCTTTCCCTTGAACAGTTTATTTTAGACCGCCTGCATTTATTAGTTTTCTAGTCAGACGACGGCACAATCAATTATGCGAAGTTATTAATGGCTTTTCATATGGTGAGTGTTGCAATTGTGAATGAATATTTGTGCAAACTACACATGACAAAGTGCCGCGGGTTTCTTCGGTAATGTCATTTAAAGTTTCAAATTTTACTTGTTTAAAAGCCGAGCAAAACTCGAAGTAAAATGATAATTAAAATGCCAATTATTACTGTTCCTGCAAGATTTTTCGTCTTATACGCTATCAAGAGTGTAACGATTCCAGCAATCAAGTATTCATTTTGAACAGATAGTTCAAGTGCTCCATTTGGCGCAAGTAAACTGGGAACTATAATTGTTGTAAAGACCGCGATTGGAATGTAAACTATCCATCTGTTCCAGTTCTCCGAGATCTTCGTTTTTTTAAGCATCACAGCAAAAGCGAACCGTGTAAAAAATGTTAAAGCGGCTATTCCCACGATTAATCCAATTATTTCCGTTTCCAAAATTCAAGCACCCCTCCAACAATCGTTCCTAAAAGGGCAGCAAATGGAATATACCATTTTGTTGGCAAAAATATCAAACCGATAATGGAGAAAACTGTGGTGGCAAGGCATACCGTGATATGCTTCCAAGTCGTTACCATAGGCACGAGAATAACGATGAATGTGGCTGGAAGAGCAAAATCCAATCCCCAAGTTTGAGGATCGCCCAAAAATGATCCCATAAAACCTCCAACCACGGTGAATATAGCCCATTCTATGTAGAGCCCTAAACTAACTCCCAGTTGATAGTATTTGTTGGGGTCGTTTTTTGTAAAATACGCTATGGTTAACGCGTATGATTCGTCGCACAGCAAGAAGGATAGAAGGATTTGCCATTTAGTCCCCCATTTGCGCGTGTATAGTCCCAGCGAGGTGCTCATTAGAAAATATCTGGAGTTCACAATAAATGTTGTTAGGAGAATTAAAAGGAACGGGGTACCTGACAACAGCATTGAGATTGTCAAAAACTGTGCGGCGCCGGCAAACACTAAAAGAGACATTAGGGTTAGAGTGAAAAGGGAAAGACCCGCTTTTCTAGCTAGAAGTCCGTAGGCTATTGCAAAGGAAGCAATTCCCAAAGACAATGGTGCTGTGGCTTTCAATCCTTCCAAGAACTTGTCTGCCTTGTTCACATGCAGCAACTCCAGTTCATCCTTGCGGTTTTGTGAAATTGGGTTCTTTTAACTCTCGTTTCCAAACAATCATCTCCAATTATATCCTGAAATAGACTGCGAGAGCGGCTGCGAAGGTTATTAGGAAGGAGGGAATAATGTACTTGTATACCTTCTCTATTGGAGACTTGAAATAGTCTGTTGTGAACGTGAAGCACAGGTGGGTTGGCGTAATAACATAGCCCAAGTACGCGCCCATGTAAATCATCGCCGCTGTCTGGGGCAACGAAACTATGTCTGGATTTAAAATTGAAGCGCTTATGGTGATGCTTGTTAGGGGAGAACCTGTTAGGAAACCCAATATAATTGGAACAACAACTATAACATATGCGATGTCAAGAGTGCCGCTTGTTATAAGCCCTTGAAAGATGTTGCTTATTCCCGCCTCAACCATGGTGTTTCTCAGTAGGAATGCGCCGTAGGCCGCTATTGTCACGTCGTAAACAGTCCAGTTTTTTAGTGACTCAGCAATGGTGCGGAGGCTAGCCTTTGAAATGCCTATCAGAACAGCGAGTCCCACTAATGTTGCTATAAGTACGGATAAGTTCTGTTCAGGTAAGCCTATGTCAATTACGCTGAAGAGAGCAACTACTATTATGGTTGTGAGTATAGGTAGGAAAGCTATGAGAAATTCTTTAAGATTTGAATTCAAGCTGGCATCAGCCTCTGCGTTTTCTTTGCTTTGAACTTTTGAAACTTTCCAGAAGCTAAAGAAGTACCCGACTATCACCATTACAATAACCACTGGGATTTGACGCAAAATGAGTGTGGAAAGCGGAACGCCCATAAGGGCTGCCGTTGTTATGAGTAGTTGGCTTACGGGATAAACTGGGAAAATTGTGTGTCTAAACCATATGTTTACATAGGATTTCTTTTCAGGCGTGAGCTTTAGCTTATCTCCCTCCGTGTCCACGATGGGCGCGGACATTAATGCGCCGCCAGCGACTGGCAGAAATCCTATTATGGCTGGAAGCAAGCTGAGAACTATTTTTGGGCTTTTCAATATTTTGCTTAGGCTTGTGCTTAGGTGTTCAATGTACCCAGTTTCCTTGTAGAGAAGGCTCAGAAACATTATAGCGAATGTTGCAAGCACAACAGCAATTGTAAGTAGACTGACGGTTGTGTCGTAAATCACGGAGGGTATTTGCTGCCATTCTAACGAAAGCAGCGCCAAAGCTAAGGCTGTAACATTCAAAGTTATTCCCAGTTTCACCCGTTTATACAGCATCAAACCTAAAAGACAGAACGCGATTACGATTGCAGTTGGAGGATTAAGGAGACTCAATCAACACGCTTCCCTTTTTATGCTCTGCTGACTTAGAGAAAACCAAGGTATTTAGCTTAATTCGTTAATACTTTTCTCCCAGAACAAGCAAAATCGCAACTTTAAACGGCGATGTCGTCATGAAAAAGAAGGTCTTCATTTCGGGACCAATACAAGGCTTCGAAAACAAACAATCCTATAGAACTGCTATTCGCAAAATCTGCACCGACTGCGGCTTTGAAGTTGTTGACCCTTGGGAACGCGAAAAAATAATTTACAAAAGCGAAGAGCCCAACTGGTGGGAGAAGGTTCCCGTCGCGGGTTTCATTAAGAGGGATTTGGAAGACATTGAGAAATGCGATGTTTTAATTGCCTATTTGCCGTTTCTTTCAGCTGGAACATGCATGGAGCTTTTCTACGCTAAGCTTAAAGGCAAGAAAACGATATGCATATGCCCCCTTGAAAATCCAAGCCCATGGATAATATTCCACTCAGACATTATCATAAGAAGCATTGAAGACTTAAAAGATGTGCTTGGCAAAGCTTTGAAACGCAATGCTTTTTAGGAAAGAAGATAAGCAAAATGTCGTAGTCCATCCCATAGCGGTCGTAGTCTAGCCTGGTCTAGGACATCAGCCTGCCACGCTGACGACCCGGGTTCAAATCCCGGCGACCGCACCATTACCGGCATAAAACCTCAGCAATTCTACTTTCTTTTCCTGAAGAGCCTAACTCCGTCCATTTCGCATACGTATTCAAATCCTGCTTCTACGAGCTCAGCTGCTTGCTCAACTGTTTTGGCAACCTTGCATATGTATTCGTCTTCACCCTCGGCTTTGATTAGTTGAGTGTATATTAGCGTGTTCTTGATGTTTCTGTGGCCTAGGATTTCCATGACATGGAGTATGTCCTTTGTTTTATGGTATTCCATTGTGGCTTTCCAATGGCGTAGCGTGTGAAATGATATTTTTAGAAGCCTCGGGTTTCCAAGCTTGTAGGCTATTCTTTTCCTGTTTCGTTCAAAAGTGCAGCTTAGGCTTTTTAGGTTTTTGTAACGGTTGAAAATTCTTTCGCATGTATTGGGTAGGCTTTTAAGCATGCTTATGAGCTTGTTTGAAATCTTAAATATTCGTGGGTTGCTTCCTTTCTCAGGTGTTATCGTTAACGTTTTGCTTTCAAAGTCTACATCTATCCATTTAAGGTTGAATGTTTCTCCTGCTCTTGCTCCCGTCTCTTTTATGGTTTGAATGAATGTTGCAACGTGCATGTTGCATCCTGCTATGAGGTCGTCTATCTCTCTTTCTTGGGGGATAAAGGGCAGTTTTCTCAGGGCCTTGTAACGTGGTTTGTCCCATTTTATGCCTAGCCACCTAGCAAATGAGTCGTACGCGTAAGCCGTCGTTTCCTTACTTGAGTCTTTCAAATTTTGTGTTGCTAATGCTTCTTTGACGCTTTCAGGGTCAAACAGGTTAACGTCGAGCTTAATCAGCCTGGAAAGCCTTTTACCTTTACTATTTATGGTAGTGTCCTTGTATCCTTGCTTTTTCATCCACCAAAGAAATTCAAGGAGTTTTCCTTGAAGCTCAGTTGCGTTAGACTTCGACGTGGTCCCCGCAGCCTGCTTTTCGCTTTCTTTTTCTACTGCGGCCAAGGTTTGCACCGCCGCCAAGACGGTGGAATCTCGCCCTCCAGAGTCATCGTTCCCTTGGCAAATATTTTTTAAGCCACTTTCAAGATTTAAGCTGAATGGAAGACTCTTCCATCCGGTTTTGGCTTTACGGTTGGGTTCTGTAAAGCGGTATCCGCAGTTTCTGCATAGCCAACGTTGAACGCTGGAGCCGTCAGCCAAATAGCGTAGTCCATCTTTGTAAAGTTTCGGTGAATTGCATCTTGGGCAACGTAAAGGCTGGAAGTTGGAGCCAGTCTTTTCCCCTTCAGCCCCAACCATTTCAGCTCACTTAACCCCGAACTTTCCCAGGGTTGGCGTGTCTCGAAGCCAATACTCGTCTTTTAAAATCTTAACCGTTTGTTGGACGTCAAGATCTAGCTCTTTAATTTTTGATGCGAGGATTCCGCAGCTGATTAGCCCGTTTTCATCCTTGTTCTCTAAGAGCCACGTTTTGATTTGCTCAAGTTTTTCAGCTAGTGTAGGTTGTGTAGAATGTGTAGGTTGTGAAGGTTGGGTGACATGGGCGTCTGTTTCGCGAGCGTTGTTTACTGGAATGTTTAACCTTTCAGCTAGGTCTATGATGGCTTTAGCGCTTAGTTTGTATTCACACCCTGTTCCAACACGCCTTTTGTCAGTGAAGCCTAAACGTTTTAGGGCTCTTCCAACCCACTCGCTTGAAAGCCACTTCTGCTCTTCGTCAAACGCTTGGGCCATAAAATCCTTGATTTTCCGCACAGGGTAATAGCATTCTTCATTGTCTTTAACGATGTTTAGCAGGGTTTGGACAAGTAAATATTCGCCTGTTTCGGTCATGTTCTCGGTTTTCTTTTCTTCGGCTTTCGTCTCAGCAAGCTTCCTTATACGTTCTGGAATGTTCAAGTTTGGGAAGTGTTTGTCGAAGAATTTTGCGAGGGTTAGTATGGGCTTCCAAAGCTCTAGTTCTCTTTCAGAAATGCCCGTACACCGACATTCACTTCCTTCACATCCTACACAACTTTCAATAAACTCTTTGAAGTATGAAAGGTAGAAGTTGTAGAGGCTGTCTCTAATTTTTTGCCAGTGCTCATCACCCCCGTCTGGTTCACGGTTGGTTATGTCTCTGTTTTTGCCGCGTTTCATGATTATTGTTATGCACCTGTCTTCAAGCACATCCTCAATGCCTCTGATGTTGGCTATCATTTTTGGACTGTAAACTTCAAAAGCCTCTGGGACGAGTCTTTCTCCGCTTGTCTTTTCTGTTCTGTATACTTTTGCTCCCTTTTTATAACCTGCCAACAGAAGATTTCGCAATTCTGTAGCCCTGTCCCTTTCGCCCAGCTTCTCGGTTTCATCCATTAAAAGTGTGCAGCGTCCGCTTTGAATAAGTCTGTAAATGCTTGAGGTACTAATGTTATTGCTGAAAATGGCGTTGAAACACATGAAGCTGGCTACAGTTAAAACCTTTGTTTTGCCAGTCTGTTTTAAGCCTCCAACGTATATGTATGGGTAAGCGCTGAACAAATGGAAAAAGTATGTGCCAACGGTCCATAGGGTTATAAGGTCGTAGTACTCTTGGTTTTCGAATTCTATGTAGTTTTGCCAAGCTTCTTTAACCATACTATAGACATATTTCGGGTCAACGGGCTCTCCGTTTAAAAAGCTCTGTATCCCTTTTAGGCTCCACCTGTTTTCGAAAGATACAATTTTGTAGGCGAGTTTCCACTTTATTTTTGTCAAGATTTCCGTGTTGCATAGAATCTTATCTCGATTGGATGTTATGAGAAAGGAAAGCTCCTTCTCGTTTTGTTTTCCATTAGCGTCTACGACGATGCATGGCAAAGTGATGCCTACAACTGCCAAATCGTCAACAACGTCTATTGCAGGATGAACTTTCTTGGACAAGCCATTAAAAAGTGGTTTAACGGCTGTTTTGCCTACATGTATGAGGTCTTTTTCGGAGCTAGCTAAAGCCTCCTCAAACTCCCTTCTTTCTTTAGTTTTGGCTTTTGTAGAGTATCTCCCGCACTTTTCACACTTGAACCATTCAGTTCCGACATCGTCCACATGGCTGACTTTCAAGCACTCGCTACCGCAGTAGGGGCAAAGAAGCCGTTTTATAAAACCAAGCTGGTCATATTCTCGCTTGATCTCAGAATCCATTTTGGAAGAGTTTTCGTTGCCTCTTTGTGTCAATTCAGCCACTTGTAAGCCTCTAATGCAATTGTCAAGGCTTTAACGGGCTTTGACGGTTTTTGTTGAAACAGGCGTTTGCGTTAATGAGGCTGGTGGTTGGCGGGTTAAGCGTCCGCCGTGATCTTGCAAATCCTTAAGCATGGCTTTGAATTCTGGGTTGTTTACGTCTTCGCTGCGTTGATAAGGTCCACTTGAACCTTCTGCTTGTTCCCATTTTATTTGGTCTGGGTTCCAGCCTATTTTTGCTTCTTTTAGGATTTGGCGTGCGTTGGCTATTCCAGCTTCAACGGTGTTTAGGAATTCTAAGAGTGCCGTTATGGCTGTTTCCGTGTCGTTGTTCTCCGTCATGGAACTAACGCTCCTTCCGTGGAGCCTAATGGCTTAGCGTATTTTTCCACGAAGTTTAGGTATTCTTTTTGTTGCCGTTCAAGTTCGGTGAAGGTGATGGTTTTTTGGGCTTCGAATATTATGATGTTGCTGTTGTTTTTGTTTACTCCGTAAAGTCTGAAAATCAGCTTGTATAAGAAGCCGTTTCTTGTTTTGATTTTTGCGGAGTGATGTATTGGTTTGGTTTTGTCAACATTGTCATTGAACTCTTCGTAGTTGTATAGGATTTCCTTCATTGTGTTCTCCCTCTTATCATGGCTCTTTCTAGCGGTGTCAGCTCCCATGTGGCTAATACGCCGAATAGGTTACTTGTCAGACGCTTCAGTAGAATGGGGTCTTTGGGCGGAATTGGCTTCCAGGATTCAACTTCCCATAGGATGTGGTAGTTTCTAAGTCTATGTTTGACCTCTTCAACTAGGATTTTAGCTGGGATTATTGGCGTTGGACATGTGACTATTTGATTTTTAATATTGTAAGAGGTTAGTGGATGTGTTTGGTCCGTTGGCTGCCATTGGAATGTCCCAGCTGGAAGTTTCACTTCTCCAAGGGTTTTTCTAGGCTGCCTTTGCCAGCGGTCCGGTCTTTCCATGGCGAATATGGCGCTTCCATCCTCGATTTTTAGGCAGTAGCATTGTTTTGAGTCTGCGCGGCATATTGCCAGCTTTGGATCTCCATCAGAGTTTAAGCCAGCTTTTCTGAAGCTTTCGTAAACGTCTATGATTTTCTTTCCATGCTTCAAATGGCCATACACGGCCATTAGGTCTTTGCGGATTTCCTCTTTTTTCAGCTGGGCGTGACGCTTTAACGCTTCTTTGAGGCTTTTTAGTTCAGCTTCAGCCTTATCTTTTGGCATTTGAAGCTGTTTAACTTCCATTGTCTTTCTCTCCTAAACATCTTTTCTCTAGGAAATCTCTCACGGCCTCTTTCACAACTTCAGCTCTCGAAGTGTAGCCTAAGTTCTGCTTTTCAATGAAGGCGTCTACGCGTTGCATAAGCTCCTTTGGCAGCCTGACAGTCGTGTATCCTGTCATGCTTGTCACCTAGTTGAATCATAGATGTTTAAATTTAAAACAATTGCCGACTTGAAACTTTAAAATGGAAATCTTCTGAGTTTTATTTTTTATACGGAAAAGTTTAAATTCATGTTAGTCATACTTGACTACTGTATGTAGCATGCCAACTAACCCAAATAAGCCAACAGACGAATACGAAGGTGAGTACACTACCATTAGGCTGCCGAAGGAGCTTGTAGAGGCAATTGACAAGATTTTGCGGCGTGGGCTTATGGGTTATAAAAGCAGGGCAGAATTCATTAAGGAGGCTATTAGGGAGAAGTTGAGGGCAATGCCGCCTGAGGTGGTTGGTGAGCCTCTTGAACATTTTAACATATGCGAAGAAGGCGTGCGGGTTCTCGACAGAAGCATTAACAAACCTAAAGGTTACATTGTAGACGTCTACTTTAAACCCGAAAACGCTTGGTGCGAATACTGTGAATCAACAGACTGCAAACATGTGCAGTTCGCCCTAAGCCTACCAGAAGTTCAAAAAATACTGAAGAGAAAAGGATGGAAAATACGTTTAAAAAATCTTGAAACGGGATTCTAGCCGTAAATGATTTCGCTTTCTTCAACCTCGTTAGTTTCAGGCGGCTTGTCTGTGTCTTCTATGCCCCTTTCTGTTATTGCAAATGATGCCTTGTCTTCTGGTAAGTAGGGTGAGTCTATTATTTTTGCTACTCGGGTTCCCTTTTTGCCTCTCATTAAGTGCACTCTGTGGGTGCATGCGTGAGCCATAACGTTGCCTCCTGCTGGGCGCTCTGGAGGGCCATAGAACTGAGCTGGGTTTGATTGAACCTGGTTTGTGATCACGATGGCTATGTTGTAGGCTTCAGCAAGCCTCAAAAGCTTATGCAAGTATTGGTTTAATGCTTGTTGTCTTTCAGAAAGCGTATCTCTTCCAACATATTCGCCTCTAAAGTGGCTTATCATACTGTCAACTATAACAAGTTTAGCCTTTTCCTCAGGAACTTTTTTGAAAAAGTGATCCATTAAGAAGCATTGATGATCACTGTTGTAAGCCCTTGCCACAACAACACCATCCAGTATTTTCTGTCCATCCAACCCCCTCTTAACTGCTATTTGGTAAACCCTTTCTGGGCTGAATGTCCCCTCAGTATCCATGTAAATCACGTTTCCGCCAAGTCCACCCTGCTCTGGAGGGAGCTGAGCCAAAACCGAAAGTGTTAAGCATATCTGTGTTTTACCTACGCCGTAGCCGCCGATAAACTCCGTCATGGCTTGGGTTTCAATTCCCCCGCCGAGAATGGCGTCCACGTTTTTGGAGCCCGTAGTGCACCTTTTGAGGTGTTTGCGCTTCTCCCAAAGTTCAAGAGCCCTCAAAAAACCGTAATTCATAAGCTTCCTAGCTTCTTCGCAGACTTTGAATGCTGTGTCATCGTTCACGCCGCTTCGCGCCGCAACCTCCTTAATAGGCGTAACCGACAAAGCTTCTATCGTCGTGAAGCCAGCAGCCCTAATCTTAGAAAGCGTTGATGAACTAACGCACTTAATTTTTGCCAAGTCGTCTGACACCCTTAACAACCTCCCCGAAAGGCGGCTTCAACTCCAAAACCTCCACCCTAACGCTTCCAACCTTCCTGACCCTCAAAGTTGGATAATCATCGCCTAGACAACGGTAAACGCTGAAGGTCCAGTTGCCCCTCTTCCAGCAGACACCAACAGCAAACATTTTCTTCATGCCTCCTGCATAACAACCCTAGAGTGCTTAGACTCGTCTCCACCCCACTCAACATCGCTTTCAGCGATTTTGCTCCAGCAATATCTACAAATAGGAAGTCTATCACCCTTGTAGATGATGAAAACCTCAATGTCCGTGTTCCTGCATTTACCGTTCCAAGGGTTTTTGCAATGCTCGACACCATTCATTTAACTGCCTCCACAAAAAGGCGTTAACCATGAAAAGCCCTTAAAAAGCAAACGATGAAACGACGCATTCAATAAACGGAGACAGGTAAGTTAAAGTGAAATGAATTCTATGGAAAAAACAGTTAAAGTAGCCCCTTCCCTTTAGCTATGAACCTTTTCAGTGATTAGACTTATGCTTTTTGCATATTCCAGGAAAGCCACACGCATTGTTTCGCTTTCGCTTTGCCCAAGCTTCAAGCATATCCTATCCAGCAGCTCCTTATGTTGCGGGCTTAAAACCACACGAACTATATGCTTTTTTGCCATCCCTTGACCATCCCGCTGCACAATTCAACATTTAAGATTAGACGCTTTTTCCCTTAAAAGCTTGACGCTTCGCCCTAAAGGACAGCGAAAAAATGCAAAAACCAGAAGAGAAAAATGAAACATCCATGTTTCTGAGTTTAGAGTCTATTTTAGCTCCGTCCACCTGCATACGCACCAACATCGAAGCGGACATCGAGCAGCTTGCAGCCTCTGTTAAAGCAGACGCAATCTTAGATCACTTGATCGTTAGGGCTTCAAAAGTTTTAGCCAAATATTATCCTGTAAATTTCGTAGACGAAGAGTTGTTAAGCGGTTTGGAGACCCCCAACCTTCGTTCGATAAGGTTTTGGAGAATATTATAGCAGTTCTGGGTGTTGCATGGTCCAAAATTGTTGAACTTGATCTTGTAGAAGAAGTGTTCAGAGAAGCTGAAGCTTGGCACCAGCGTAAGCCATTTCTCATTTGAGGAAGCCTTTCCAATGCAGACAAGCATCGGCTTAGATTTTCTTCGAAGCAAACTTCCAAATGATCTTTTAGAGGAGGTCAGCCTTGCAATTGGAATCTGCCTCGAATGCGGAGGCTCCGTGATGAGAGTTGAAGGCGAGTTTGTCTGCGCAAAATGCGGAAGAGTCTGGGGCGAAGAAAACGTTGATGACGCTGTTCCCTTTCCAGAGGATGGTGAACCAAGCATACATTTTGAAGGGCACTGGCAGCCTGGAAGTAGCCTATGCTTCTTAAAGGGTGTTGGTGATCCAGCTGTCCAAAATAGCGGAGGAAAAAGCCTAATGCGAGTTTTGGCCTTGGCTCCAGCTGGAGGCGAAGATCTAGGCATAAGAGCCCAGCGAATCAAGTTTCTAACGCAGATGGAGGATCCACCACAGCTTAGGCGTATGCTAACGCGTATATCCATACTCTTGGACAAGTTTGGAATGCGCGGCAACCACGAAATAGCCGACTACACAGGAAGCCTAGCAAGAAAAATCGTAGCTTTTTGCCTAACAGCTCAGCTGCAAATCTCAACAAAGCTGGCAGACGCCATAGTAAAACACGTTCTAAAAAAGCTCCAAATAAAAGTTCCAGAAGAACAAACCCTAAACTATAAAGAAGAAGAACTGCAATTCGTTGATTGGTTTGAAGAAACCATACAAAAATTCAAACTAAAAAGATCCGGAAAACAAGCTCTATTATAAGCTGTTTTCAATGTTTTTGAAAATTTTTGTTATTAGTTTACGTGTTTTGCTCTGTTCTGTTAACTTTTATTAACAGAACAATATTTCCATAGCCTGAGGGGAGGGACTGTCGTGTTTTCTAATAGTTTTCTTGTTAATTAACTAAAAATTGCGGTGCACAGAGAGTAATAGTATACATCACATAATATAAAAATAGAGCCTGTAAGGGGGTGTGGATGCGAATTCGTTAATTAATTCATATTTTTCCCTTGGAGGAGACGCTTGCCATGCCAAGGCCAAGAAAGTATGCAGACACAGTCGTCAAATCATTCAGTGTTGAACGAGAAGTTTACACACGGTTGAGGGCTATCCTTGCTGCTCAGGGCAAATCCATAAGCGAAGAGGTTAACACGCTTCTTAAGAGGCGTCTGGCAGAGCTTGAGGGCGTTGCGCCTTCTGCCTACCAGAATGAAAATTATGAGGCTTTGAAGAGCCAACACCTAAAACTCGTCGAGGAAGTCAAACGACTAACAAAGCCTTTGGAGAAGGACGGCGTCTACGAGAGCCTAATGCGCTTCGCACACGCGCTCGGCTTAGACCTCACGGACCTGCATAACGTGGAGGAGATTGCCACTAAAATATTACAAAACTGGCGTGGCCAACTTGACCAAAACATCCAGCCAAGCCACATCCACCTATTCATAACACTACTCGAAAAAGGAAAACAGAAAAAAGATATCGAACGCAAACTCACAGAAATAAGACTAAAAGCATCACCAACATCAACAGAAAACCCATACCATTAAACATTATTAACAGAACAGGACGGAAAATTAGCAAGATAGAAAATTTTCAAAAAGTTGTGAAGCCACAATTTAAAGAAACTTAACAAAATTTCGTTCCTTGGCAAAAGTATTAAGCTAAGTTTTAAAGTATTTGTAATTAAATTCCTTTTACTAAAACTATCCGTTAGAAGCAGCCTGAGTAAATTTAGATTTCGTTTGACCTTTATGCTAAAAAATTATACTTTGTGAAGCGTCACAACAGGGATTGTTCAATTTCAGCGCATTGAACTGGGATAGTTTTCCCTTTGCGTCAAAATCAGAAAGCAAAAAGCATATATATATATAAAAATTTTCCCCAATAAAAATAGTGACACTTATGAAACACAAAATGAAGAAAACCTTTCTATTGTTTTCTGTTATTGGAGTTTTATTGTTTTCAATGGTTCAGTCGGTTCTTGCGGAAACTTATACGAGGTGCCCTCCGTATGACCTTGGATTTTCGGGTGGTAACAGCAACGGAGTTGGATTTCAGGACCATAGACATAATATTTTCCTTTCAAATGGAACAGCCAGGCTTTATTCAAGCGTCTGGAGTGTCGTTGTGGGAGGCGCGTTAGCTGAGGCTTGGGGTTTCATGGGCGTAGAATGGACTGCACCATATAGTGGTGGGGGTGGAGGTTGTCCGTTTCTCTATGTTTGGAATGGGACTTATTACATGTTGGATAACAATATTTTACCTCAGTCTGAGATGGGTAATGGATCGGATGTAAATGACTACTATAAGCTGGAGCGACCATTAGTTATGAAGGACGGAAAATATGCCCTTCTAATAAGTGAGTTTGAAAGTGAGCATTCTTTCTTAGATTATGTTGAACTAATAGCGGTGGATCACCCTGCTAACGTTGAAGTAGGTGTTAGTCCCTACGGTGAAATCTTAACATACACCAACCCTCATCCGCCAGTTTCAGCTATATCCAACGAAAAGAAAAATGTGAAGGAGCTTCTAAGCTCTATTGACGGTAATTACTATGAGGGTTGCAATGGAAGCTATGTAATTCTAAACTTCGGAGACGAGCTGGACGTTAGCCAAGGTGCAAAGCTTATAATTCGTTCAGATATGCTTTTAATGAAATCTCCAATTTACATTCAAACCATGAATTCAGATGGACAATGGCGGACGGTAGCAACCATCCACACAAGAAAATACTGGTCAACAGACATAGTTGACATGTCTAAATACTTGCCAGACGCAAAGGGTAACTTGAAGGTAAGGCTTCAATTCACATCCAACGACAAAATAGACTTTGTAGGCTTAGACACGAGCCCACAAGCAACAATAAACATAAGAAAAGCTGAACTTGTTTCTGCTACACATTCGAAGGATGGTGATATAACTAATGAGCTTCTTCATATCGACGGTTTTTATGCGGAGCTACCCCCAGCCAAACAAATAGAAATAATGTTTAATGTCCCAGATGACTTAAATGAAAAGAGGACCTTTATTTTCTACGCACGAGGACACTATGTTAAAACATTAAAAGATGATCCAATTGTAACTGTTACAAGCAAAATAACATTAAAGGGATACGCTTATGTCTTTGCATGGTCTTATACTCCAGCTATAGGCGCACGGTGCCAATACTTATTCCAGGTATGGTTATGGGTCTACGACGTTACAGGAGGTTCATATGTCACACAAACATTACTCGAAGAAAAGAGTGAGGAGGCGGTCTCAGGTGCTTACATCCCAGACTGGAAATCTTATGAGTGGAATTTTGACAAAGACTATAGTGCAACATTTAACGCCGTCGAAGGGCATAAATACCAGATTCAATTTGGTGTCTATGTAGGTGTTAAAGGCGCTACTATAGCGGGCTCATTTGATGGCTATGTAGACTTTGATAACTCAAATCGTTATATTGTAATTCAGTATATTCATCTGTCATGGTGATATGATGGTTAAAGAGTGGAGGAAAGATGCACTTATCTATGCGCAGTTAGGAATGGGTTTTTATATAGTGAGCTTTGTAATGTTATCTGTAGGTTTCGTTGGATTTCCATTATTTTTCTTAAGAAGCGATGCATTCATTAGAATAATAATGACCGTAATAGGAATCGTTTGCTCGTCTCCGCCACTGCTTTTAGCATGGTTGACATACGACAAAATGGTGAAAGTCCTAATGGAGAACCGTGACCCCCATACCAAATGGGCAAAAACACTGGAATGGTTAGGGTATTTCCTCGGGCTTTTTATCGCCGGGCTTATGATATACATCGCTAATAAGAAAATAGAGTATAGCAAGCATACTTAAGCTCTAAAAACGTGCAGTTTTAACCTTATTCAAACTGCATATTATATCAGACTGTGCATTAGTGCCTTACACAATTTCGCTGAAAAGATGGGAATGCTAAAAGGCAGAACAATCATCAGGCATGTCATATGCTTTCTATGAAATACTTTCTCCGTCACATACCTTTCTTTGAATAAAGGGAGCCTTCGCGAAAGAAGATGAAAAGAATACCCCAATGGATATTGTTGATTTTCTTACCTCTGTTAATGTCTCCTAAAAGAACAACGTGTTATTGATCCCTTTCTTTTTATCGGTCTTGTTGGATTTTTGTATTCTTTTTCGTTAACTTCTTTGAAACTTTCCAGATTATGACGGCGATTACAAATATGGTTACTGCTATAAATGGATGTAAATTCAGGGTTACCGCAATGATTATGTAAACCGTTACTAATGCTATAAGCGATACTGCCTGAATTATCTGCCATTTTTCCTCCGCACTTAAGACTCGTTTTTCATGAGGCACCGGATAATAATATTTGTTGTCTGCTGTAACCTTCACTATTCCCTGCTCAAGTAATTGTTTAAACGCGGGCGGATCAATCCACTCGTCGAGTTCCAGCTGATCAAGCGTAACAGCTGCTTCCGGCGAGAAAGCGCCAAGTCTCTTAAATCTTCTTAAAAGCGACCTCTTCACCAAGTTTCCAATGACTATAGTCCCTGACCATGTTCCAGCAACGGAAAATAAAATTGAAGCAACCGTTAAAAGATCTCGAAAAGTTGGGGCAACATATTCCAAAATTGCACTCAACGACAGCATGCCAATGGCAAGAAAGCATATGGCAAGATGAGTACACAACTCATAATCCAAACTATTATCCATACACATTGGATTAATAACTTTCCGTTTAAAATATTTATCCCCAAAAACATAATAGCATCATTTCGCTTAGTCATCGTAAGAGAACATGTATGGGACCATTAATGCTTTTGAGAAGAAGACTGCTTTTAAATTCCATTTAATGGAATTTTACCTGACATTGTGTTCTATAATTCAACCCCCTCCAACGTACTACGATTTCAGCCAAATTTTGGTATCATTCCTCAAAGAGAGCCAATTTGGGGTGTTTGAGTTGTGGGACAGAAGCTTGGACGTCGATTGTCCTTCTTCATGATGTGATAGAAAAGGGTAAGACGCCTGCCATTAATGATCCCTACCTATGAACCATGATATGCAAAAGGTTATTTCTCAGAAAGGTAGTACCTGCCGTCTTTTGTTTTCTTTACTTTTCCTGCCCACACAAGCCGTTTAAGTGTCCGTATTTCACGTTTACTCAAATTCAGTTCATCGACTGTCTTTGCATTTTCCTCGGAAACCGCTCCAGAATTCAGGAGTTTCTTTTTGAGTCTTCTCGCATATAGGAGTAAAAATCCAGCTGATTCAGCCATTAATGACACCTTACCATATGAACCATGGTATGTATGTGCTTACCTCTATATCTGCCATGGGGAAGGGGTTGTGTGCGATTAGACCTGGAGGGTTCCAGAAGCAAGCGTCAGCCACTAAGGTTCCACTCAAAACTACCTTGGTTAATCCGCATCGAAAATGCTCGTTTGGGTTTAGTTTAAAGAACACGGCTGAACTTTTTGAGTCTGATATGCCAGTTACTATAGCGCTTGTCCCCTTAACTTGTCGATGGTGATACTCGCTGACAGTTTCAACATATTGGGGTAAGGATTGACCTTGAGTGAACTTTATAACAGCAGCCACCCCTTTTATGGCCAACCCTACCCCTATACCAATAGGCTCATCTATTGCGCCAGATACAGTTGTAATCACGGTTCCTGTGTAGTCTATTGCGGCTGTCCAGTCAGGGTTGACTATGCTTTGGATGTTTCCCTCTCCAGCAAATTCCATTCCGTTGAGGTCTAAGCCTGAAAAGCTGTAAATGTCTATCCTATAATCTTCGAGGTGCATTTCCCACCATGCAGTTTTCTTAATTTGACGCCTCTTTAGAAGTCTTTCAAACATAGAAATTTCTCTTTTCCCCAACTTCAACTCTTCAAGGGTTACTGCAGTGCTTTCTGAAAGGGCATTAAGTTTTTTGAATTTCTTTTTTATAGATGCTCTAATTCCTGATAGGATCCCGAGTGCTGCTACTTCCATTAGTTATCCCACTTTAATCTCTGATAAAAATTGGAATCAAAAACGTTTGCTCTATTTCTGCGTCTTCTGGTTTAACTGCAGTTTTTAGCCACATAATATCTTTTTACACCCTTCTCGTCTATGATTTCTCTAATTTCTTTAGTGAAAGTCCAGTGTGCAATCCTTTCAACTTCGCGAGCCTCAAACTTGCTAAGCCCTAATTCTTCAATTGTTTTCGCTGTTTCCCTTGATACAGCCCCTGCTTTTTTCAGTTTTTTCACAACCTCTCTTGCGCGAAGAAGAAATGGGAGACTGCCCGCCATCATAATCACCCTCTTCAAGGCCATATGAACCAAGGGATGCAAAGGGCTATTTCTACGTCCCCTATGGGATAGTCCAAGTGACTTGGAAATCCTTGTTCAGGGATTATCCAATAGGTGGTTTGCAAAGTTCCCTTTAAAATAACCTTTGTTAATCCACAAGACTTTCCAGCGGTCGGGTCTAAGCCTAAAAAAATCAGATCGCTTACGCTTTTCCGGCTAGCATCTGGATCAATCCACATGCTTTGAATGGATTTAAGCTGCCAATGATGCTCCTCTTTAATTGTTTGGTCATATCTAGACACCTCTTGTCCGTTCATAAAATTTAAAGCTGCAGCTATTCCTTTGATGCCTAATCCGACACCCGCACCTATTGTGCCGTAGACTCCACTCGCAAAAGTTGAAAAAATAAACATTGTTACTGTTCCTCCGAAAACCATAGAGGCTAAAAGGCACACAGCCAACAAAACCACAACAAATCTTCTTACAAACACTCTCCTCCAAACCAAAATATCACAAATACAAAACATAAAATTTTCTATTAATCGCTGTTAACGGAAGTTTTAATTTGGAATTGTTGTTTTGTTTATTAGTGAGTTATGTGACAAAGATTTGGTGGTGCTAATTGTCGAGTAGAATTACCGAACGCACTCTTTATTCATTTATTGGGAAGGTTTTTGAGAAGTTTGGTTGGCGTTATTTTTCTGAGACTGGTTTGGATGAGCG
>Ga0080004_1115267_pt1 | contig 23627 bp, 28 predicted proteins | sample WasSprMetagenome_FD_69207 | JGI IMG/M metagenome (GOLD analysis project Ga0080004, IMG submission 69207) | Sulfidic aquatic microbial communities from Washburn Spring, Yellowstone National Park, USA - WS (SPADES assembly) (version 2) | ecosystem: Environmental > Aquatic > Thermal springs > Hot...
GAAGGGGAACAGCCCAAACTTTAAAAGAAGATGATATCAATGTTTTAAAGCCAATTGAAGGAGTTTTGGATGTTGTTCCAATTACTCAAAGAACTTTTCAAATTGTAGCACCAAACGGAAATAACACCAGAACGACAATTATTGGGGCAAGCGAAAGAATCTTTGCTGTTAGAGAAATTTCTATTGAATCAGGATCGACTTTTAACGAAGAACAGGTAAAAAACATTGCTAAAGTTGCAGTTTTGGGGAAAAATATCGCAAACGATCTTTTTGGAGATGAAAACCCAGTTGGAAAATTAGTTAGAATTTCAGGAATTAATTTTAAAGTCATTGGGGTAGCGGCGCCAAAAGGGGGAGCGATGGGACTTGTTTTTGATGATATGGTTTATGTTCCAATTACGACAATGCAAAAAATGTTGGCAAGATCAGATTATTTAACTTCGATTTTAATTAAGGCAGAGAAAAAAGATTTATTACCTCAAATCCAAAATGAAGCCCTTTTGAGATTGGCAGAAAAACATAGAGTAGATCCTCAAAACCCAGATTTTTCAATAATTTCTCAAGAAGACATTTTGTCGACCCTAACTCAAGTAACAAACATAATGACCATTTTTTTGGCAGCCATTGCTTCAATTTCTTTAGTCGTTGGCGGGATTGGAATTATGAATATGATGCTAACTTCAGTAACTGAAAGGACAAGGGAAATTGGTTTGAGAAAGGCAATCGGTGCAAAAAACAGAGAGATTTTGGCTCAGATTTTAACAGAGTCAGTTTTATTAACATTTCTTGGCGGAGCTGTTGGGATTTTCTTTGGCTGGCTAATTTCTTTGGGAATTTCAAAATTTGCTCAGATTTCAACTCAAGTTTCTCCTTTCTCTATTCTTTTAGCATTCGGAGTTTGTACTGCAATCGGAATTTTCTTTGGTTGGTGGCCAGCCCAAAAAGCAGCAAAACTTAATCCGATTGAGGCATTGAGGTATGAATGATAAAAATTCAAAATGCAAAAATCAAAATGCAAAATGACAATCCAAAATTCAAAATTTTACATTTTAAATTGTAATTTTGAGATTTGAATTTATTTAGAAGACATTGAAATTGGAAAAGAAATTTTAATTACCGGAACCCAAAACGAAGATGGAAGTCTGACTGCCAGAACAATTCAAATTTCTCCGAAATTGCCAAGAGAATAAAATTTTATTAAACTCACCTATATGGCGGCAATCTCTGTTGAGAATTTAACTAAGGTTTTTAATGGATTAAGAGCAGTCGATAGGATTTCTTTCGAAGTTGAAGAAGGAGAACTTTTTGGATTGCTCGGGCCAAATGGAGCAGGTAAAACAACGACCTTGAATATGCTTGCAACTTTAATTAGGCCAACTTCTGGCAAGGCTTTCGTTTCAGGCTTCGATGTGTTAAAGGAAAGAGACAAAGTTAGAAAATCAATCGGAATGGTCTTTCAAGAACCGGCTTTAGACAATTATTTGACCGGAAGAGAGAATTTAGAATTTCATGGAATGATGTATGGACTTTCAAGAAAAGAAGCTAAAGAAAGAGTGAAAGAAGCATTGAAAATTGTTGAATTGGAAGAGTTCGCTGATAAATTAGTTCAAACTTATTCTGGTGGAATGAAAAGAAGGTTGGAAATTGGCAGGGCCTTAGTTCATCAACCAAAAGTTTTATTTTTAGATGAGCCAACTTTAGGACTGGATGCACAAACAAGAAGAAGGATCTGGGAGTATATTAAAAAGTTAAACGAAGAAAAAGGAGTAACAATAATTTTGACAACCCATTATATGGAGGAGGCAGATTTTTTGGCCAAAAGGGTGGCAATCATTGATTACGGAAAGATCGTTGCTTTAGATACTCCAGAAAATTTGAAAAACATTTTAGGAGGTGATGTAATTTCGATCGAGGTTGATAACTGGCAAAATGCTAAAAAAATATTTGAAAAATTGCCCTGGATCAAAAAAATGAATCAGGAAAATTGGATTCTTTATCTGCAAGTCGAAAAAGGAGAAGAGAAAATTCCGCTTTTAATGAAAATTGATGAAAAAGAAGCAGGGTTTAAAATAAAATCAATCAATCTAAGAAAACCTACTTTAGAAGATGTCTTTTTGCATTTTACTGGAAGGACGATCAGAGAAAGAGAAGCGAGCCAAGCAGAAAGGTTTAGAGAAAGGGCAAAAAGGCACCGAAGATAAATATGGAAATAAACTTTACAGCAATTTATATTTTGTGGCTAAGGGAAATGAAAAGATTTTTAAGGTCTTGGTCAAGAATGGTAAGCATGTTAATGATGCCACTTTTCTTTTTGGTTTTTTTAGGTTTTGGTTTCAAAGGTGCATTTTTTCCAGGGATAGGTTATACAAAAGATTACATTCACTTTTTAGTTCCAGGGATCATCGCAATGACTCTTGTCTCAACATCAACGATCGCCGGACTTTCAGTTTTATGGGACAGAGAATTTGGGTTTTTAAAGGAGATCATGGTCGCTCCGGTGAGCAGAGTTTCTATCATCATCGGAAGGATAGTTGGCGGAATAACCACTTCCATCTTTCAGGCAACTTTGATTTTAATAATTTCAATCGGAATGGGTTTTTCTTTTCTAAGTTTCCCTTCCCTTCTTTTGGCGATTTTAATCATGGTCTTAATTTCTTCCGGCTTTATCGGTCTGGGCTTGATTTTTGCTTCGATAATGAGAGACATTCAGGGCTTCGGATTGATTACTCAGTTAATAATTATGCCCTTAATTTTTTTATCTGGCGCCTTTTTTCCTTTGAAAAACCTTCCAAAATTTTTAAAATACATTTCTTATTTGAATCCCCTAACTTATGGCGTCGAGGGTTTGAGGAGGCTTTTAATCGGTTTTTCATTTTTACCATTTTGGCTTGATTTTATTGTTTTACTTTCTTTTTCTATTTTTAGCATAATTATCGGTTCTTATCTCTTTGAAAAATCAGAAATTTAAAAAAATGAGCAAAATTGAATTTGATTTGGGCATTTGTAAATCTTGAAATTTTTTTTATAATGAAAGTATGAAAGAAAGAAGGATTAATTCTTTAGGCCAAATTCCAACTAAAATTTTGATAGTTGGAATAGCAATTATCATTTTAATAGTCCTTGTTTTTGTGATTTTGAAAGTAGTAAAAAAACCACCGCCACCTCCACCAGTTGAAAAGAAACAAGAACCTGTTTATGAAACGATAGTTGGCAATGTTAAATTTAAATTAGTTGAGGCAAAAGATAGGGGAAATAAACTTTTGGCTTCTGAAAGCAAAAATCCAGAATACATAAAAGAAGATTTAGTCACAACCGATCGGTTCATCGAAGTGACAATCAGTGCTGAAAACATCGGAAAAGATAATATTCCTCAAAATTTATGGAACATGGAAGAATTAGTTGATAAAGAAGGCAGAAAGTTCTATTCCTCTCCTCAGTTCGATCAGTGGGTGGTTAGAGAGAGTAAATGTGGGGCTTTGTTAAAACCAGGTTTTACACCCACCCCTTGCACAAAGATCTACGAGGTGGCCAATGTTGCTACTGGCTTGAAAGTTAAGGTTTCAGTAAAAACAGTTGGAACTCAAAAGGGAGGAGAAGGTCTTATTGACATTGGACTTTAAACTGTGTTTCAAAGATTTTTTAAACTTTTTCTTTTATTTTTATTTTTTTATTTTTCTTTTGTTTTTGCCTTCGATTATAAAATTTTTATCAATGAAATTTTACCATCGCCAGAAGGAAAAGATGAAAAAGAAGAATGGGTTGAGATTTTTAATTCAAATGACTTTGAAGTAGATTTATCTGGCTGGAAAATTCAAGATTCGGTTGGAAAAACAAAAACTTATACTTTCCCAAAAGGAACGAAGATTGGTCCAAAAGGTTATTTGGTTTTGGAACGTCCAAAGACAAAAATTACTTTGAACAATGAAGGAGATGAATTGATAATTTTTGATTCAAGAGGAGAAATCGTTGACCGAGTTTCCTATCAAAAAGCCCAAAAAGGAAAATCTTATAGTAAAACTAGCGAAGGCTGGATTTGGACTTCTAATTTAACTCCAGGAAAAGAAAATTTTGAACCAAAGGAAATTTTAAAAGAAAAAGAACCCGAAGTTTCTAAAATCGAAAAAGATGAATTTTTTGCCTCAGTTAAAGAACTTTTTCAGCCGATGATTGTTTTTTTGATTGCTTTATCAATCGCCATTTTTTCTGCCATAATTTTTTTAATTTTTAAAAGGAAAATCGAGAAAGGCGAAGGATAAATATTGACAAGGATTTTTAAATTGCTAAAATTAAATCGATCGGGTTGGGGCCCCCGATCTGGTTCCCGCGGGAAGTGGCGAGATGGATGAATCAGAAGGATTGAACGAAGAGGATCTCAGTGAAACCAAAGAACACATCATCACACCCAAGGAATTAGAAGAACTGAGGAAATTAGAAGAGATCGAAGAGTGTGCAAACTTTCATCCACCGCTAGCTAGATTATCAATAGAGGAAGAGAAAAAATTGACACAACTCCGAGAAAAAGAAACGTGCTCTGGAGTTTGGAAGAAAATCAGAAAATTCCTAAGAATCTAAGATATCTAAAAAACCAAAAAGCCCCCCATTTTTCTCCTTTTTAGCCCTTTTTATAGTACTTTGTATCTCTTTTTGGTCCTTTTTGGACCTTGCTTTTATTTTTAAAGAGAGTATGATGAAATTGTAGGAGTTCTTTTTTAAAAAGAACAGAGGTCGTCCTACAAAAAATAAAAGAGAAAGGCATGTCAAATAGGCTTTATGTCGGAAGCCTTTCCTTTGAAACCACCGAGGAAACACTAAAAGAATTGTTTTCTCAAGCAGGAGCAGTAAATTCGGTAACGATTATTCTAGATAAGAACACCGGCAAATCAAGAGGATTTGGTTTCGTAGAAATGTCTAATGAAGAAGAGGCGAAAAAGGCAATAGAGATGTTCAACGGAAAAGAGTTAGATGGCAGAAAGATTATCGTGGATGAAGCCAGGCCGATAAGAAAAAAATTTTCTCGGTTCGGAAAAAGGAAGCGCTTCTAAAAAGACTCCCCTGATAGGGGAGCCTTTATTTTTCGAATTTGTAAAGGGAAATGGGTTCGAAATATCTATCCTTCCATTGATAAGAATTTTGCAAAAAGTCAATTTTTTTCATTCCTAATTTTATTGCATCATCGATTTCAAACAAATTTATAAAGTTTCCAATTCCAGGAAAGTTTTTTACATCGTAACCGCATTTGACAGTGTAATAAGTATTGTTGAAAAGACAAATCAAATCTACTCCGGCAATCCTTTCATCAATTTTGACAGTGACCATTCTTATTTTGTAAGATCTTCCATTGAGTTTTATAACTTGTCTGAATGCTTCTATTCTTCTTGGATCTTCCCAATCTGTCATTTGTCCTTTCTCTCTGAACCTTCTTTTTGCCAAAGCTACTAAAAATTCAAAATCAGAAAAGTTGTTAAAGGTTATCTCTGGATTTTGGGCTAATATTTTATTTTTATCTTTTTTTAAATCCCTTCTTGTATTTTTTGGTAAAGAAGCTAGATAATCTTCATGATTTTTAAAACCTTCCAAATTCAAAACATACTTTGGTTCATCCAAAGAGAATTTTATTTTATCTTTTATTTTTGAAATCGAATCCTCTGAGATCGCGTTTAAAAAGAGAGGAGATGGAGCAAAAGAAAGCAATGGCAAAATGAATTCCTGTTCTTTTGCAAAAAACCTTACTTCCTCTTGCCAATCAGATCCAAACCAAAAGTATTTCTTTCTTTCAGAATCGTACCAAAGCGGTAAAAGAGCCAAATTTTCTTTTTTATTTTTTAAAACCAAAAAGTAAGGTTTATGTTTGTATGCCAAATAAAAGGCGTAGCGGAACTCCCAAGTATCGAAAAGATTTATTTTTGGACTGAATTCTTGCCAGAGTTTAAAACACTGATCGATGTCAGAAAAGATTTCGATTAAAAAAGAGCCACTCAACCCAAAGGGCTCTCTAAGAGATATTTCTTTTTTTGTTAAGAGATTACTCGGAGGATCCTCTTCTTTTAATTTTTGTTGCATTTCTTTCGATTAATAAAATGATAGCGTATCAAGAACCTTTGTCAATACCCAAGTGACAAAAAATTATTTTTTTATTAAAATGGAAGATGGCTCAGTATTCTTTTTTGACTCAAAGAATTCCGGCCCAAATTGGGCTAACTATTTTTTTAATTGTTTCACTTCTTTTTTTAATCTTCTTTTTTTGGAACCTTCAAAGAACTCAATCTGAAATTCTTTCTTTGGAAATTTATCAACCTCTTTCTATAAAGAAAGCGCCATTTTTAGGAATTGGCGATCCTTTAAAAGAAAAAATAAAGATTTCAGCCAAGGATAATTTTTTAGATTTTGAAAGAGAAAGTTTTTGGCTTGATGAAGATTTTTCAAAAATAAGAAATTTGGGTCAAGATTTTAAAAAAAGAGAAATGGATTCATTTAAAAGTAGTCTTTCAAAAGAGAATCTTGAGGTTTCAAATTTGGAAATTGAGATTGATGAAAAACAAGCAAAAACAGTTTTGAGTTGTCAAATAAAAGGAAAGGGAATAGAAAAAAATTCTTACGATTTTAATTGGTTGTTAAAAAATTTCCCTTTTGACTTTTCCAAATTTCAAAAGCAAGAAAGAAAATTGATTTTCTTTGGAAAATTAAAAGAAACAGATGTGGAAATTTACATTGAATTTCAATTTCCGATCGAGGTTTCTGAAACTAAGGTTTGGCAAAAATGATTGACAAGAAATTTTGACTAAACTAAAATTAAATAACCTCATGGAAAACAAAATAAAAAAAGTTCAAAAGAGAGATGGGACGATTGTCGATTTTGACCAAACAAGAATTCAAGATGCAATTTTTAAAGCTCTAACTGCTTCTGGAGAAGGTGATGGAAAGAGAGCAAAAAGAATTTCTGAAAAAGTAGTTAAAATTTTGAATCGTCGTTTTAAAGAAGGAGAAATACCTCACGTAGAACAAATTCAAGATATCGTCGAAGAAGTTCTAATTTTAGAAGGCCTGGCAAAAACTGCCAAGGCCTATATTTTATACCGAGAGCAAAGGAGAAGAATAAGGGAGGCGATAAAAGTTTCCGAAGAAGCGATCGATAGATTGGATCAATATCTCGAAAAAATAGATTGGGAAGTTCAAGAAAATGCCAACATGGCTTTTTCCTTGCAAGGGCTTAACCATTACGGGGTTTCTTACATCATTAAAAAATATTGGTTGAATAAAATTTATCCTCAAGAAATTAGGGAAGCCTATCAATCAGGAGATTTCCATATTCATAATTTAGATACTTTGGGACCTTATTGCGTTGGTTGGGATCTCTACGATTTATTGATAAAGGGATTTGGAGGAGTTTCAGGAAAGGTGGAAGCAAAGCCGGCAAAACATTTTAGATCAGCCCTCGGCCAAGTTGTTAATTTCCTTTACACTCTCCAGGGCGAAGCAGCCGGCGCTGTTTCCTTTTCAAATTTTGATACTCTTTTGGCTCCTTTCATCAGGTATGACAATTTGAATTATCAGCAAGTAAAGCAAGCCCTGCAAGAATTTTTGTTTAACATGGCAATTCCGACGAGAGTGGGTTTTCAATGTGTTTCTGAAGATACAGAAATATTAACTCCTAATGGATGGAAACGGCATGATGAAATTAAAGAAGGAGATATCATCAAGACCTTTAATTTAAAGACAGGAGAAATCGAAGATAAAAAAGTGGATTTTGTTTTCAAAAGAAAATACAAGGGAATAATGTATAGATTAAGAAATAGAATTCAGGATCAATTAATTTCTCCTGAGCATAGAGTTTTAAGGAAAAAATTTAATACCAAAAATTATGTTTTACAACCAATTGAAGAAGTTTTGAAATTAAAATCTCCAATTGTCGTTCCGATTGCTGGCAAAAATCCAAAGCCCGATTACCCGATTTCCGATGAACAAATAAAGCTGATGGCTTGGATAATAAGCGAAGGGAGCGTGGAAAGACCTGGGAAATATAGGTGCTGCCACAGGGTGAGCATTTATCAATCTAAAATTAAAAATAGGAAAAATTATGATGAAATAATTAATCTTTTAAAGCACTTCAATTTGGCTTACACCAATCATCCAATAACCTCTTTAGGAGAAGAAGTTCAACAAATTAGGTTGAATGCCGAAAGTTCAAAAAAAATTCATCGATGGTTTGGAACTAGAGAAAATGTTCACTTTATTCCTGAATATCTATTTAATTTGAGCGAAAGGCAATCGAGATTATTTTTAGAGACCTATTTAAAAGGAGATGGTAAAGAAGGGTGTAAAATTACTACCAGCGACCTTAGTTTATTAAATGATTTACAAACAATTATCGTTAATGCTGGCTGGGGATTTACGGTTAGAAAACAGAAAGCAAGCAATCCTAAAATTAGCAAATCCGATATTTACATTTTGAGAATCATTCGTCATCCAGAAACTTACATTTCTAAAATAGAGAAAGTAAACTACGAAGGAATAATTTGGTGTCCTCATACTGAAAATGGAACGATAATTGCTCGAAGAAAAGGAAAAGTGTTTATCACTGGCAATTGTCCATTTTCCAACATTACTTTGGATTTAAGACCCTCTCCAGTTTTTGCCAAATTGCCAGTAATCATTGGTGGAAAACCGCAAGATAAAACTTACGGAGAGTTTGAAGAGGAAATGAAAATTTTTGATAAAGCACTCTATGAAGTTTACATGGAAGGAGATGCAAAAGGAAGGCCATTCCATTTCCCAATTCCAACGATAAACATCACAAAAGATTTCCCATGGCAAGATCCTGCTTTCGATGGAATTTTTGAAGCCTCGGCAAAATATGGAACGAATTATTTCGCAAATTACATTAACTCCCAAATGAAACCCGAAGATGTCAGGTCAATGTGTTGCAGGCTCAGGCTCGATCTAACAGAACTTTACAATCGAGGAGGTGGAGGGCTTTTTGGTTCAGGGAGTAAAACAGGTTCAATAGGCGTTGTGACAATTAATTTGCCAAGGATTGGATATCTATCAAAAACAAAGAAAGAATTTTTTGAAAGATTAGCAAAAGTTATGGATTTAGCAAAAGAAAGTCTAGAAATAAAAAGGAAAGTTTTGGAAAACTTCATCGAAAAAGGACTCTATCCTTATTCAAGATATTATCTGCAAGACATAAAACAAATGAGAGGGAAGTATTGGGCTAATCACTTTTCAACCATCGGTCTTGTTGGAATGAATGAATGCCTTTTGAATTTCATGGGAGAAAGCATTGCAACAAAAAAAGGAAGGAAATTTGCCCTGGAGGTTTTAGATTTTATGAGAGAAAGGTTGGTCAAATATCAAAAGGAAACCGGAAACATTTACAATCTTGAAGCGACTCCGGCTGAATCGACGGCTTATAGGCTGGCATTAAAAGATAAAGAAAAATATCCAGACATTATCACAGCCGGTACAAAAAAAGTGCCTTATTATACGAACTCAACCCAGCTTCCAGTAAATTACACTGACGATATTTTTGAGGCCTTAAAACTTCAAGACGAAATTCAATGTAAATATACAGGAGGAACGGTTTTGCACATCTTTTTAGGAGAAAGAATGCAAAACGGAGAAGGAGTGAAAAGATTAGTTAAAAAAGTTTTTGAAAATTTCAAATTACCTTACATTACCATCACTCCAACTTTCTCAATTTGCCCTGTCCATGGCTACATTCCAGGAGAGCACTTTTTCTGTCCAAAATGCACGATAAAACAGCCATGCGAAGTCTATTCGAGGATTGTTGGATATTACAGGCCAGTACAGCAATGGAATCTGGGAAAACAGCAAGAGTTCAAGCAAAGAAAAGAATTTAAAATAAAAGAAACAATTTTGAAATGAGAATTTTAGGGCTTCAAAAACAAAGTTTGATTGAATATCCTGGCAGAATTTCTGCCGTTTTATTTTTGGCTGGTTGTAATCTAAGATGCCAGTTTTGCTATGTACCCCACTTGGTTTTGCCAGAGGAAATTGAAAAGCAAAAAGAAATCCCTCAAAAAGAAATTTTTTCTTTTTTAAAAGAAAGAAGAAAATTTTTAGAGGCAGTAGCAATCTCAGGAGGAGAACCGACGATTAACAAAGACCTTCCAAATTTCATTAGAAAAATAAAGGAACTTGGCTATTTAGTTGAGTTGGAAACTAACGGGACAAATCCAAAAATGCTAAAATATTTGATTGAAAAAAAATTGATAGATTACGTCGCGACCGATATAAAACATAGGCTAGACAACTTTGAAAAATATAAAGAAATCACAGGATGGGTTTTGACAAAGGAAATGTTTGAAAATATTAAAAAATCTATTAAAATTTTAATTTCAGGAAAAGTTGATTATGAATTGAGAACGACGATAATGAAAGAATTCCATAAAAAAGAGGACATTTTGGAAATTTGCAAAGAAATTCAAGGAGCAAAAATTTATTACCTTCAAAACTATCAAAAAAATAAGACAATTTCTGGGAAAACCTTCACTCCCTTTTCAGAAAAGGAAATTTTTCAAATAATCAAAGAAGGTCAAAAATTTGTAAACATTAAGTTTAGGTCTTATTTATAATGGAAGATTGGGTAAAAGAAATTCAAAAAAGGATAAAAGGAGTTCCGATTGCCAGCGGAAGGGGAAGGATCTACGGAAAAATTTCTTTTGACGATTTGATTTTCGTCCCAGCCCAACTATCGAAAAGACCGGTCGATTATTATAAAGAAAAAATTTCCTCAAAAACGACAGTTGGGAAATATTCGAAAAAGCCGATTGAATTGGAAACGCCAATTATTTTTGGAGCGATGAGCTTTGGAGCGATTTCTAAAGAAGCAAAGATTGCTTTGGCAAAAGCATCGACAATAGCAAAAACAATGGCAAACACTGGCGAAGGAGGAATGCTTCCAGAAGAAAGAAAATTTGCAAAGTATTTAGTAGTTCAGTACAGCACCGGAAGGTTTGGGATTACAGAAGATGTTTTGAAAAAAGCAGATGCCATTGAAATTAAAATTGGCCAATCGGCAAAACCTGGACAGGGAGGGCTTTTGCCAAAAGAAAAATTAACAGAAGAAATTGCAAAAATTCGAAATGTTCCGATTGGAAGAGATGTCCATTCTCCTGCTTATCATCCAGATATTAAAAATATCGAAGATTTGAAAAAGAAAATTGATTGGCTAAGGAAAATCACCGGCGGAGTTCCGATAATTCTAAAATTGGGAGCTCCGGCTGAAAAAGATATTGAGTTAGCAATTGATGCAAACCCAGACATCATTGCCATAGATGGAAAAGGAGGTGCGACAGGAGCAGCGCCAGAAGTAATGCTCAACGAAGTTGGAATTCCAACTTTAGCTTGTTTAGTAAAAGCGAGAGAAATTCTTGATAGAAAAAAGGCAAAACAAGAATTGTGGATTGGAGGAGGATTGAACACTGGAGCAGATTTTGCAAAGGCATTGGCTTTAGGAGCAGATGCTGTTTTTTGCGCCACTCCCTTGCTCATTGCTTTGGGTTGCATTTATTGTAAAATGTGTTATCTTGGAAAATGTCCGGTGGGAATTGCCACTCAAGATGAGAATTTAAGAAAGAAATTGGACGTTGAAGAAGCAGCAAAAAACGTTGCTAATTTTGTTAAGAATTGTACTGAAGAAATAAAAATGATTGCTGGCGCTTGCGGTGAAAATGATATCCACAAACTAAACAAAGGTCATTTAAGAGCATTAAATTCAGAAATTTCAAAAATAGCTAAAGTGAAACTAATATGAAAATAAAAATAGACAAGGAAAAATGCGTTGGTTGCGGATTTTGCATGGGTGCTTGTCCTGAAGTTTTCGAAATAGGGGAAGATGGAAAATCAAGGGTGAAAGAAGGAGCTGACTTTGAAAAAAACAAAGATTGCATTAAAGAAGCAAAAGAAGGATGTCCGATGGGAGCGATTGAAGTTGAAGAATAGTCTTGACAAGGATTTTTTAAAAAATTAAAATAAAACCGACTGATTCAGTCGGTTTTTAATATGAAAATTTCAAAAAAATCGCAATACGGGTTGAGGGCAATGGTTTTTTTGGCAAAGAACGAAGGAAAAGTTTTACCACTTTCTGATATTTCAAAAAAAGAAAAAATTCCTTTCCATTTTTTAGAAAAAATAATTTTGAGGTTAGAAAAATTTGGTTTGGTCAAAGCAAAAAAAGGTTTCGGCGGCGGCTATTTTTTAGCAAAAAGACCAAAGAATATAAAGGTCGGAGAAATAATTTTTGCCTTAGAAGGTAAAACAAGTTTGGTGAAATGTTTGGAATCTTTTTGTCCCTTAGAAAAAAAATGTCTGACTAAAAATTTCTGGCAAAAATTGAACAAAACCATAAATTCGGCATTGAATTCAATCAATTTAGCCGATTTAATAAAAAATTAACATGAGAAAAAAAATCTATTTAGATTATGCTGCCACTACTCCCATCGATCCAAGGGCATTAAAAGCAATGCTTCCTTTTTTGAAAGAAAAGTTTGGCAACACAATGTCTTTGCATTCTTTTGGCCAGGAAGCAAAAGAAGCCTTAGAAGAAAGCAGAGAAATCATCGCCGATTTTATCGGAGCTAAACCAAACGAAATAATTTTCACTTCTTCTGCTACCGAAAGCAACAATTTGGCTTTAAAGGGAATTGCTTTTGCTAACAAAGAAAGAGGAAATCGTATCATAATTTCTTCGATCGAGCATCCTTGCGTTATGGAAAGCGCTAAATGGTTAGAATCGCAAGGGTTTGAAATTACTAGATTAAAAGTTGATAAATATGGTTTGGTCGAACCCCGCGATGTAAAAAAAGCAATTAAAAAAGGAACTATTTTGGTTTCTGTAATGCATGCTAACAACGAAATTGGAACGATTGAGCCGATTGAGGAAATCGGAAGAATTTGTAAAAAAAGAGGCATTTATTTCCACACCGATGCTGCCCAAACTTTTGGCAAAATTCCGGTCGATGTTAAAAGATTGAACGTCGATTTGTTGACTGCTTCCTCCCATAAAATTTATGGACCAAAAGGAGCAGCCATTTTGTATATTAAAGAAGGGACAAAAATTTCTCCTTTATTGCATGGCGGAGGGCACGAAATGGGTTTGAGATCATCGACTGTGAATGTTGCAGCCATCGTTGGCTTTGCCCAAGCAACAAAAATTGCCAAAAGGGAAATGAAAAGAGAAGGAAAAAGGTTGAGAAAATTAAAAGAAAAGTTGATAAAAGGAATTTTAAAAATTGAAGGCTCGCATTTCGTTGGCCATCCAGAAAAATCTTTGCCAAACATTGCTAACTTTTGGTTTGAAGGAATAGAAGGGGAATCGATCGTGATCGAATTGGATTTAATGGGAATTTGTGCCTCAACTGGTTCTGCCTGCTCTTCTGAAAAATTAGAGCCAAGCCATGTTTTGTTAGCTTGTGGTTTAAAACCCTGGCAAGCCCATGGTTCTTTGAGGTTGAGTTTGGGCAGATGGACAAAAGAAAAGGATATCGATTATTTGCTAAAAATTTTGCCAGGGATCGTCGAAAAGTTAAGAAAAATTTCGCCAATAAAATAATGCCAATTTATTCAAAAAAAATTATCGAGCATTTCAAAAATCCGAGGAATGTTGGAAAAATTAAAAATCCTTCGGCAACTGGAGAGGCAGGGAATTTGCTTTGCGGAGATTTAATGAAACTTTATTTAAAAATTGGGAAAAATAAAAAGGGAGAAGATTTTATTGAAGATATAAAGTTTGAAACCTTTGGCTGCATTGTCGCCATAGCCAACACAAGTTTATTAACGACGATGGTGAAAGGAAAAACTTTAAAAGAGGCTTTGAAGATTAAAAAAGAGGATTTGATAAAAGGATTGGGGCAGCCATTGCCACCTTTCAAAATTCATTGCTCGGTTTTGGCCATCGATGCTTTAAAAGAAGCAATTTATGATTACTATTCGAAAAATAAAATTGAAATTCCTGAAGATTTAGAAAAAGAACATCGAAGGATAATAAAAACAAAGGATGAAATTGAAAAAAGGTACAAAAAATTTAGGGAAATGGAAAGAGAAATTTTAAAATGAAAAAAGTAATTTGCGCAATGTCAGGAGGTTTAGATTCATCGGTTGCGGCTGCCCTTTTGAAAAGGGCTGGCTTTGATGTTATTGGAGTTTTTATGAAGTTTTGGTCAGAACCTGGCGAAAATGGATTGGTTGGTGCTTCAAATAGATGTTGCTCGCCAGAAGCTGAAGTTAGGGCCAGAAAAGTGGCAAAGATTTTAAATATTCCGTTTTATGTTTTTGATTTTTCAAAGGAATTCAAAGAAAGAATTGTCGATTATTTTTTAGAAGGATATAAAAAAGGAATTACTCCCAATCCTTGCGTTGTTTGCAACAAAGAAATAAAATTCGGACTATTGTTAGAAAAGGCATTAAAATTGGGCGCTGATTTTGTTGCCACTGGCCATTACGCGAGAAAAATCAAAAAACCAAAATCCAAAATCCAAAAACTATTGGCGGCGAAAGATAAAGAGAAAGATCAATCATATTTTTTATGGATGCTAAATCAAAAACAGTTAAAAAGAATTTTGTTTCCGATTGGAGATTTGACAAGGAAAGAAGTTGAAAATTTGGCAAAGAAATTTAAATTACCAGTTTTAAAAGCTAAAAAATCAGTTGAGATCTGTTTTATTCAAACGACGATCAACGATTTTTTGAAAAAATATTTAAAAGAAAAACCAGGCAAAATTTTTGACACTAAAGGAAAAATTTTGGGCGAACACAAAGGCCTTTGGTTTTATACAATCGGCCAAAGAAAGGGAATTTTGCTTTCTGGCGGTCCCTACTTTGTTTTAGATAAAGATTTGAAAAAAAATGTTTTGATTGTTACAAAGAATGAGAGGGATTTGTATAAAAGAGAATTGATTTGCAAAAATGTTAATTGGATTTCTGGCAGAGTTCCAAAGCTTCCTTTAAAAATCAAGGCCAAAATTCGTTATCGCCAAAAACCAGCTTTAGCAATAATAACTAAAAACCTAGAAGCTAGAACCTATAAGCTATTATTTTCTAAACCCCAAAGGGCAATCACTCCCGGCCAATCAGTTGTTTTTTATAAAGGTCAAGAATTATTAGGAGGAGGGATAATTTCTTAATATGGAAGAAAAAATTGTCAAAAAAACAGTTTTCAAAAAATTTAAAAAGAGCTTTTCTCTTTTGTGTTTATATTTGGGAGACAGCATCGATTTAAAGAAATTGCAAGAAAATTTGAAAAAATACCCTTTTATTACTAGGGAGCATCCAATAATTTTAAAATTGGCAATCGGTCAGTATGCAGTTTTAACAAAATTTGGAACAATAACTTTTTGGAATGTACCAAAAAAACAAAGAGAAGAATTCATTAAAGAAATTTCTCCTTTTGTTGAAAACTTTAATAAAAATTATGATTATTCAGATAATTTGAAAGTTTTTACCGGTAAAGAAATAGAGGATATAAGATTTGGAAAAGTTTATTTAACAAAAATTGATAAAGAAAAAGTTCAAATCATCTCTTTAGTTTTGAGTCAATCTGTGGCTTTGGAAAGGTTTGAAAAGGAAATCGAATTAAGGGTTTTAGAATTGGAAAGAGTAATAAACATTTTAAAATCCGGAATCTGGAGAGGTTTGAAAGAGAAAAAATTGTTGAGTCAAATTGGCGACATTTTGTCAGTTAAACAAAGGACAATTTCCCATCTCTCGCTTTTGGATAAACCCGAAGAAATCTGGGACAGGCCAGAAATAGAAAGATTGTATGACAAACTTTATTTTGAATTCGAATTGCCAGATCGTTTCGATATTTTGAACGAAAAAATAAAATTCTTATCCGACCATAACAAAATTTTATTGGATTTTATTTCCACTCAAAGGAGCTATTTTTTAGAGGCCATAATCGTTATTTTAATCTTGATCGAAGTTCTAATTTTCATTTTCGAAGTCTTTTTTAAGAGATTTTAAGATCTTCTATGTTTCAAGAAAACAAAATCGAAGGCCTAAAGATTTTAAAATGCAGAAGATGTCAAAAAATAAAAGAAGGCATTCATTTAAAAAGTTACAACCTTAAGATTTGTTTGGATTGCTTTTTAGATTTTTTTAGAAAAAGGGTGAAAGAAACGATTGAGAGGTTTAAAATGTTTTCTCCGAAAGATAAAGTTGCGGTAGCAATTTCAGGCGGCAAGGATTCAATGGCTTTGGCTAAGGTTTTGAAAGATTTAGGATATAACATTACTTTGTTTCATATTAATTGCCAAATTAAAGAAAACGATTATTCAGAGAAATCTCAAAAAGCGGTTGAGGAATTTGCAAAAATTGAAAATTTGCCATTGAAAATTTTGGATTTCAAAGATGAAATTGGAATTGATGTAAAATTGGCAGCAAAAATTTCAAGAAAGGAAATTTGTGCAGTTTGCGGAATGATAAAAAGGTATTTGTTGAACAGAGAGGCAAAGGATTTCGATGTGATTGTCACTGGCCATACTTTAAACGATGAAGCAGCTTCTTTGCTGAAATCCTTGATTTTTTGGCAAGAAGGTTTCATAAGAAGGCAATTTCCAGTTTTGAGAGAAGAAGAATCTTTAAAGAAAAAGGCAAAGCCGTTAACTCTTTGTTTTGAAAGGGAAACAAAGCTCTTTTGCGATATTTTGAAATTACCTTATTTAAAAGAAAGCTGTCCTTTAAGAGGAGGAAGTTATGTTATTTTTAAAAAAATAATCGAAGAATTGGAGAAAGAAATGCCATCTTCTGTTTTAAATTTTTATAAAGGATTTTTAAAAAGAAAAAGGATTTTTGGAAAAGAAAAACCTGAAGAACTTTCTCCTTGCAAAAAATGCGGTTATTTGACCGTGGCCGAAATTTGCAATTTTTGTAAATTGAAAGAGAAAATTAAGGCATTAAAACAAAAATGAAAGAAGGAGAATTAGTTTTATTAAAAGATAAAAAAGGAAAAAAGTATCTCTTCACTCTTAAAAGAGGAGGAGTTTTTGCTTTCCACAAGGGAAAAATTTTGCACGATGAAATTTTGAAAAAGAAATTTGGAGAGAAGGTAATTTCTTCGAAGGGAGAGGAACTTTTGATTTTAAAACCAACTTTGAGAGATTTTGTCTTGAAAAAGTTAAAAAGAATTTCTCAAATAATTTATCCAAAAGACGCAGGCCAAATTTTGGTTTTGGCAGACATTTTTGAGGGAGCGAAGGTTTTGGAAGCAGGAACTGGTTCTGGGGCTTTAACATTGTATTTGATCAGGGCAGTTGGCGAAATGGGAAAAGTAGTTTCGATAGATGAAAGGGAAGACATGCTAGAAAATGCAAAGAAAAACATTGAAGAGTTTTATCAAAAAAAGATTGATGAGATTAAAAATTTAATTTTAAAAAAAGAAAATTTGGCAGAAATTAAAGAAAAAAATTTCGACAGAGCAATTTTAGATTTGCCAAATCCTTGGGATTATTTAAAAAAGATAAAAGAAATTTTAAAAGATGGCGCAATTTTAGCTTGCTGGTTGCCGACCGTGTTGCAAGTTTTCAATATTTTAGAAACTGTAGAAAAAAATTTCTCAGAGGATTTCGATCTAGAGGGAATTTTTGAAACTTTGCAAAGGGAATGGCAAAAGAGGAAAATTGCTTTAAGGCCGAAAGATAGAATGGTTGCCCATACAGGTTTTTTGGTAATTTTTAGAAAATTAAAATCCGACTAATTCGATTTCTTCTTCGAGCTTAATTTTAAATTTTTTCTTCACCTCCTTTTTTATTTTTCCTATCAATTCTTTCACATCGCTGGCTTTAGCACTCTTAATATTCACAATAAAGTTTGCATGTTTTTCTGAAATTTTCGCCCCTCCAATTTGATATCCTTTTAATCCCGCTGCCTCAATCAAAACAGCGGCTGGCAAAAATCCATTTTTTATTTTTTCTTTAAACTTTTCTCGAACCTTTTTCGGAACTTTTTTCATTGGCAAATTTTTAAAAACAGAACCGGCAGAAGGAAATTGAAGAGGCTGCTTTTCTTTTCTCAATTTCAAAATCTCCTTTATTTTCTTTTCGATTTCTTTTTTTACCCCCTTTTTTAATTTCAAAGTCGCCCCCAAAATTATCCAATTTTTCCTTCTTTTGAAAACACTATCTCTGTATCCAAATTCACACTCCTTATTTTTTAACCTTTTAACCTTTAACCTTGAACCTTTAACCTCTAAAACTTTAACTTCCTCCACCAAATCTCCAATTTCCCTTCCAAAAGCTCCGGCATTTCCCCAAATCGCCCCTCCTAAAGTTCCTGGAATTCCTGCCAAATTTTCAAGACCAGAAAGCCCCTTTTTTGCTGTTTCCAAAACCAATTTTTGCAATGGAACACCAGCTTCGGCAATGATTTTCGTATTTCGTATTTCGTATTGCGTATTTTGGAGTTTTATTAAGAGACCGTTAAAACCTTTATCAGAAAATAAAACATTACTTCCTCCGCCCAAAATAAAAAAAGGAATTTTTTTCTTTCTTGCCCAACCTATCCCTTTTAAAATTTCTTTTTCATTTTTCGCTATTAAAAAATACTTAGCTTTACCTCCGATTTTAAAAGTTGAATAATTTTTTAAGCTTACATTTTTTTTGATTTCCATTATTTTTAATATAATCGAAAAGTTGATAAAATTAAAGAATGAAAGAAAAATTGAGATTTCCGGCAGTAGCCGGTCAATTCTATCCAGGAGAAAAAAGAGAATTGGAAGAAATGATCGATGATTTTTTGGCTCTGGCAAAGATTCCAAAAATCGAAGGAGAAATTTTTGGTTTGATTTTACCCCATGCTGGCTATGTCTTTTCAGGTCCAGTTTCTGCCCATGGTTTCAAAGCAATTTCTGGAAAAGATTTTAAAACAGTGATTTTAATCGGAGATTCGCATTACGAAAGGTTTGACGGTGTTTCTGTTTGGGAAAAGGGAATTTGGGAAACTCCTTTTGGAAAAATCAAGGTTAATGAAAAATTGGCAAAAGAAATCCTTTCTCATTCAAAAAGGTTTTTTGTTAGGGATTCTGCCCATTTGTTTGAGCATTCTTTGGAAGTTCAATTGCCATTTTTGCAAAAGGTTTTGAAAGATTTTGAAATTTTGCCGATTGTCTTTGGTTCTGAGAATGAGGATTGGAAAAATTTGGCAAAAGCAATTTTAAATTCAATGAAAGAAAAGACCTTAATCATTGCCTCTTCTGATTTATCCCACTATCCACCATACGAAATAGCAAAGAAAGCAGACTTTCAAACAATAGAAGGAATTTTAACATTAGAGCCAGAAAAATTTTCAAAAAAGATTGAAGAATTGGAGAAAAAATTTTTTGGTGTTGATACCTTTGCCTGTGCTCAAGATTCGATAAAAACAATTTTGGAAATTTCAAAAAATTTGAAAGCAAAGGCAAAATTGTTGAAATATCAAAACTCTGGCGATACTTACTTTGGCGAAAAATCCCAAGTCGTCGGTTACTCAGCCATCGCTTTTTATAAATGAAAAAATTAAGGGCAATAGTTTTATTTTCCGGAGGATTAGATTCGATTTTGGCAGCAAAAATTTTAATGGAGCAGGGAATTGAAGTTTTTCCTGTTTTTTTCAAAAGTTATTTTTTTGGGCCAGAAATTGCTCAAAAATCGGCAAAAGAGAATGGGTTGAAATTGAAAGTCATTGATTTTTCAAAAGAGCATTTAAAAATTGTAAAGAAACCAAATTTTGGTTATGGCTCTTCAATGAATCCCTGTTTGGATTGTCATATTTTAATGCTAAAGAAGGCAAAAGAGTTGATGAAAAAAAAGAAATTCGATTTTGTGGCAACTGGCGAAGTTTTATGGGAAAGGCCAATGACTCAAAATAAAAAGGCACTGGAATTAGTTGAAAAAGAATCTTCTTTGAGTGGTTATTTACTGAGGCCTCTTTCAGCAAAACTATTAAAAGAAACGATTTTAGAAAAAAAAGGATTAATTGATCGAGAAAAACTTTTAGACATTCAAGGAAGGTCGAGGAGAAGGCAAATTGAATTGGCAAAAAAATTCAAAATCAAATTTTATCCGACTCCATCTGGGGGATGCCTTTTAACCGATCCTGAATTTGGGAAAAGATTAAAAGAGCTTTTGAAAAATTATCCAAAATTCGATGGTAACGATGTTGAACTTTTAAAATTGGGAAGGCATTTTTGGGAAAGGAAAGCAAAAATCGTTGTTGGCAGAAATCATCAAGAGAATTTAAAAATAAAAAAATTGGCTCAAAAAAAAGATATTTTGATTGAAATGAAAAATTATCCTGGCCCAACTACTTTAATTAGAAGTTATGGGGGAAAAATTTCAAAAGAAATTTTAGAAAAGGCAAAAAATTTAACAAAATTTTATTCAAAAAAAGCTAGAGATAAAAAAGACGTAGAATTTAAAATTATATAAAAGAACCTTGATTTTTAATAGGAAATTTCACTTTAAAATTGCACTCTTGACAAACCATTCATTATGAATATATATTCATAATATAGGAAAGGTCGAAATAATTTATAAATAATCGAATAAAAATACTATGCCTTGGGGAATGGGAGGAGGCCCTTGGTGGATATACCCAGAATTCAGAAGTTATTGGTGGAGATGTTGGAGATTTCCTTGGTTGCCAAGAGGTTGGTGGGCATTTCCTGAATTTTTTGAAAAAATTACCCCTGAAGAGGAAAAGAAAATGCTAAAAGAGGATCTAGAAGCATTAAGAGAGGAAATGAAAGCAATTGAAGAAAGGTTGAAAGAATTGGAAAAGAAAAAATGAGAATTGGAATTTCGGCAAACGGAAAAAACTTAGAAGATACAATAAGCGAAGTATTTGCCAGGTGCCCTTATTTTATCATTGCTGAGATTGAGAATGGAAAAATAAAAAGCTTTGAAGCAATTGAAAATGAAGCAGGAGGAAGAGCGGGAGGGGCAGGAATTTTCGCTGCCCAATTGATGGCTGAAAAGGATGTTAAGGCAGTAATTACAAAAAACATTGGGCCAAGGGCCTTCGAAGTTTTGAAACAATTTAATATCGAGGTTTATCAGGGAGAAGGGGAAATTAAAAAGGTAATTGAGGAATTTATTCAAGGAAAACTTGAAAAATTTGAATGAAAATAGCATTGGCTACAGATGGAAACAATTTAAAAGATAAAGTTGCTTTGCATTTTGGGAGGGCAAAGAATTTTTTGATTTTCGATAAGGAAAAAGAAACCTTTGAAGTTTTTGAAAATCCAGAAATTAAAGGAAAAGAACTTCCACCAGATTTTTTAGCAAAGCAAGGAGTGAAAGCAGTTATTGCTTTTAGTTTGGGACCGAGGGCTTTTGAAAAATTTAAAAATTATAAAATTGAAGTTTTTAAAGCAATAGAAGGAACGATTTTAGAAAACATTGAAAAATTTAAGGAAGGTAAGTTGAAAAAATTATCGAAAGAGGATATCTTTTAAGGATGGAAAGGTCGAAGGCAAGATTTTTAAATTTATGGCTTTAATTTCATCTTTGGAGAAAAATCAAGTTAATGAAATTGCTAAAGAGGTTTATGAAAGATTTGAAAGAGAAAGCGGAAAAATTCCAGAGTGGGTAAAGGTAATGGCTCACAGGCCCGAAATTTTGAAAGAATTTGTAGAGCTTTTTAAAGCAATAATGGGTTCAGGAACGATTGAACTACTTTTGAAATGGAAAATTGCTTTGGTAGTTTCTCAAACTTTAAAATGTCCTTTTTGCGTTGATGTTTCAGAGAAAATGTTGAGAAAAATGGGATGCGACGAAGAAACATTAAGAAAAATAAAAGAATTATCTGTAGAAGAAAAAGAAATTTTAGAATTGGTCAAAGATGTTACTTTAGATGGTCATTTAGATAGGCCAGAATTGTTTGAGAGATTGAAAGAAAAATTTAACGAGGCCCAAATTATCGAAATTATTTCGGTAATGGGTCTTTTCAATTATATCAACCGATTTAACAACACTTTGGCAATCTTGCCAGAGTAAAAAGGTCAAAAACAAAAATAATAATTAAAAACATGCCAAGATTTGATGGAACAGGTCCTTTGGGTTTAGGTCCTGGTACTGGCTGGGGATTGGGTCCTTGCGGTGCTGGAAGAGCCTGGAGAAGAAGATGGGGTTATGGAAGAAGATTTTGGGGTTATCCATACGGAGTTTCTCAATCTCAACCTCAAATTACTAAGGAAGAAGAAAAAAAGGCATTAGAAGAAGAATTGAAAATTTTAAAAGAAGAAATGAAACAAATCGAAGCTAGATTAGCCGAACTCAAAGGACAAAAATGAAATCACCACAGAGTTTACTTTGGTGCATGAATAAAATTAAAAAATGAAAAGAATCGCTGTTTTCAGTTTCTTGTTAGCATTATTTATTCTTCTTGGATTTTTTATTTTAATTCGAGAAAGAAAGACAAAGCAACACAAAGAAGAAATTTTACAAAAAGAATTAAAAACATTTTCATCAGAAACTATGGGAAAGGCAAAAATAACTCTAATTACCATTTATGATAACTATAAAGCCAATCCTGAATTAAAAACCGGTTGGGGTTTTTCTTGTTTGATAAAAATTGGAGACGAAAATATTTTATTTGACACTGGCGCAGATAGCGAAACTTTGCTTTCAAACACGCAGAAAATGGGAATTGATCCAAAAGAAATCGATTTTGTTTTTATTTCCCATTTGCACGGAGATCATACGGGCGGTCTCTCCGGAATTTTGAAAATAAAACCAAGTTTAAAAGTTTATAAACCAGAAGATTTTTCTAGCCCAACTCAAATCATAAATGGTATTTGGACTACCGGTCCTTTGGGTACTAGCATCAAAGAGCAATCTTTAATAATAAAATCAAAGCAAGGATTAATAATAGTTACTGGCTGCGCCCATCCTGGAATAGTGAATATCATTAAAAAAGCAAAAGAAATGTTTCCTAATGAGAATGTGTATTTAGTTTTAGGTGGTTTTCATTTATTTGGTGCTTCAGATTCTGAATTGAAATCAATTATCAATGATTTCAAAAATTTGGGAGTTCAAAAAGTAGCTCCTTGCCATTGCTCTGGCGACAAATGTCGAGAATTGTTCAAAAAAGAATACAAGGAGAATTTTATTGAAAATGGAGTTGGTAAAATAATTGAAATTTAAAAATTATGAAAATTGCAGTTACAGGTGGAAAAGGAGGAGTGGGAAAATCAATGGTGGCAACTTCTTTAGCAGTGGAGTTTGCGAAAAGCAAAAAGACGATTTTAGTTGATGCGGATGCGGAATGTCCAAATTGTCACTTGCTTTTGTCGATAAAAAGAAAAGAATACAAAAAAGTTTTTCAGTTGATTCCAAAATTTGATTTTTCAAAGTGTAAAAAGTGCGGAAAGTGTGCTCAAGTTTGTAAACAAAATGCAATTGTTTTTGTCAAAGGGAAATATCCTGCTTTTTTAAAAGATTCGTGCGTTGGTTGCGGAGCTTGCATTTTGGCTTGCCCTCATCAAGCAATTTCGAAAGATAAAAAAGAAATCGGAAAAATTTTTGTTGGAGAAAATTACAATGTTAATTTGGTTTCAGCTGAATTGAAAATTGGAGAATTGTCTTCTGGAGAGGTAGTTCAAGAAATGAGAAAATGCGCTGATGAAATTTTTG
>Ga0080004_1136054_pt1 | contig 23627 bp, 26 predicted proteins | sample WasSprMetagenome_FD_69207 | JGI IMG/M metagenome (GOLD analysis project Ga0080004, IMG submission 69207) | Sulfidic aquatic microbial communities from Washburn Spring, Yellowstone National Park, USA - WS (SPADES assembly) (version 2) | ecosystem: Environmental > Aquatic > Thermal springs > Hot...
GTGGGCTTTGCCAAGGCTGAAGCTCTTATTCTCGATAACAGCTCTAACCGCATAGTTCAATACCTCTCTATACCTCTCCATCAAGCCGATTAGCTCTTGACATTGGCTGGGCTCGGGGCTAACCCTCATTTTAATGGTCAAGGTTAGCAGACCCTCACTTCCCGAAGACATACCTACTCAACCCTACACTTGGCTACACTAACCTTCCTTAAACACCTTGGACATGTAGCGTAGTAGGGGTTCCTGCCCCTATACTCCCAGACATACCTGCACTTAGGGCATCTCAACTTGACCACAAGACCACTAAAAACTACTACTATAAACTACCTTATAAGCTTTTTCCTCTCCATCCCCGCCTTAAAAGGCGAGGCTTTCAGTTGTAATATGGCTCTATACTTCTATGCCGAGTTTTCTGAGCAGTAATTTAGCGGTGTTCGTTATGGGGACGCCCTTTATTTCTTCGGGTGTAAACCAGCGTGCTTCAAGTGCTTCGGGCGATGGATGTGGATTCATGCTCCCTGCGATAGGCGCAGCCTCAAAATCCACAAGTATATAATGGAATTTAACTCTTCCATCCTCATCTCTAATAATATTTTCTACAACATCTATAAGTTTGCCAACTTCAATCTTTATACCAGTTTCCTCCTCAACCTCGCGAGCAACAGCGTCCCTAAGCGTCTCACCAACCTCAACGAGACCGCCTGGTATCGACCATAAGCCTTTCCCAGGATCATTCGCCCTGCGAATCAACAGAATCTTGTTATCTGCGCGGACAACAGCTCCAACCCCAACAAGCGGAGTCTCCGGATAAATTCTGCTGGGGCGTTTAACGTGGTTATAACCCATCCTCACTCACTCCGAAATCCACCATTAAGAATATGCTCATTAAGATTATTCTTCTTTAAAAGTTTTATGCGCTCAACCCCTAGATTCATCATAGACAATATTATGCCCCATCTTTATCATCCACTCCATCATTATGTAGAAAACTTCTAGAGATACATGGGGCTATTAACAAATATTATAACGTGATAGCCCTCAAAACTTTCTTTAAACTTCAAGTTAAGATTGGCTTAAGTGAGGGGTTATCTTGGCTGAACCTATCGGGAGAAAATCTATAAAGAAGACGCTGGAGAGCTTAAAAGCCTACGTAAACCTTAAATCGGATCTCTTCAAAGTTGAGGAGAAATGCTTTTACGAGATGCTGGAGGAAATTAAAAGGGAAATCGACTCTGAAGAAAAGAGTGAGAGTGAGATAAATTTTCTAAGCACAGTTATAGATTACAGCAATAGCGTAAGTGACCTAATTAGAACGCTGATGCTCTACATTGAAGCGCTCGAGGCCTACATATCTGAGCTGGATGAAACATTCGATAGTCTCCTAGAAGACGCTAAAAAAGCAGCTGAGCAGCAAATGCAGGAAATGCCGCGAGATAAGCCACCATTTTACGGCTAGCAATAATCGCCATTTTTATTTCGCTTACAACTTCATACATCACTCAGATCACTATGCAAGCGAACTGTTATTAGTCGCATTATATGAGATACCCGCCCTGAGAGGAAAGGGCTTCCAGCGTTTAGAGTAGGCTTTACGCCTACCTCCTCATTTGCTGGTTTGGGGGCTATCCCATCCCACACCTCCCATTAAGGCATGAGCTATATTAACGTATGCATTCAAATCCCTATTAACCCACATTTTAGGCATCTAAACCCCATCCCTTTAACTTGGGCAACATGCCCACATCTACGGCATGTTCTAGACGCATTCTTCGTCTCTTCCTTCATCAAGTACCTGACCTCTATGCCCTCCAAGAGTGTTTTGTATTCAATGTTGGTTTGGAGACTTCTAAACAGTAAGCTGTGGAATCGCCTGTTAATCTTTCTAGACCTATTGAAATTACTTCTTATCCCATTTAATATTCTCCATCACTATTACTGGTTTTTGGGAACTGTTTTGCATACTCTAATGTTTGGTTGGCTATTACATATAATTGCCGATCCACCTTTCTTCCTTCTTTCTTTTCCCTTAAGTAACCTGAAAAATTTTTTAGCATCTCTTAGAAGACGCTAAATCTAAGAGTTACTCTTTGATATTGCTACTGCAACAGCTAGGTTGTGTTCGCCCCTATCTATCGCTATCAATGTTTCAGGTTCATCTGGAACTTCAATAGTCCTCTTCAAGAGGAAGTGAGCGTACCATTCACCGTCACGTTTAACCATCTCGACTGTTGTGAATTCACCATTGAAGGCTTCCTCAATCCTCAGCCTCTGCCTTTCACCGAAAACTATTGGTAGGCTGACCCTCTCCCTCCTGCTTAAGCTTAGCGTAAGCCAGTATGGTGTTAGAATATTCGTTGTCTTAGAGAATGTGTAGCATCTCCTGTCGAAACGCATTGATATTCTTTTAAGTCTCAAAACGTTGTTCTCTCTCCTATTCTCCTTGAAGCTCTTTAAGATTTCAACAGCCTTATCCCTCGCAGTCTGAATTAAGGCAGCATTAAGTTTGAAGAGTTCTTCAGCCTTTTCATAGCAGTTCTCGTGAAGGAAACTCTTTAATCCAGAGTTAAAGCTTAAGTACCACTCCACAAGCCTGAAGTACTCGTTAAGGGTCCTATTTAGAGCTAAGACCTTCAGCCTATTCGGCTTAAAAACCTTACCAACAACACACAACTGAACATCCTTCCGCAAGAGAACATCCCCAATACTCTTGGGGAGTGGGCAAGCTTAAAAAGCTTTTCTCACCATCCCCGCCGTGAACGACGAGGTTTTCAGTTATAAATTTTGAGTTGATACTTAAAATTTGTACTACATTAGCAATTATTAGCGATTCTTCTTGAACGCCTATAAATTATATATTTATGCATGTTAAGAACTTTTAATTCTACTATAGAAACATCATTTATGAGTTAAGAAAGCATGTTAACGCATAACGAAAGCGTTAAGAGGGCTGTATCCTTAATAATTGAAGCTGGATACCAGATTGATAGGGAAGCCTTTGAATTCCTAAAGGAGATATCAGAGAGAGTCAGTTTAGATTCTCTAATAAAAGAGATAATTGACGAGATCAATTCTTCTTCGGAGAAACCGCTTTTTATAACCCGTGAGATTTTGGAGAATAAAATTAAGGTGAGAGGCGTAATTGAAGGAATTGCAGCTGCGCATAGCGTAACTGGAAAAGCTGATTTTCAGCAGTATGCAAAAGATGTTGAGACTGATTTAAAAGTGATAAGTGACCCAACAAATAAGATAAGTGCAACCGGATCTCTTGAGGATTGCATAGAATATTTTAGGAGCCGATTTAGGAAGATAAGTAAAATAATAAAGAGTCGTATAGATTCTAGAGACGCTGGCAGCATAGAGGATGCATTAAAGGCTCCTGAAAACTCTAAGATGAAAATTATTTGCATGGTAACTGAGAGACGTGAAACCAAGCGTGGAATATTTTTTAGAGTGGAGGATTTAGAAAGTCAGGCAATAATATTTGTACCATTAGAGAACCATAACGCGTACTTTAAGGCTCAGAGAACCCTTTTAGATCAAGTTATCTGCGTAAGTATCCTACGTGGAAAGAAAAATTTACTTATAGCAGAGGACATAATTTTTCCAGATGTCCCATTAAAAAAACCTAATAAGTCACCTATACCAGTATGCGCCGTTTTGCTATCAGATTTACATGTTGGAAGTAAAATGTTTATGGAAAAGGAATTTAAACACTTTATAAGCTGGTTGAAGGGTGAGGTTGGCGGAAGCAATCTCAGGGATCTGGCAAGCCGCGTTAAGTATCTTTTAATAGCTGGCGATATTGTTGATGGGGTGGGAATATATCCTAAACAGTTTGAAGAACTAGAGATAAAAGATCTTTATAAGCAATATGAGAAAGCTGCTGAAATTATTGAAGAAATTCCGGAACATATTGAGATAGTTATTATACCAGGAAATCATGACGCAACTAGAAGGGCCCTTCCGCAACCAGCTATATTGAGGGAGTACGCTGAGCCACTGTATGAGCTTGAAAGAATAACGTTTCTAGGGGACCCCTCAGTTATAAGCCTCCATGGCGTAAGTGTTCTCATATCTCATGGGAGAAGCTTAGATGATGTGATTTCAGCAATCCCAAATATGAGCTTTCAAGATCCAGACGAAGCGATGAAAATTCTCCTGCAATGTAGACATTTAGCCCCAGTATATGGTATGAAAACCCTGATAGCCTCTGAAAGAGTCGATCATCTAGTTATAGAGCATGTGCCAGATATATTTCACGCAGGACATGTCCACATGATGAAATACAGTTTTTATCGCGGCATACTTGTAATTAATTCAGGAGCATGGCAGGAGCAAACCGAGTATCAGAAGGAAATGGGGCATATACCTAACCCAGGCATAGTTCCAATAGTGGATTTGCAAACTCTGCAGGTTACGCCGATAAATTTCACTTCACTACCATAGTAAGCTACTTAGATGAAGAAGATAAGTATTTAGGTTTATAATTTATAATGCTTTTGAACCTCTCGTCCTCGGAGAGAACTTCATTAATAACTTTTCGTGGAACTCCAAGACTTATCTTTTTAGTTCGACCATATCTTCCAAGACTTACTACACGCGAGTTCAGGAGACCCATAACATCTAGCTCATTTATTAGTCCGCTCACCCTCCTCTGAGTTAGCGGGCCTACTCCTAATTGCTCACATATCTCTAAGTAAAGGTTATATATGTCTCCAGTCACGGAGCGGTTTGGATCAAACTTGCTGAGAAGATACACGCTTAAAAGAACAATCTTTGAATGAGCTGGTAGACTCTTTATGCTCTCATAAACCTGGTCATGTTCAATTCTTTCCTGAGCCTCACGCACATGAAGCTCCACAATCTTCTTATCACCTCTCCGCTCAGCTATTTCGCCAGCAACCCTCAATAGATCAAGGGCTCTCCTCGCGTCGCCATGCTCAGCCGCTGCTAAAGCAGCGCATAACTTAAGAGCCCCCTCCGTTAGGACGCCGTCATAAAATGCAATCTTAGCTCTCTCCATAAGTATGTCTTGAAGTTCATCAGCATTATATGGTTTAAAGACTATTTCTTCCTCACTTAATGTACTCAAAACTCTTGGATCAAGAAACTCCTTAAATTTTAGGTCATTAGATATCCCTATAATTGATACTTTGCTATCTCTGAGGTTCTCATTTATCCTAGTGAGCTCATATAACAGTATGTCACCGCGAATTTTAACGAGAGCATCAATCTCATCTAATGCAACAATAAATATTATGCCCTGAGATTCCAGATTCCTTCTAAATCTATCGAAAATTTCACCAACAGCTAAACCCGTAAATGGAACTTTAATGTCAATGCTTGAGCATAAAGTGGCAAGAACTCTATATTCTGTCCCAGCTAATCTACAGTTCACAAAGCAGACCTTAAGGGGTGAGTTTATCTCCTCGGCTTTTTGAGCAAGCTTATTCAATACGAATTTAACGACAGCTGTTTTTCCAGTGCCAGTTTTACCATAGATTAGGACATTAGAGCACGGTGAACCCCTCAATGCTGGAGCAGTTATTTCACCCAAACGAAGAATCTCCTCTTTCCTATGTGGAAGATTCTCAGGAACATAATCATGTCTCAAAACTTCCCTATTCCTGAAAATCTTTGATCCTCTAAGAAATTGAGTAAATACTTCCTCCAGTATTTTCTCCTGTTTATTCATCAGCAAACACCTAAGTGCATTCAGTCGAAGGGTAATTAAAAGTTTCAATGTCTTTTTAATTAAGAACTGTTATACAAAAAAGTAGATAAAGAATATAAAGTGTTAAAGAAGAGGGGCTCCCACCCCTTCATTTCTATTGGAGTAGCTCCATATTGAGTTAGATTTCTTTTCTTAAGAAAGAAAAGTAGTCTCCCATATTATGGGGGAAAGAAAGGTATTTAATTTCGTTCATATAATCTTTTGTATAATTTTCTCTTCTTAAGTTAAGTTAACTAAAGTGGCGGTATTCTTCTTTCAACCATAAAAATTTAGGTGCAAACATTTCCTTTTACTTCACTTCTATTTCTTCCAATGGAAATCTAGGGGTCCGCGCCATTATCCACTTAACATAAAAACTGAAGAGATGGCATAAGATTAAGATGAACAGTTTAACTTTTTGTGAAATCTCTGTTAAATGTTTTTGCTTTTAACTAAATTTTAACTTCTAACTTATTATAGTAACTATTTTCATCCCTCTTTTCTGTTAAAAAGACACCCCTCCATTTCCTCTGGAGAAAGAAATCCTTCATATTTTTTATTTTATTTTGGACAGAGGAGAAAGATGTTAAAATTGTTAATTTAAAAAATTGAAAAATAACCTTTTTCAGAAAAAAGAAGCGTTTTCCTTTCTTTTCCATCACTTAACATTAACCAAATAATTTATAACTTGTGAAGTGATAATTGTTAAGTGAATTTCAAAGGCTGCCTGCTGGTGATCACGCTATTGCCTGTAAGAAAGATGAGAGTAGAAGTTTACGATGAGTCTGGAAGTCGTTACGTAATAAGCTTCGAAGGTAGAGTTACTAGGGAGAAGGCCTTAAAGATCTTTGATATTATCGAGTTGCTTGGCGGCATACCCGTGGTGGAACCATCAGAGTACCCGCAAGACCTTTCAAAGATTGAGAAGGTTCTCTCTATTGTTAGAAAAAACTTTCCAGTATCTTGGTTCACAGCTAAAGAGGTTCAAGAAGCATACGAAAAGGAGATTAATGAACCAATCAGTTTGAGCGCTGTCTCAACATATCTTTCAAGGCTCTCCGAGAAAGGTGTCCTTATGAGAACTAAAAATGGAAATCGAGTGTTGTTTAGGCTTGTATCGCGGGAGCTAAGAGAGGTTGTAAAATCTCCTAGAAGCTAAGTTTTAAGTTTTTCACTTTTCAAAATCTCTTCCATTTTCTTATTGAGCCGATAAACGAAAGGTATCCTATCATCCCTTCTTTCCACAAAGCCGCGTGCATATAAACTCTTTAATAAGCGGGCTGTATGCTCCCTCGTTAATTTGATTTTCTCCCTTATTTCAGGAACTGTCTTTTCACCCTCCCTCGCTAAAATCTCCAAAACTTTTAATTCAGTTTCATTAAGGGATGCTAGGGTTATGTTTTCTTTCATAGATATAGATGACCTTGCTTCGTTTTCCCCAATTTTAATCTCCCTTCTAGTCTCCGATTTTTCCTCGCTAATAATCTTCTCAATTTTTCCCACCATCTCTAGAATCTCTTTATACTTGGCGACTAAATCATCAACTTTATTCTTTAGATTTTCATAATCAGCAGACAAGCTATCTCTATAGTTACTTAAGTTCTCTAGCTTACTCCTAATATCTGCGATGGCATAGTTTAATTCTTCAATCTCCTTTTCCCTCTTAATGGAGAGTTCCTCAATATTTTTAGCAATCTCTTGAATTCTCTCCTCCTGTCTCTGAATATCTTTTTTAAAACTGAAAACTATATCATCAATTAGTCTCCTCGCTCCCTCATATTCTAGGGTTGCATCTTTTAACCGCTTAAAGGAAATAAGCAGAAATATGGAAGTTACACAAAATAGGATGATGAAAAGAATTAATAACGTGATCTCCATGATATCACCTCATCACATCACAAATCACGTGATGCATTAACATCACATTATAATCACATTGTAGCTTAAAAAGATTTCTGCCTCGGGAGAGACGTGACAGCTTAAAATATAAGGGCTTTATACAGTTAAGTTTCTGTTTCTCTTCTCTTGGATACTTTCAAAATAAATGTGGGTACGTAGCTGGACCATAATTAGAATCATAGTTTACGCAACTTGATCTAAAGCGAGCGTGATATCACGCTTTGTGATTTGTGATGTCACGATTTGCCGGACATAGCCCTCGGTTTAGAAAGGGCTGATAAACCCTTTTCTATTTCTTCTTGTAAAGTTTGCATTATCTTTATTTGCTCTTCATCTACTTTTCCACTTTCCCAAAGATCTCTATAACTTTCAGTGTATGCGCGTATTTTATTTGAGATCTCAATGTACGGATTTAGACGTGAATCATCAAAAATGCCCAAATAACCTAAAAGAATAACTGTATAAATGGATCTAATAATGTTTCTTCTCGCCTGCGCTAATGTCCTATTGAATGATCCACGGCTCACACCGGACTTTACGGTTCTTAACTTTGCTTTATCCTCATAAACAATCTTTTTGCCACTTATTTTTTCGGCTAAAATATCTATTAGGAATGTTTCTGCCTGTACTTTAGTTAAATTGCTATTTTTAAGAAGTATTTTGAAAATTGGATCCTTATTTAGGCTTACTAACCATTTTTGCACGATTTCCCTTATCATCGGATCTTCCAAAGTAATCAACCCCTCTATTGAATACATTTCTGTATACATAAAAGTTTTGTTTCTCAAGAAATTTTCTAAATTCTATCTTTTATATGATATCACGTACATAACGTACCGTTACGCTCATGATTTTCAATTTACAATGAAATCGACAAGAAAGCCTACGGTTTTAACCGTGGGGTGAATTGTCGATAGGCTTAAATATGGCGACGAGTTATGTAGGTCTGTAGAAGCCTATCAACATTTGAGGAGTAGGGTCTTTCTAATCCAGTACCAACTAGTCTGGTGTCCGAAGAGAAAGCCGGTCCTAGTTGGGAAAGGTTAAGGAGAGGCTTGAGCAGATAATTCGTCAGGTTGCAGACGAGTCGGGGATTTAAGGTTCTTGAGCTTACCATAAACCCAGACCACATCCACCCGCTCATATAGCCTACCCAACAATACCAATCCACAGGATTGTGAAGAGAATTAAGGGGCGAAGCTTAAATATCCTTAGAGGGAGTTTCCAGGGCTGCCGTCTCTATGGACGCACAGCTACCATGTTTCAACGATAGGCGCAGTCTCTAAAGAGGCCGTTGAAAAATATATTGAAGCCCAGAAGGGTGTCTAAAAATGGAGAGAGCTAACACGTTTATAGTTGAGGATTGCCCTGCTCTATGGAAAATTGCCGACAACTGTGCTAGGCATGAGGTGAACTTTGAAAGGAGGCAGGCATATGTGAGCTACAAGCTTTTCGAATGGTATCCTAACCTCTATGAAAAATACGCTCCGCTAATAGGCTCAGCAAATCATAAGCAAGAACAATGAGGTTTGGACGAGCTTCCTAGAACTAAAGAGGCTTGGAGTTGAAGGGAAGCTTCCAAAGCATATAACAATAAAGTAAATGGCATGATAAACAACTTCTGGAGATTCAACTATATTGTTAGAAGGTTCAGGGAGAAGGCTGAAGAATACGGAATAGAAGTGGAGGAGAAAAGCGAATATAGGATGTCGAGCAAATGTCCACTCTGCCGTTCTGAGAATGTAATGGCGAGAGGAAGACTCTTTAAATGCTTCTTTTGTGGATTGGAGGCGAATGGGGACGCTGTGGGCGTATTAAATGTAGGCTGCCTCTATGGGGGTGGCGTTAGCGGGGTGGTGGCCTGCTTCTAAGGTGGATGAGGTGGGAGCCTAAAAAGGCGATGAACAACCAATCGATGAACACCTTAGAAGCAGGAATCTCCTGGCTTCAGCTGTGGAGAGTGTCAAATGATATTGGAAACGTTAAGCGTTAAGATTCTTTCGTTTTCCTCCATAACAAGTTAGTCAGAGTTTATGAAATCCTTGTTTATTTCTGATCCTAATACCATTAGGTGGAGATGAGTTCCCGTTAACATCTCAAGTAACGAAGTTATGTAGTGATTTAAGAAAACCCTCCGAATCTTAGGGTTCTGACTACAAGAAAAGGTTTGATACTGTTAAGGGAATGTATGATGAGTTTTTGAAGGACTTTATAGTTCAGGGTTTTACGTGAAAATGCTTCGTTTTTCTCATGAAATTCTTTGGCTCGCTAAAGATCGAGTTTTGCAGCCATCGATGGAACTGGCTGATAGAAGTATGCGCCTAAGCTTATCCTGGGTTGAAACCTGCTCATCAATGTTGGAGTATCATCAGCACCCCTAATTCTAATCTTCCTCTAACCTCAACATTATTATGAGCAAGCTAAGAGTTAACAGCCTTCAAAGCGGATTTAATGTAGCTGCCAGCGCAGCCATAGAAAGAACCAAACCTACGGAGATAAACATCAGCGGTAGCCCTAACAGCATTACTATACCAACGCTTAACATCATCCAATAGATACCTATACCCAACACGTCCAGCCAACAAATCCGCTAAAAATAGAAATGTAGAACTAATATGAGAGATTTGAACTCAAAAGGTGGCGGGCCCGCCGGGATTTGAACCCGGGATCTCCGGCTCCGGAGGCTTGCACACCGCTTTATTTATTGCTGGCTCGGTGCCTTTAATCCTGGCTAGGCCACGGGCCCTACTCGTTTTTAACTTCAACATAAGATTATTTACCGCTGTTATTTGTGTTTTCCGCAGAGAATCGCTACTTATAAATTACCTCATATACGCATACTAATGGTATAATTGATGTTCCAGGCGCCGGATTAGGTGAATTCTCTTTCTGGGAAAAGTATGCTACCTTAAAGTGCTCTAGCGTGATTGATGAGTAACCGAAGAGAGTCATGTCTCTGCCATAAAACATCAGTTTATAAAGTACTGTGCTTTGTCCCCTACTGTTTGGAAATATCTCGTTGGAGTCAATTCGGCCATCTCCATTGGCGTCATTATAATCCCACCCAAGCGTGTAGTTCCCAAAAGCTTTTCGAGCACTATTCTCATCTCTTTCAATCCCTGAGATTAGTGCCATCCATATCCACTTACCATTATCTCCACCATATTCATAGGCATCATTGGGGCGAATGTTATTTCCGATCTGCACATATTCATATCGACTGTTAAAGAAAGTTACGTATACTACAACATGGGTAACGTTATATTTTTTGAGGATTCTAATAGCCTCAGTTTCATTTGACATAAACATTCTTCCAATCTGAGCTATCTGAGTACCGTTAATTGTTCCATTATCGGCAAGCGTTGTTTTATTAGCGATTACAGTTATCCAGTAGCCGTAATCCCACCAGCTGGCGACGACCGTTCCATTCTCACCGGGCTTGGATGGTGATGGAGGTAGATTCTCACGCATCCATATTAAAGTGTCTATCCAATCTCTAACCGTTGAGGATGGTATTGCTGAGATGCTAGCTCCGGAGATGGTTGTTGGCGAGCTGGCATGAAGGAGAAATCTGGGGCCTACCCCAGGGATTCCGAAGATGAAGGCTGTTCCGAAAACGTGGGTTAAAGCGAACAATGAGAACATTACTATTAGAAGCCCGCCGATAAGCTCTTTTTCAAAAGTTTTAACTCTAACTTTTCGCCCAAGCCGCTGAGTTTCCTCTCTTAAGGATAAGATTAATGGTGATAAGATACGTTTCAAGGCTAGTGCCCAAAGCAAACATAGTGCTGGCGAGGCAAGTATATTTAATCTTATCATGGAGCTGGCAAAATATATGGATGTTAAACAATATATAACCGTGAATATGCTCAAGGTGGTTGCCATTATTGTAGCGAAGAAAATTCCAACTGGAGCGAATATTACGCCTATGCCAAAATTGTAATAGAAGGTTGCCCAAGAAGAGGGTTTATGCTCAGCGACAGATTCAAAGAGCGGACTGGTTGAACGAAGTGATGGAATTAATGTAAAGAGGAATTTCCCACCAATAGGAGTTATCAATCTTGCTTGAAGTAGAGTGATGTATGCGGCAATTAATACTAAAATAGAAAGTAGAATACAAGTTAGCTTCTTTCTCGTTGAGGTTATCCGCCTATTCATTTCCCCCATAAACAGAAGGAAGAGAACGCCGTAAACTGGCAGATTTGTTTCTTCAAGTAGAAAGCTTAATCCGGTGCGTGGGTTTGCAGCGGCTATTGAGAGAGCTAAGCTAAATGTTATCGCATATGAGAGAAGTAAGCGTGGCGTATACCTTTTTAGGAGCAGTAATATTAGGGTGAATAAGGTTGTTGTGGCAACTAGGTAGCGGGCAGCCCCCCATGATGCGCAGAGATAGCCTAGTGATAATCCGCCGATAACAGCGTATATTATGCTGCTTTTAACCTTTCTCCTCGCATCTATCGCCCTGTTAAATGACAATATTAGGAGGAGTGCACTTAATATTCCAACAGTTTCGTCATCAAACCAGCCGAGGGATGTTCGATCAACATAAGATGAATCTATAGCTAAAAGTAGCGCTGATAGTAAGCCAACAGCTTCACCTCCCAAGTCGCTTCCAAGAAGGTACATGAGCATGCATGTTAATGCCGCCATTATAAGTGGGAATATAGCACATACATTATATAATGGGTCTGAGCCTAATGGGTCAAGGGGGTTTAGATTTGGGCTAAAAACTGTTGAGGCGCCGAGTAGACTCATTATTCTATATAATGTGACTGCTGTTAATGTTATCCCCAAGTTAGCTGAACCGCGCATTTCGCGGCCCCAAGGATACCAGCTACTATAATCACGCCATGAAAATAGGGATGCAAGCCCATTATTAGATATATACTTAGCTGTGTGATAATGAAAGTAGGGGTCGAACTCATTCAAATAAAATCCCCAACGCAAAGGTAACAATCTAACTCCAATAGATAAGAAGAGGATTACTAGAAGCAGCACCCCTCTAATAAGGGAGGAATGAGATATTTTAGGGCGTAAGGATAGATTTTTAAGCAATTTCATGCCGAACTCTTTTAGAGTTTCTTTAATATTCATTGGAGCCGCCCCTACCAAACCAAATAATCAATTATTAGAAAGATTGTAGCTATTTATCTTTTATCTATTCATGTTGGATCTGATAACTTAAATTATAAGGGCTTTATATAAGATGCTTAATTCATTCATAACGGACAAAAGCTTAAGCATGTGCTTAACGTCTAAAAGTGCCAAATAAACTCTATTCGTTTTTCCTAACCGGTAAAACCTTAACTTTTTGAGGTATTAGCAGCAGCTTTCTACCACATTTTGGGCAAACCCCATTATACATTTGATATATTTCTTCAGGCGATTTCAAATCGTCTCCTTGATAAAGAATCTCCCCGCATCCGTCACATAGAACTTGTTGAGGCATATTTCTTCACCTCCTAAGTAATATGATTATGGAGCATTTAAACTTTCCACTATACTCTAGCATTTAAGAGAGTATAATTAACAAATTTCCATTATTTGATGCTATATTGTGTAAACATGAATGTTAAAAGGGACATAGCGACTTAACATATAAAGCCTCTATATACTAGGTTGCCAGGTCCTGTAAAAGGAGAGTAACACTTAAATCTTATGCTTATTACTCTATTCTCGTGAGTTCCCTATTAACTTATTGGAGATAACAGTGGTGTAATATGGCTGAAAAATCATCAGTGATACGTAATTTTCGAACAGTGATTAACAGAATCATGAATTATCGTCTAAATCCATACCTTGTAGCTGCGGTTTTAATGGCAGCTTCAATATTTCTGCTTGGCGGAGGCATATATGACATTTCAGCACCTATAATATCTAGCGGTCTTTATCCTTATCCGGGTCTGCATAATCAATTTTTAAATGAAAGCATAGTCATAATGGTGATTTATACTTTAGGGTCAGCTGGATTAATTCTTATATATTGGAGTGCAAGGTATAGGCGTAATCCGAGGCAAGCGTCCCTATTGGTGCAGATAGGCGTAGCATTACTGATAATAGCGTTTATAATTGCTGAAGTAATCCTCTATTGGTGGAAGCTGGGTTACCGCTTTTAAAACTTTGTGGCTTAATGGGTGGACGTGACAACTTATTTTCATCCCATCATGTAGCTGTATTGTGGTGTGAATAGTTTTATTGTTAGGTTTTCAGCATACCATTGACCTCCTGAACCTCTCGCTTCTATTAATTGGGTTTAATGTTATATTGTTGAAGAATATTTTTTCCTCCGCTTGAATGATGAGTATACAGGCTTCTATCTCTGAAAGGATTCGACATTATATGGTAAGCCTATCCTCAAGCGCCTGCTTAAGCCATGGAGCATTATCAACAATGAAAGGTTGGCTTACCATCACAGTGATTTAAGACTTCGCGTATGAATTGCTCTGCTGCTAATCCATTCCTTAATGGGTAAACCCTCATAGATGCTGCATAAGCTAAATACTTTACTCCATTAGCAAAAAGAAAAACTAAAATTAGAAAACATGTAAGCCCTTATGCTTTAAGTTGCCACATCCGCGATAACTAATCCTCATACTTATTTCGCATCTGGATATTTTTCCCTTATTTTTGCATCTGCTATCTTAGCTATTAGTCCGCTCGAAACTAATACGCATTTAACTTGTAACATTTCCGCCATATCTGCTGTCTTTTGATCTTGGGTTACAAGTATCAAGTTATTTTCTTTTGCATATAACACTATATCTTTATCTTTAGCTTTCTGAAGCCCAACATCATGAACAGTTAAAGCCTCCCAACCTAAAGCTTCAAAATACTCTTTGAGACCAGAATACATTTCATCTAACAGCAGCTTTGCCATATCTTTCCCCTCTTTCTCTCTTAGAAAGTTTGGGGTATATATGTTTGTTTTGAAGAGTGTTGTTACCATGAAATGCATAACGCAGAAAATTTGCTGGATTAATGGCCATCTAAAGTGGTTAAAATCTCATTTCTTTTAGTCTCTTTTTCTCTCTTTTTGCATTTTTAGGTTTCCCCTCAGTCTAAAAATTTTGATAATTAAATTTAAGTTTTTGTACACATTATACTTCACCGTAGTGCGGTGCCAGCGCATCATCAATCGAACTTTTAGGGGTGATTTACGCTTTGAAGTATGTTAGGAAGAGAGATGGGAGATTAGAGCCCTTCGATCAGGAGCGTATAACTAACGCTATATGGAGGGCTGCTAAGGCTGTTGGCGGAAAGGATAGGGAGCTCGCTAAGCGCTTAAGTGATCAAGTTGTTGAGGAACTGAAGAAGCGTTTTGGCGAGGACGGAGTGCCCACTGTTGAAGATATACAAGATGTTGTGGAAAAAGTTCTCATCGAGAATGGTCATGCTAAAACTGCTAAAGCCTACATCTTATATCGTAAGCAACATCAGGATTTGAGGGAGCTAGCTGAGATACTTAGCTCCTCAGACCTTGTTGAGCAATATCTTAATTTGGAGGATTGGTATGTTCGTGAAAACTCAAATATGAGCTTCTCTCTTCAGGGATTAAACAATTATCTTACAACTAAGGTTATTGAGCGCTACTGGACTAATCGAATATATTCGCCCAACATTAGCGAAGCGCATAACTCTGGAGATATACATATTCATGATTTAGGTGTTTTAGGACCATACTGTGTTGGATGGGACTTGAGGGAGCTTCTCCTTTCAGGTTTTGGAGGCGTTTATGGAAAGATTGAGAGTAAGCCGCCAAGGCATTTTAGGACAGCTCTAGGTCAGGTAGTTAACTTCTTCTATACGTTGCAGGGTGAAGCTGCTGGAGCGCAGGCCTTCAGCAACTTTGATTCCCTTCTAGCACCATTTATACGCTATGATGGCTTAGATTATAAGGAGGTGAAGCAGGCTCTTCAAGAATTCATCTTTAACATTAATGTTCCTACGAGGGTTGGTTTTCAAACGCCCTTCACCAATATAACACTTGACCTTAATATTCCAGATTTCATGCGGAATGAGCCAATTGTTTATGGAGGCAAGTTAGTTGATGACACGTATGGTGAGATGCAGGATGAAATGGATATGTTCAATATGGCCTTTGCTGAAGTTATGGCTGAGGGTGATGCTAAAGGGAGAGTTTTCACTTTTCCAATACCTACATATAACATAACAAAGGATTTCAAGTGGGATTCACCGGTCTCAGAGAAAATATTTGAGTTAACAGCTAAATATGGTGTTCCATACTTCTCAAACTTCGTAAACAGCGATATGAAACCTGAAGATGTGAGAAGCATGTGCTGCCGCTTAAGAATCGATAATAGGGAGCTGCGTAAGCGTGGTGGAGGCTTTTTTGGCGCCAACCCACTTACAGGTTCTATTGGCGTTGTTACAATAAATCTGCCTAGGATAGGCTATTTGGCGCGTGGTGATGAAGACAAATTCTTTGAGAGGCTTGGCGAATTAATGGATCTTGCCAGGGATAGCCTAGAAATAAAGCGAAAGGTTCTTGAAAGGTTTACTGAGAAAGGGCTGTATCCATATTCAAGGCATTATTTACGCTTTATTAAAGAGGCTTACGGTAAATACTGGAAAAACCACTTCTCAACTATTGGCATAATAGGCATGAATGAAGCGCTGTTAAACATGTTCGGTTATGGAATTGCCACGGAGGAGGGTGTGAAGTTTGCGGTTAAAACGTTGATGTTTATGCGCGAGAGGCTTCTAGAGTATCAAGAGGAGACTGGTAACCTCTATAATTTGGAGGCAACTCCAGCTGAGGGAGCATCCTATAGGCTTGCAAGGATAGATAAGAGAAGGTATCCGAACATAATAGTTGCTAATGAAAGATATCTTTCTAAAGGAGCTGAGCCATTCTACACGAATTCAACGCATCTACCAGTTGATTACACCGGTGACCTTTTTGAGGCGCTTGATCATCAAGATAAGCTACAGCCGCTCTATACGGGCGGAACAGTCTTCCATGTGTTTCTTGGGGAGAAAATTTATTCATGGACTGCTGCAGCAGCCCTCGTCAAGAAAATATCCTATAGTTATCATATACCATACTTTACTTTAACACCAACATTCAGCATATGCCCAACCCACGGGTACATAAGCGGCGAGCATAAAACATGCCCGAAATGTAACGCTAAATGTGAAGTATACTCGAGAGTTGTGGGTTATCTTAGGCCAGTAGATCAGTGGAATGATGGAAAGCAATCTGAATTTAGAATTAGGCAAACATTTGACAGAGCCATCACAATAGCAGCTCCAGAAATCTCAGCGTAATAGAAGAAAATAATTGCCAAAAACCTCTAAAAGGTTGGAGCATGAAGTTTAGCGGGTTACAGAAGACGAGTCTAATTGATTTTCCCGGTAAAATCTCCAGCATACTTTTTACGCCTGGCTGCAATTTACGCTGCCCATACTGCCAAAACTGGAGGATTGTTATAAACCCGCAGGGGCCATTCTTATCTGAGGATGAAGCCCTAAAAATATTGGAGTCGAGAAAAAAGTATATTGATGCTGTTGTCATAACTGGCGGAGAACCTTTAATTCATAATGACGCACCCATCTTCATTAAGAAACTTAAGGATAAAGGGTTCTCAGTTAAGCTCGACACAAACGGCTTCTTTCCGGAACTATTAGAGCAATGCTTAGGTTACGTGGATTATGTTGCAGTTGATGTTAAAACCTCTCTTGAGAAATATCATTTGCTCGGCGCTAAAGACGTAAGTAACCTCCTTAAAACAATCGGCCTGCTTAGGGATCATAGCGTTGACTACGAGTTTAGAATCACCACCGTGCCGGGCATAGTTGAGGAAGAAGATATAGCGAAGATTGGCGAATTAGTGAGGGGTGCTAGGCGATTTGCTTTCCAACAGTTTATTCCGGAAGACGCGTTGGATGAGAAATTCAGGAGAATTCATCCATATTCGCCTGAAGTTATAAAGCGTTTTTCCGAAATAATGAAGAAATATGTTAATGAAGTAATCTTAAGAATCTGAAATATGCCATTGCTTAATAAACCCGTTGAAGAATAGATTAGAAGAAAAGTCTCTAAAATGCAATAAAACAAAAATAGTGGGAATGAAGAATTAAGGGAAAAGCTGTGGTGGTTAACTCTTCTTCATTAGATATTCATGGATTGATTTAGCCGCTTTTTTGCCAGCTCCCATGGCGCTTATAACGGTTGCCTCACCAGTAACTATGTCTCCCCCAGCAAAGACGCCTTCAATATTTGTCTGCATATTTTCATCAACAATTATTGTTCCATCTTCAGCAACATTAAGTCCAGGCGTAGTTTGCTGAATAAGTGGGTTTGGCCTTCTGCCAATAGCAACTATAACCGTGTCTACATCCATTAGGAAATTTGATCCTTCTATAGGGATGGGCTTACGCCTACCAGATTCGTCCGGCTCGGTTAGAGCCATCCTTACGCACTCCATCTTTCTAACCCACCCGCCGCTATCCCCATGATAGGCTACTGGCAATGTTAGAAAATCAAATATTACACCCTCCTCTTCAGCATTCGCAATCTCCTCTTTCCTGGCCGGCATCTCAGCTCTTGATCGCCTATAAACCACGTGAACCTCTTTAGCCCCAAGCCTTAAAGAGCATCTTGAAGCATCCATGGCTACATTTCCAGCCCCTATAACCGCAACCTTATCTCCAACTTTAATTGGCGTATCCCATTCTGGAAAGAGATAGGACTTCATAAGGTTGACGCGTATCAGAAACTCATTTGCGCTGTAGATCCCGCAGAGGTTCTCTCCAGGTATCCCCATAAAAATCGGCGGCCCAGCTCCTGTCCCAATGAAAATGGCGTCAAACCCCTCCTCTTTTAAGAGTTCAGGAATAGTGTATAACCTACCTACTAAAGTGTCGGTCCTTATTATAACTCCAAGTTTTCTTACATATTCGATTTCCGCCTGAACAATGCGTTTAGGGAGCCTAAATTCTGGAATACCGTACATTAAGACTCCTCCAGGCTCATGGAGAGCTTCAAAGACTACAACTTCATGTCCCAACCTAGCGAGGTCGGCTGCTGCAGTTAATCCAGCTGGTCCGGAACCTATGACGGCTACTCGTTTACCTGTACTCGGCGGCTTCTCCGGCATCTCAATTCCATGCTTCATCTCCCAATCTGCAAGAAACCTCTCTAATCTGCCAACTTGAACCGGATCGCCTCTTCTACTTAAGGTACAGTTTTTCTGGCATTGGTCTTCTTGAGGGCAAACTCTCCCACAGATTGCCGGCAAATTATTCTTCTCCTTAATTTTGCGTATAGCCTCCCTAAATTTTCCCTCTCTGAGAAGCTTGATGAATGCGGGAATATCTATTTCAACTGGGCATCCCGGGATACATTGAGGGTTAGAGCACTGGAGGCATCTTTCAGCTTCAAGGATAGCTTGCTCCTCACTATATCCTAAGGCAACCTCATTAAAGTTACGTATCCTCTCTTTAGGCGGCTGCTTAGGCATCGGAACAGCTTTAAAACGGTTCCATCCACTCATAGCCTTTCTTCACCCCTTAATGAACTTTTTCTCTCAAAGTTTTCTAGGGCGGCTTTTTCCTCCCGTAGGAAGGCAGATTGCCTCCTTATTAGCTCCATGAAATCCACTTCATGAGCGTCAAATTCAGGTCCATCTACACATGCAAATCTTGTTCTACCTCCAACGGTAACTCTACAGGAGCCACACATACCCATTCCATCAACCATTATTGGGTTTAAGCTGACAATTGTTTTAATTTTATGCGGTCTCGTAACTTCAGCTACAGCCCTCATCATTACAGCTGGACCAACAGCGTAAACCATGTCAAATTTATATCCATTTTGAAGTAGCATTTTTAAAACGTCGCTTACAAATCCCCTATAACCCTTCGATCCATCATCTGTAGAAATATAGAGTTCATCTGAAAAATCCATCATCTCTTTCTCAAGAATTAGCAGCTCGGAGCTTCTTGCACCTATTATAGAGACAACTTTATTACCAGCTTCTTTAAGTGCGCGCGCCACTGGGTAAGCTGCAGCTATCCCTACACCGCCACCTATAACGCATGTGAGACCATAATTTCTCACTGCAGTTGGGTTCCCAAGCGGTCCGAGAATGTCCAGTATCATCTCACCCTCCTTAAGCGACCCTAGCTTTCTAGTTGAGACCCCAACCTCAAGAAAAATTAGGGTTAATGTTCCATCTTTAGGCTCCCAGTCGGCGATTGTTAATGGAAAGCGTTCACCCCTCTCGTCGACCCTTAAAATAACAAATTGACCGGGCATAGCCTTCCTAGCGATCTCCGGAGCTAAAACTTTTAGGAGCCTAATTTTTGGGGCGATCTCTCTACTCTCAACTACCCTATACATTCTTTCACTCCTAAGCGTAATCTCCCATTATTAGCCGCTAGCTTCAATTTAATTTTTGCGTTTAATTGTTAATGTACCATTAACTTGTGTTGAGCGGACAACATATTTACTGTTTCACGCAGATAGATTACTAAGTTAGTTTTCTTCCAGCAATCTTCTCCATGGCAACTATTGCCGCTTGCGTTCCCTCCTCCCCTAACCCTTCAGCTTCAGCAATTCTTAGAATCTGCTGAACTAGGGCTGTTCCAGGTAATGGAAGGTTTAGTTCAGCCGCCAATTCTAGTGCTAATCGCAGATCTTTCTGCTGGTGTCTTATTTTAAATCCAGGTTTAAAGTCCCGCTCTATCATTTTAGGCCCTAAATTAATGAGCATCCATGAACTTGCAGCTCCAGCTGAAACAGCCTCCAAAAGCCTTCTTAAATCTAATCCAGCTTTCGCACCCAACATAAGCCCTTCACAGACCGCTTGAATGTTTAATGCGCATATTACTTGATTGCAAAGTTTAGCCGTCTGACCCATGCCAGTAGGGCCCATATAGGTAATTTTCTTGCCAAGAGTCTCAAGTATTGGTAGACACTCCTCAAAAGCCTCCCTCGGCCCGCCGACCATTATTGAAAGCGTAGCCTCTCTAGCACCTCTTTCTCCGCCGCTAACTGGGGCATCAAGCATTTTAACACCCTTCTTAGAGAGTTCATCCGCTATTCTACGCGTAACTTTAGGTGATATTGTGCTCATATCTATAACTATAAGTCCAGGCCTAGCCCCATGAATCACACCGTTTGGTCCGAGAATAACATCCTCAACATCGGGCGAATCAGTAACCATCGTTATGACAACATCGGATCTTTCAGCAACCTCCTTTGGCGAGCTGGCGCCATAAGCTCCCATAGCAATAAGCTCATCCATCTTAGATTTAGTCCTATTCCAGACGGTTAATGGATAACCAGCCCTCAGCAAATTAATAGCCATAGGCTTACCCATAACACCTAAACCAATGAATCCAACCCTCTTCAACCAAACAAGCCTCCCAAAAAGTAATTAAATGCAACAAAATCCTTAAAAGCATCTCTTCAAAAACTATAAAAATTGAATAAAATATGAGCGCGGGCGGGTAGATCAGTCTGGTACGATCGCGGCGTTGGCATCGCCGAGGTCGAGGGTTCAAATCCCTCCCCGTCCACCATACAATTTCCATCCTTAGGAAGTTATTTTCAATCTCATTTTTCTGATTAGAGCCTGATAATTTTCCAATATATTCTTTCAAAGCATTTTCACAGACTTTTGAAATGTTTAAGCCCAATTCCTTTGCCTCTTTTACAAACTTCTGTGAGCTTAGTTATTTAGTTATAGTGAATTGGCTCTTACTAACTCTTCATTACTTCACTTCTTAAAGTTGGTAAGCTTGATTTAACGATGGGGTCTTAAATAGCATAGTTTGCATGCACTCTTCAAAACCTCTCCTTAAGCTCCTCCAACGCTCACAGAATGATTTGCTTTTCTAAGGTGACGATTTATGGGAACCCAAATAAAAGCGTAAATGATGTATTGGTTGCGCTTGAAAAAGTTATCAATGATATTAATTATGTTCACGAAAAAATCAATTCTATAGAGAAAATGATAAAAGAAGAAAATGAAAAGTAGCTAGAAGCTCAAAGAATAATAGAAGAGGCTAAAAAGCATAAGGAAGATATTAGAAAGTACCTTATAGAGTTTATAGAAGTCTTTACAAAGTAACCGAATAAAATAATAGCACTTTTTTCTCTTTTAAGCTCAAATTGGGCTTTTTTATTAGCAGTTTTTATTTCTAATTTTGCTTTGTGGCTTAATTATCTTTTATTGGTATTTTTGCCTTCTCTTTCCATTTTGGAAAATTTTTAGTCGTATTCTGTGGAGGATGAATCTTCATCCCTTATCTAATCTAATCAAGATTCATGGTAAAATATTAGTTTTAACTGAAAAAGTCTAAATTTGCGGGAAGACTACAGAAGAAGGCAGAATTAGAAAAGATGGGGAGATTTCAAAAAAATCAACTAGAATTAAGCCACAAAGCACTAATTTTTCATTTTCTCGCATTTAAAATTAAAGAATAATGATAACTTTTGGTAAATACTCCTTAATTATTTTATTTATCATCATTTCGTAGAAATTTTAATATTTTCCTTCTAGAATAAAGTAGACAGGGATGGCTAGTATTTCATCTCTTTCCAGCCTTTCCACATCAATCAAATGGAAGGCATAGAGTTTCTTACCGACTTCAAAATAGAGTAGGTCTCGGTAGTTTCCCTTTCCAATCCAGATAGCGGGTTTAGCACTTAAGCTTCCTTTTCCTCTTATCTGGTTGTACTTTTCGCCTAGCTTATCATACTTAGACTTCAGAATTACCCCGCAGTCAGCACATTTCCACTCTATGACTCGCATCCTCTCGCTTTCATAGACAACTTTTCCAGTGAAGTATGTTCTATGATGACATATTGGACAAAGAATGTTTTTAACTATCATGTTCTTCGCTTTCCATTAAGGCGTAAAGACTATACTTTAACTGCTTCAATGTATCGATCAACGAAACGACCTTTTTCTTTGTGTGTTGTTCATGTTGAGCAATGATAAAGCAGAGCCCTTAATCATCTGATACTCCTCAAGCAAGGCCCTATAACGCTTAATCTTCTCATCATAAATCCCAATAATAGAATTCAACTCCTCTTCAAATGTTTCAATGTTGTTTTCCATGGAAATGAATAAATATTGTTGACTTCTTTTTTACTTTTGGGTATTTTATGTTTAATGGTTCTTTATAGGTGAAAAGGGAATGGTTGAGGTTGAAAAGAGGATTAGAATTCATAAAAATGGTAAGGTTATAGAAACCATAGCCTTGTTCGATACTGGATCGAGAAGGAGCTATTTCAGTAAGAGTTTTGCTGAGAAAATCGGTTATGAGCCCAGAAAGGAGCCTGAAGAGATTCCCTTAGCTGTGAAGGGTAAGAATGCTAAATTAGTAGGTGATACAACTGTTTACATAGAAATTGAAGGATATATCTTGCCAGAAAGGGAGACGATCGGAGTTATTGAAGATCTTAGAATGGATGCAATAATAGGCCTGAACATCATGGAAAGCTATGGAATCTATATCGAGGAAAACAAAATCAAGTTTAGACATTATCCACCAACATCAATGATAATTTAAGAAAAGAGCCAAAGAGGCTATTTAGTTTTAACCCCTTTGGCTTTTTATTTTAAAGATGCTTTGTAGCTTAATTAGTTTCTTTGTTTAGTTCTCTTTTATGGATTAGGGGGTGCTGTTGATGAGGGGCTTATTAGGTGTGGTGAGCTCCTTCTCAGCCTAGACTTTCTTGAATATTATGATTTTGAGCTTAGCCTCTTGAATGATGGTAAGGTTGGGAGACCGTTTAAGATTGCAAATGGGTATATTGTTTTCTTAGCTGTTGTCCGCTACCTATTCTCCATGCCATATAGGCAGATTGAAGGTTTCACCAGGGCTCTTCATAGGCTTATTCCAAGGCTTCCACCAGTAGACTACTCATGGGCTAGGAGGCGTATTCTTATGCTTGATTTAAGCCCATACGAATCCCTAAAAGAGTATGAATGGGCCGATTGTTATAGCTGTTGATTCAAGCGGTGTAAGCGTCCATAAG
>Ga0080004_1115259_pt1 | contig 23607 bp, 24 predicted proteins | sample WasSprMetagenome_FD_69207 | JGI IMG/M metagenome (GOLD analysis project Ga0080004, IMG submission 69207) | Sulfidic aquatic microbial communities from Washburn Spring, Yellowstone National Park, USA - WS (SPADES assembly) (version 2) | ecosystem: Environmental > Aquatic > Thermal springs > Hot...
ATACAAGGCCTTGCTCGAGGGAATAGAGGTCAAGTATTTGCCCAAAAAAGAAGTCAGGAACACCTCTAAAACCTGCCACAGATGCGGGCATGTTGCCCAAACAGGTGTAGGCAGAATCTACAAATGCCCGAAGTGTGGGATGGAATACGATAGGGATCTAAACGCATGCATAAACATAGCCCATGCCTTAACGAGGGGCATGGGATGGGGGAGCTGTGAGTCCCCCGAACCGGCAGATGGGGGGAAGGGCGTGAAGCATCCCTTAACGCCGGAAGCTCCCGACTTTAGTCGTGGAGTAGCTCACCTTTGGAAGGATCGAGAACAAGGGCTCGAGGACGGGGCATGGTTTGAGATTTAAGATCACAAGAGTTGACGAAAGGGGAAACCTGAGGGCAATCCTCTCCTACGGATCCTCGAATCAGGAGATCCACATCATTACGAAAGCGTCAAGCAGAGAGGAGGGCCTGAAGATCGCAAAGGAGCTGATGGAGCTTTTTGAAAGCCATTAATGGTCTTTAACTGTATGACCTTTCTGCTTCTTCCCGACCTTTTTCCGTAGCGTTTACGAGCAAAATCGATTTATAGCAGCTTGTTGAAGATAAGAATGATGTACCGATACCCGGTTGAGGTGATCTCGGATATATACGTGAGCAGGATTGGCGGATACAGCTACGAGCTTGAGGAAGAGGAGGTGGGGATAAATTCGGGCGCAATAGCGATGAGGACGTCGTTAATTCCAAAGGAAACTTTTGTGACCCTCGGTTTTCTCGACAGGAAAATGAAGCCATATTTTTTCAGAAGAAGGTTTCTCGTTGTCGGTATCGAGGAGAACATGGAGTCCTACGAAAAAACCCAGAACGGAGAGGTTGTACTGTCGGAGGAACTTGAGGAAAAGGTTGAGGTCGGAAAGGAGGTTATAATAAACTCTGTTGAGTTCTTCAGGATTGACAAAGATCTTTCAGCCATTTTAGAGGCATTTAAGTGTTACAGACTCAAATTTAAAAATGATAACTAAAATTCTCTGGCTACTGGGCTGCTGGCTGGCCTAGAAATCCCTGAAGCTTCTTTTGAAGCTCTGCAAATCTCTCCCTGAGCCTCTCCTCCTGTCTTTCAAGGGTCTTTATCCTTATTTCGAAGCTCTCTTTTTTCTCGTTCAGCTCCTTGACCACGTTTTCCTTCGTTGCCTTGACCAGAATGCTCCCCACTGCCTTGTATATCGTGGCAGTCTCATCGACCTTCTGCAGCTCTTCCAGGGCTTGCTTTGCCTCTTCGAGCATCGCCTCAACCTGGGCCTTCTGGCCTACCACCAGCTGAAGCTGCTGCTGGATCTGCTGAAGCTGGGCAACCAGATTCTGAACCTGTGGAGGAAGTTCGCTCATACAAACACCTCTATCTCCAGACACATGTTTATCAGCCTGAGCCACGAATTTATCGCGGCCCTGAAGTCCGATATGGTGTCGGCAAATATCTCGATTCTCAGCTTTCCTTCAGATTGATAAATCTTTGCTTTGCTGGCCGCGTTCTTCTCCTCAGGCTTCACAGCCTTCAGCACGTCTTCACCGCACTCGATTTCGATTGCTGCCATCATAGGGCGTTCTTCATGTCCTCTATTGCCCTGTCTATTGCGGCCTTCAGAACCTCCGGAAGCCCCTTGATCTCGATCTCCATGAAACCCCTGACTATCGCGGAAACTGCCTGATCCCTGTTGAGGCCCCTTGACATCAGGTAGAATATCTCCTCCTCCGCGATCTTCCCTATTGCGGCCTCGTGGCTGAGCTCGACGTTGGGATGCTTCGCTATGAGCTCGGGTATTGCGTTTATCTCCCCCTTCTCCGAAAGTATCAGGCCCCTGCACTCAAGGTGCCCCTTGACCCCTTCCGCCTCGCCCACTATCTGTCCGCGGGCGATCACCTTTCCTCCCCTGCTTATCGTTCTTGAAATTATCTCCGCGCTGGCTCCGCTGTCCTTCAGAACCGCCCTTGAGCCAGCGTCGATGTTTGCCCCCTCAAGCGCCACGATGACGCTGCTGAAAATTGCGCTGGCATTCTTTCCCACGTAGGCCGTTGGATACATCTGCACGAGCTTTACGGGGTTCAGGAGTATGTAGTTGCTTATGAAGGTCGCGCCCTCCTCAACGATCGCAGCGCTCCTGGGGCGGACCTCTATCTTGTTCTGCCAGCTGTGGATCATGGTGAAAGTTAGCTTGGCATTCCTCTTCACGAAGAATTCGGAGATTCCTATGTGCATTCCTACTGCAGCCCTGTCGGATGTGCAGCCTGTGATTATGTTTATCTCGGAATTTTCCTCGGCGATTATTATGTTGTGAACCTTCTGCTTTCCCGCCCTGTGAAGGTAAAGACAGGCCTCGACGGGAATTTCCACCTTGGCATTCGGCAGGGCCCTTATAAAGTACCCGTTGGCCTCCTCGCTGTCCGCCTCTCTGGTGAACTCATCCTGATCCCTCCTTACGATCCTCCAGAAGTAGTCCTTGACCCACTCGTACTTCTTCATTGCCTCCTTTATGCTCATCACCTCGACACCCTCGTAGAAGGATGCGAACTTCAGCGGCTCCTGATCCTTCTGAAGAAACGTCCCAGAGCGCTTCTTTGGATCGAGCTCTATGCCGACCTCCTTCAGCTTTTCGGTATCTACTCCATATCCCTCAGACATCTCGCAACACACCCCTCATAACCGTTTTTCCTTATCTGCGCAATTATGTCCTTTGGATCTCCAACGCAGGCTACCCTCCCCTTGTAGAGAATTACGCCGTAGTCTGCGGTGACGTAGTCCAGAATATGGCCCTGGTGCGTGATTATCAGCCCGCCCTTCTCCCGATCTTCCCTATCCCTCTGAAGCATCTCCCTTATCGCGGAGCCGACGATCGCTATGTTCTCCAGATCGACCCCGCTGTCCGGTTCGTCGAGAAGAAGGAAATCCGGATTCATAATCAGCAGCTGGAGAATCTCGGATCTTTTCACTTCTCCCCCCGAGAATCCGACGTTTATTGATCTGTTCAGATGATCCCTCATCCTGAGCTTCTCGGCATATTCGAAGATCTTATCCTCGCTGATGCCGCTCAGCCTTGCGCAGTGGCGCAGGATATCGATAAGCTTAACCCCGCTGATCTTTGGCGGGTTCTGGAACGACATTCCCAGTCCTAGCCTGACCCTTTCATCCGTCGGAAGATTTGTGATGTCGACCTTCTTGAAGATTATCCTGCCTCCCGCGATCCTGTATGCGGGATTCCCGACTATGGCATTCAGGAGGGTTGACTTTCCGCTGCCGTTTGGACCGAATAATGCGAATGTTTCCCCCTTCTTTATGTAGAGATTCACGTTGTGCAGGATCCTCTTTCCGTCAACCTCGACGCTGAGGTTTACAATTCTGAGCATGAGGAAAATATTGATTTTTGCCTTAAAAAGGTTTTGAGCTTTTTCAATCCCGGGTTTTCAGGACAGTTCTCTCGTAATCCCTCTCGATTTCTTCGAGCAGTTTTTCCTCGCTGATTCCCGTCTTGGTGGCGAAAAAGCTGAGCCCTCCCGCGCCCACGCCCTCCTTTACGAACCCCTCCGCATAGGCCCTGAGCCCCGGATACCTCGATTTTGCAAGGGGGATCCTGGCGACGAAAACGTCGCAGGGTGCGAGCGAGAGATCCGCGGTCCTGTCTTTAGCAACGAACTCCGTTGTTGCAATTGCGATCTCGCAGTCGGAAATCCTTTTTGCAAGGTTCGCAACCGCGACCATCTGCGTTCCTCCGGCGAGCAGCGCCCTCCTGCAGCCGTCCAGAATTCCGACGATCCCGGCGATCACAGGGTCGCCGACTGCCGAGATTATCTCGATGGGATCCCTGCTCTTTACCCTTTTTACGGCGCTCTCTATCACCTTCCTCTTCAGCTCCACCGGATTCGTGGGCATGCTCGACGAAACCTTGGGCTCGAAGCCCAGGGCCTTGAGGACGGCGCCTGCGGTGGTTGTCCCTGCGGGTATGCTCTCGCCAATTATTACCAGATCGGTAAGCTTTGCCAGCTGTTCGCCCAGGATCCTCCCGTTTTCAACCGTTTTTTTCGCATCTTCATAGCTCATCGCCCTTTCATTTGCTATGTTGTTCCCCACCGGGGCGTTCAGCGTGACGTGCGGAATCTTGGGCTTTACCATAAGCCCGGAATCGACCACTAGGATTGGGATTTTTGTCAGCCTGAGCACCGTGCGGGAAATCAGTGCAGGTGTCGGCTTGCCGTCCGGCGTTGCCGGAATTGAGTCTATGCTCAGACACCTGCCGTAATAAAGCAGCTCGGCGTCTGCGGGCGGTGTGTACTTTATCAGCTCTGCATTGGCTCCTGCAACCGTTATTCCCGGGATTTCAGCAGTTCTTGTGTTCCCTATGACGAGGGCGAAGAGGACCTTTTTGTTCATTAAATCCAAAATTCTTGACATGAGATAAAGGCATTCTAAGGAAATTTATGGCTTCCCATTCTTTCCAGATTATGAACAATTGGAATATTCGAACCGTTAAATTTTCCAAAGGTTTATAAGCTGAGCGGAACTCGCAACCTCGTGAAAACGATCGAGGAGATAAACGAGAGGATCAGGAGGGGGGATGTTTGCGTTGTAACTGCGGAGGAAGTCAAGGAAATGATCTCCGAACTGGGTCCCGAGGGGGTTGTAAAGGAGGTTGATGTCGTCACAACGGGAACATTCGGCGCGATGTGCTCCACGGGAGCTGTTTTCAATTTCGGTCACGCTGATCCTCCGATAAAGTTCAAGAAGGTGTGGCTGAACGGTGTTGAGGCCTATGCAGGACTCGCAGCTGTGGATGCCTTCCTCGGGGCGACAAAGCCCTCGGAAACAAGGGAATTCTACGGCGGTTCGCACGTCATAGAGGAGCTGGTTTCGGGGAAGGAGGTGGAGCTGAAGGCTCTGGGCTACGGAACGGACTGCTATCCCAGGAAGGAGATAGAGACCTCCGTTTCTCTTGAGGACATAAACCAGGCGGAGATGATAAACCCGAGAAACGCATATCAGCGGTACAGGGCGGCCACGAATTCCTCCGACAGGCTTTTGAGGACTTACATGGGAACGCTCCTCCCGAACTACGGAAACGTTACTTTTGCGGGCACAGGCGAGATATCTCCGCTGAACAACGATCCCGAATACCGCACGATCGGCATCGGTACGAGGATTTTCCTCTGCGGGGCAAAGGGCTACGTAATAGGCGAGGGAACGCAGCACTCACCGCCCTTCGGAACGCTTATGGTCAAGGGAAACCTGAAGGAGATGAAGCCGGAATTCCTAAAGGCCTGCTACTTCCCGGGCTACGCACCCTCGATATACGTCGGAATTGGAATCCCGATTCCCGTGCTCGATGGGGAAATTGCAAAAGCCCTGGCGGTGAGGGACAGCGAGATAAAGACGACGATAATAGATTTCGGGGTTGCGAGGAAGGCAAGGCCCGTTGTTAGGGAGGTGAGCTACGCGGAGCTGAAGAGCGGGAAGGTCGAGATTAACGGCGAGGATGTCAGGGTTTCCCCACTCTCGAGCTTCTACGTTGCAGAAAAAATAATGATGGAGCTTAAGAGGATGATAGAGAAGGGCGAATTCCTGCTTACGGCTCCTGTGGAGAGGTTAAAGCGGGAGGAGGTTTTCAGGCCGATGAAGCAGAAGGAGATCAAGGTTGTGAAGGACGTGATGGTTAAAGCGGTGACGATCGGGGAGGATGCAAGCGTTGAGGATGCCGCGAGGCTTCTGATAGAGAAGAACGTCAATCATCTTCCGGTCGTGGACGGAGAAGGCGTTCTTAGGGGAATAGTCACATCCTGGGATATAGCAAAGGCAGTTTTCAGAAAATCGAACAGGGTGAGGGATATAATGACGAGGGAAGTCGTCACGGTTTACCCGGAGGATCCGATAGCGATAGCGGTGAGCAAGCTTGAGAAGCACGACATCTCAGCCCTGCCTGTGATCGATGGCAAAAGGAAGGTTCTTGGAATCGTTACAAGCGAGGCCCTGAGCAAGCTTCTCGGGAGGTGAGGGCATGCTATTTCTTTTGAGATTCGATTCGAAGACCGTCCGGGAGCCGATAATCTCGCGTGCAGCGATAGAAACGGGGGCGCTGATAAACATACTCAGGGCGGACGTAGGAGCTAGGAAAGGCGAGCTCATCGTTGAGGTGCCCGATGAAAGGGCCGAGGGGGTTCTCGAGGTTTTCAGGAGGATGGGAGTGGAGGTTCAGGAGGTCACCAAGTCAATCGCAAGAAACGAGAACTGCGTGCACTGCGGTGCCTGCATCAGCATATGCCCGACGGAGGTCTTCCATTTCAACGGGGAGAAGAGGATTGAGCTCAGAGCCGAGAGGTGCATCCACTGCGGTGCCTGCATTAAGGCCTGCCCGACGATGGCCCTCTATTTTCCACTCTAGACTTCTCCAGCAGCTCTAGGTAGGAAAGGCGTATGCTCTCCTCTCTTGAGTAGCCGAGCATGCTTGCAATTCTGAATATCTCCTCCTTTTTTTCAAGCCCCCCTTCGACTTCGATTTCGATGAAATCCCCGAGCCCCTCGACCGAGTCAACGCAGATAATCGCCCCCTCGAGCCTGTAGATCCTTCTTCGCTTCTTCACAGTCCCGAACCTTTTAAAGCCCAAAAACTCGAAAAGCCTCAGGGCCTCATCAAAGCTGCTGACCTCGACGTTCACCTCTTCCCTGCTCTTCGTTTCGGCATCGACTTTCGGGCCCTTGTACGTCACCTTTATCCTTTTCTCAAGCCTTATGCGCAGAGCCTCGTCGGTTTTTGCGAAATCCCTGCAAGGATGGTTGAGGTAGATGTCGAATTCCTCCTTTTCCTCGACCAGCCTTGCGATCTCCCTTATCCTCTCCTCAACCCCCTCCCTCAGCCTAAACTTGGCCTCTACTTCCATGCAGGATCTCTTTGGCGGGTTTTAAAATGTGACCGGAAAAAGTTTTTAAGGGGATAGAAAATCATCGATCATGCTCGATTTCAGGGACCTCTGGCTGGGCGACGTTCACGTCTGGGAGCTTGAAAAGGGGAAGAGCTGCATCGTGATGGGCCACGGTTTCGGGGCCGTGAAGGATCTGCTCATGACCTACGCTGAGAAGTTCGGAAAGCTCTACTCGTTAATCCTTTTCGACTACAGGCATTTCGGGAGAAGCAGGGGGGAGCCGAGGCAGCTGATAAGCATAAGGAAGCAGCTTGAGGACTGGAGAAGGGTCGTTGAATACGCAAAGGGGAAATACGAAAGGGTGGCGATCTGGGGAAGCTCCTTCAGCGGCGGTCACGTGCTTGAGGTGGCATCCGAGTGCGATGTCGACGCAGTGATCTCGCAGGTTCCGTTTGTTGACGGCGTTGCGGTTGCAAGGGCGATGGGGAGGAGAAGCGTTAAGTTCGCACTTCTGGGTTTGCTCGATCTTCTGCTATCGCCGATTGGAGGCTGGAGGGTTCCAATAGCCGGAGATAATGCCCTGCTTCCCGGCGATTATCTGAGGCTTATTGAAGATTACAGAAAAAGGTATTCTGCGGAGATTCCCTGGGAGAACTACACTTACGCGAGAATCGCCCTTTCGATCCCGTTTTACAGGCCGGTAAAGAAGGCCGATCGGATAAGATGTCCGGTTTTCTACCTGATTGCCGAGAAGGACACGGTAACGCCCCCGGGAGCGGCGATGAGGGCTGCCGAAAGGACTAGGGAAGCCGAGGTTATGAAGGTGAACTGCGGACATTTCGGCGTTTATCTGGAATTTTTTGAGGAAACATCGAACAGAGAGCTCGAGTTTCTGAAGAAGAATCTGGGCTGATGACGCAAATTCTGCAGTGCGTAACCTATGGATCTCTATATTTTTTGTTTTATAACTTTCAATCCGAGCCGAATTGAGAAAGCTTATAAATCTTTAATTGCAAAATGGTGACACATGCATTGTTCCCATGAGCCCTCAGGGGAAATGGTTTGGGAGAAGACCGAATTCAGCGCTGTTAAGCTTCATCCCGTATGCGCTAACTGCGGAACCCTGAAAAACGTTTCATCCTCAAGGGGAAAGAAGCTGGGTTATTTCATTTCGGTCCTTTCAAGGCTCAGGGAGTACTGCAAGATAAGCGAGGCGCAGCTGAGGCTGATTGCAAAGGAACTGGAGAGCGATGAGGACTTCTGCGATCTCTGGTGGATAAGTTACGAAAGGCAGAGGAAAATCTTTATTAATGTTGTTAAGAAGTACGTGAACGTTAATACGCAAGTCATTGAGTCGCTGCTCTAGCGTGCTGGCAGAGACCGAGCGATGCGATGAGGAGGGGCCAGCGCGCAGGTAGCGTAAGCTGGGATTTTATGAAGATTTCCGTAATCATTCCGACGTTGAACGAGGAGAAAACGATCGGGGAGTGCATAGAAAGGGCAAGAAAAGCGGTTGAAAGCCTTGGCTACGAATGCGAAGTAATAGTTTCCGACAGCTCGAGCGACTTCGCCGCTCTCATTCTTTTAGTCATAGGCCTCCAGACCTTCTTCTTCTCCTTCTTTCTGAGCATGCTCGCGGGTGATTGAATGGATTTGCTCAGCCACATCTTTCTTCCGCTGATACTTCTCGTTGCAATAGGAAGACTAAGGGCGAATTACATTCCGCTGGCATTCCTTGCAATCCTTCCGGACTTTGACAAGCTTTTCCTTGTGGGAATACTGCATTCGGTAATCGTTACCGTCCCGATTTTTGCTGCATTTTTCTATCTCGAGAAGAGGATTAAGCATAGCTACGAGATTTCCCTTGTTTCTTCCTATTTCTTCTTCAGCCACCTTTTCCTCGACTTCCTTGACGGCTTCGTTCCGTTGCTTTATCCGCTTTCAAACATCGGAATCGGAATGGTGTATCCTGCAAGATTGACGATAAGCAACGGCAGCGTAGAAATTTCCAATATAGTCCCCAATCTCGTTTACAAAGAGCTAGATCCATCTAAATTTGTTCAGAAGTCCTATTCGCTATTTTCAGGCCCCGGATTTGCAGCAATGTTTCTTTTCTTTTCAATTCTCCTTTTCAATTTAAGGCGAAAATCGAAACTTGGGAATGGAAATTGAAGAATTGCGGTCTTTTAAATTTGTTTGAGGATTTTTATGTGCGGAATCATAGGCTACATAGGCCTTGGAAAGGCCAGCGACTATCTTTTGAGGGGTCTGATAAACCTAGAGTACAGGGGCTACGATTCAGCCGGAATGGCAGTTTTGAATTCTTCAGGAATCGAGTGCAGAAAGGCTGCCGGAAAAATCGCGGAAATAAGCAAGAAGCTGAACTTCTCGGAACTCAAGGGGAGCATCGGAATAGCGCACACGCGCTGGGCAACGCATGGAAAGGTTTGCAATGAAAACGCTCATCCGCACCTCGACTGCAGAAGGAAGATAGCGATAGTCCACAACGGGATAATAGAGAACTACGAGGAACTCAAGGCGGAGCTTATGCTGAAAAAGCATGAATTCCGATCTGAAACTGATTCTGAAGTGATTGCCCATCTAATTGAGGAGGAAATAAAGAAAGGTAGCTCATTCGAAAAGGCCTTCATAAGGGCAGTTTCTAGGCTTAGGGGGACTTTTGCGGTTCTCGCGATAATGGAAGGGGAAAATAAAATAATTGGGGCAAGAAAGGGCTCCCCTCTGGTTTTGGGAATTTCGGACAGCGGTATCTTCATTTCCTCGGATATTCCATCTTTCCTTGAATGGACTAGGAAGGTTGTCTACCTGCACGACTGCGATGTTGTTATTGCGGACAAGAATGGGTTCAGGATCTACAATCTCCTTTCGGGAGAAGTTTCAAGGCCAATAGATACGGTGGACTGGACTGCTGAAGAAGTAAAAAAGGGCGGCTTCGAGCACTACATGCTGAAGGAAATCCATGAGCAGGCTGAAGTTCTGCAGAGGGTTATTTATCAGGATAGGAAGGTTTTGGAAAAAATAATCGAGGAAATAAGGAAAGCTAGGGGGATTTTCTTCGTCGGCTGCGGTTCGAGCTACAACGCATGCCTTGCAGCGAGCTACATATTTTCCAAGATAGCAGGAATGCATGTTAACGTTGTTCTGGCTTCAGAATTCGAGAACTACGAGCATTTCCTGACTGATGAAACGCTGGTTTTTGCAGTCTCCCAGTCAGGCGAAACCTACGATGTCCTAGAAGCGATTAGGGCTGCGAAAAGGAAGGGGAGCAGAGTCATTGGAATAGTTAACAGAGTCGGCTCTTCTCTGGCCAAGGAGAGTGACCATCTCCTTAAGCTCAACGCCGGCCCCGAGATCTGCGTTGTTGCAACGAAAACCTATAACGCGCAGTTCATGCTGCTTTCAATGCTCGCATATGCAATTGCCGATAAATACGATGAGTTCATCTCGAAGGTTAAATCCCTCTACCTAGACGTTTACAACCTCACTTCTAGAGCTATGAGGGAGCACTTGCGGAATCTTGCAAAAATGCTTTATCAGAAGCAGCACATATATCTGATCGGCCGCGGCCTAGGCTACGCAACGGCTCTTGAAGCGGCGCTGAAGATAAAGGAAGTCTCTTACATCCACGCAGAAGCTTTCGCCGCTGGGGAGCTCAAGCATGGTCCCCTAGCTTTGATAGAAAAAGAAACTCCGGTAATCGTTTTTGTAACGGACAAAAAGGTTCTCTCAAACACAAGCGAGGCAAAAACTAGGGGGGCTTTTTTGATTGGTGTTTCTTCGCAGAGGCATGAAATCTTCGACTACTGGATAAAGGTTCCCGAAAGCGGGGATTTCAGTCCGGTTGTTCACTCAATTCCAATGCAGCTGCTGGCTTATGAGCTTGCAGTCCTCAAAGGCTTGGATCCAGACAAGCCGAGGAATCTTGCAAAGAGCGTGACAGTCCCATGAAGGCAGTAATACTCGCAGCTGGGAAGGGGGAAAGGCTAAGGCCTTTGACTGATTACAAGCCAAAGGCGATGCTTCCGGTCTGCAACAGACCTCTGCTGGATTACCATATCCAGATTTTAAAATCTCACGGCATAGATGAGATAGCAATTGTCGTGAACCACTTTGAAGAAGAGATAAGGAAATACGCGAAGAACTTCAAGTTCTACAGGGATGAAAAGATAAGCGGAACGGCTTCAGCCCTGCTTGCTGCAAAGGGTTTCCTTGATGAAGAGTTCATTCTAATCTACGGCGATGTCTTCTTCGATGCAAAGCTCGGCGAAATATTGGAAAAAAACAATTCGATCGCAGTTGCCTTCGTTGATGATGTTTCCCGATATGGAGAGGTTTTAATCGAAAATGGGAGAATTGCGGCGATAAGGGAGAAGAGCGGAAACGGAAGCGGCTTCGTCAATGCCGGAATATACCATCTCGATCCATCGATCGTTGAATTCCTCGAGAAAACAGAGAAAAGCGAAAGAGGAGAATTCGAGCTGACGGATTCGATAATGATGCTGAACCAAAGGAAGGCTGTGAAAGCTGTTAAGCTCGATGGATTCTGGAAGGACGTCGGCTATCCATGGGACTACCTGGACGTGAACGTGTACGTGCTCAGGAAGATTGGATTCCACGCTGGAGAAAACACTGAAATCTGGAGCAGCGCTGTGATAAGAAAGCCAGCAGTTATTGGAAATGGATGTGAGATAAAGAACTGCGTTATCGAAAGCAGCGTAATTGGAAATCGCTGCGTTGTCGGGGAATTTTCAGTCGTTAAAAGAAGCGTTGTGATGAACAAAAGCAATGTCCCGCATTTGAACTACGTTGCAGACTCAATAATTGCAGAGAACTGCAACCTCGGCGCCGGGACGAAGATAGCGAATCTTAGATTCGATGAGAAAAGCGTTAAGATGAGCTGCAAGGGTAAAAGGGTTGACAGCGGGAGAAGAAAGCTGGGAGCCGTGATAGGGTACAACGTGAAAACAGGAATCAATGTCTCCATATATCCCGGGGTTAAGATAGGCAGCGACTGCTGGATAGATGCTGGAGTTGTAGTTAAAAGGGATGTTGAAAACGGGACATTCTTAAGGGCTTAGCAAACTTCTGGGTGTTCAATTTCGAAGGGCATACGTCTTTCCGTATCTTTCTAAAATTTTAACGAATTCTTTAGCTCTTTTTTTAACATCAAAATGTTGTCTTACAAATTGCTGAATCTCTTCTTCTTTTGTTTGTGATCTACCATCACATATCTGTAGCATAGCATCAGATAATGCTTCGACAGAGTTTGGTTCGATCAAGATCCCAGCTTTGGATTCAACTAGTTCTTTTATACCTCCAACTTTTGTAACTATTACGGGTTTTCCTAAGGCCATAGCTTCCAAAATAACAAATCCAAACATTTCGTGTAGAGAAGGCAGAACAAGAACGTTTGATAAATTAATTAGCTTTAAAGTTTCGGGATAAGTCTTTTCACCTAGCCATTGACACTTAGGACCTAATTTTTTCTTATATTTCAGCACCAGATTCGAAAGGGGGCCTTTTCCTACTATAAGGAGTCTGACGTTTGGCTCCTTTGTAGATACTTTTGTAAAAGCTTCTAGTAATATGTGAATGCCCTTTTCTTTTACTAATCTTCCAACATATATAAAAATATATGAATCTTTTAGAGAGCTAATTTTACAATTTGATGCTAGGCGCCTTACAAAATCTATATCTATGAGATGAGGAAATATAACCACATTTTTATTGTGGATACCTAGTTCTTTTATATAGAGGCTTTTCTGGTATTCTGTGTGGGCAAGTATTTTTTTAACGTACTTTACAGCTGAGAGATCTATTTTCCGGGTAGCAATGGATAAAAAAACATTTTTCCAAAAATCTAGTACAAAGAAATCTTCAAAATTTGTATAACTTTTAACAATTTGGAGAGGAGCAAAATTAAAAAATATATTATATCCACAAAGAAATTCTTTTGATGTACTCTCCCCTAGTGAAATCAAATTAAACACATCAGAAGCTATGTACAAGTAAAAATCATTATTTTTTTTATTGGTCAGTTTCAGAATTGTATTTTTTAGAATTTTCCCTAGAACTTGTCTAGAATTTTTAACATTTAGGCCATATACTAGAGTTTCCATATTTGTTCGGGGTATATGGATTATTCTAACGTTTTTTGGTAAAAATTGCGTTATGGCAATCTCAGAATTGGGTAGAAAGTGTTTGGGAAGTGTTGAAATCAGGTATATGTTATCGAAAAATTGACCCATTCCTCTTAATAAATGAAGTAGAGTATTGGATGGTCCAGAAGGATAATCAAAGAAGTTGGATACGACTATTAAATTCTTCATAATTTTCTCACCTTAACGATTCAAAAACACTTTTTATATATCTTTTCGACAGCGTTATCCAGTTATACTCTCTGCACAACTCTCTTTTCAAGAGTTGTTGTTTGTATAAGAGCCTATTTTCGTTTATAGTGATATTTTTATAAGCCCTTTCTATGGCTTGTATGATATTCTGGGGTGTTGGATACCCTATTATCTCATAATATGCATTAATTTTTTCAAGAAATAGTATTATTGATGGAATATATGTTGTTACAATACACAAACTACTCACCAAATATTCTTTAATTTTTATGGGATGTCCAAAACGAGCAGACCCAGAAACAAGGTAAGGGGCAAGAGCGATTTTTGCTCTGGAAAGAATTGATGCAATCTTCTCTCTGTCTTTTATCTTTCCAAAGTATTTTATTTCTCTGAACTTTCTGGCATATTCTTTCAATATTTTCTCGTCCTTGCCAGATCCGATGAAAACTACTGATATTCGAGGATGTCGCTTTATAAATTCAGCTAAAGCTTCTAATGTAATCGTTAAGTATATGTAGTCGTTATCTATTGCCCCTAAGTAAACTATATCAATTACTCGGTTTGCTTGCTTTTCTTGGCAGAAAACTTCGTCGACTCCGTTGGGTATAACAATGATTTTCCCTTTAGCAACATTTGCGCGCATCTTTTTTAGTATTTCACTTACAGAAACAATTACATCTGCATTTCTTATAGCTAAAAGTTCCAAAAAAGAAATTAAAAATTTGGAAAGCATCCTTTTCGCGAAAATTGGCATGTAGTCTGCATCATCATAAATCAGATATTTTATCAATTTAAATTTTTTAAGAAGATAAACAGAGGGGATTAACGTTATCGAAAATAGTATTAATATATTTATTCTTTTTTTATAAATTATTATAATGTGTATCAATTTAAACAAAGCAACTATGTTTGAAATCATCATCAAAAGGCTCGGGGAGGAAAAATGGTATCTCAGAGATATTTTTGGGATTCCAAGTTGTGAGTTCATAGCATTCATAAAAGCATCGGCCCTTGAATATAAAGGGTGACTCAGCCCCAATGTTATTATTGAGCAAGATATATTTTCTTTTGACATATCATCCCTCAAGCGCTTTTTTTAAAGCTTTTTTTAAACTTTCGAAAGATATTTTTCGGTCGTATCTCTTAGCAAGACGTGTTATTCTATTTCTATTTAATTTTTTTGCTTTGAATGTCTTTTCAAGTAGTTCTATGGTATCTCCAAAAGGGACTCTGAAACCGTTTAGTCCGTTTATAATGAATTCATGAGCCCAAGGCAAATCGTATGTGATTGCAGGAATCCCCAGTGCTTGAGCTTCCATAATAGAGAGCGGTGCCCCCTCATAAAAACTTGGATGAAGAAGGACATTTACGTAATTGGCCAAAATATTTAATAACTTTGTTCTCTCAACAAAACCGTAATATTTAACATAGCGTGAGAGTTCCCTCTTTTTTATGTAGCACATTAACCATGATTCAAGAGGTCCCCTGCCAAATAGCCAGCACTCAATATCTTTGCTATAACCCTCTTTTATCGATGTTTCTATAGTTCTTATAACTTCTGTGACCCCCTTCGTGTAGTACATCCTTCCTACATAAGCTACAATGAGCTTGTCTTTTTCTACTTCCACATCTTTTCTAAGTCTAACGAGCGAGTCGTATTCTATTCCGGGGTAAGAAACAGTTCCATATTTACGTATTTTCTCGTCCAGATCCTTATACAACGATTTGAATTCCTTAACGACGTGTCTGGCTACAAAAATCAGCCTGTCGCTTGTAATAAGATCTCTCTTAGTTAGATAGTTTATTAATGGATTCTGCATATAATATATTGTTTCTTCTAAGCTTATTTTCTTTAGTTCTTTTAGTGAGGAGTATTGGAAAAAAGCAAGTAGAGAGTACACAGAACCATGAAAAACTGTAACAAAACCGGCGTGGTTTTTAAGCTTTTTGAGGTTCTTTAATGTAAGCCAAGTTAGGGGATTGTTTGATAGTACTAATGCTTGGTTTTTATTCAAAATCATCTCAACGTATTTCCTAGCTTGTAGTGCATAAAAAAACCATTGTGGAGGTACTTCAGGAAAGTAGATTCTGATTACAGTAATATTATTAGAAGCTCTTTCTAAAACGACCTTTTCGTTGAATGTAGCTCTTCCCGCTATTATGAAAACTTTCCAACCGTTTTGGGATAGCCATTCTGCTAGTTGTTTAGCATACGTAGCTACTCCTCCAAAAACATATGGTGGATACTCATGAGTTAGCAAAATCACAGTTCTGCATCTGTTGTCTATCATTCGACTCACCAAGCTATTTTTAAAATAAACAAAAAACAAAAAAGTATATAAGATTTTAGCAACTCATTAAGTTGATTTTTTCTACTAAAGAGTGTAAAAACTATAACTTTAATACTTTAATTTTTGAAATCTTTTCAAGATTGTCTTCTTTGGCTAAATTTTTAAAAACAAACTTCAAAATATCTACATGAGAGAATTTGAAGCTCAAAGAATTTTAATAACAGGAATAAGCGGATTCGTTGGATCATATCTTGCAAAAAAGTTGCTGAATGCCGGAGCTGAAGTCTATGGAATCATTAGACGAAGGGCAGATTGGTCTAATCCGCAGAATTTGATCGACAGGGGAATACAAAACGATGTAATGCTGATCGAGGGCGATCTTCTTGACATATCCTCGATTGCAAGAGCTTTGGACATCTCGCAACCGGAGATAGTTTTTCATCTAGCGGCACAGTCTTTTGTTCCTCAATCCTTTCTAAATCCTGTTGAAACAATGCAGATAAACTGCATCGGAACCCTCAACCTGCTGGAGGCGATAAGGATAAAGAATATAGATCCTGTAATCGTTTTTGCTGGCTCCAGCGAAGAATACGGATTGGTGATAAGTTCCGAAAAGCAGTATGAAACGATAAAGAAATCAGGGAAAACTGTTTTTCCGGAACCAGAGAAAATACCAGAACTACCAATAAAGGAAACAAACCCCCTTCGGCCCATGTCGCCTTATGCCGTGAGCAAGGTTTATGGAGACTTTCTTTTCAGGAACTATTACCACTCCTACGGTTTGAAAACAATCGTTTCTAGGGCCTTCAACCACGAGGGGGCGGGAAGGGGGAAGATGTTTGTCACAGCCAACGTGGCGCTTCAAGTTATGCGGCTTAAATTTGGAGAGACGGACAGAATTAAAATCGGAAACGTGAATGCCTTTAGAGATTGGAGCCATGTCAGCGATATAGTGGAAGGCTACTGTCTGCTGGCCGCGAAGGGAAGGTATGGAGAAGTCTACAATCAAGGCTCGATGAGAACGAACTCTGTTCTGAGCTACATTTTGCTAGCCCTTGAACTTGCAGGATATAAAATAAAGAGAATTGAAACTTTCAATGGCGATAAAAAGATCGAAGCTCCGACTGAGATGACTGATTCAAAGTTCTTCGGCATAAAATTTGAAAAAACGATCGTTGATGAAATGCTTCTCAGAAATGAAATTCACTTCGAACCCGAAGACAGAGGGATTTTTGCAATTATCGGCGATGAAAAAATACCAATAGAGTTTGACTTGAAGAGATTTAGACCCGCAGAAGTACCGATACTGCTTTCGGATACGAGCAAAATCCAAAATCTTGGGTTCGAAGTGAAACATTCTTTAAAGGACATAATCCGCGACCAGCTCAATTACTATTTAGATGCAAAAAGGAGGATTTGAATAATTTAACTCATGCATCAAACAAATATTGGTTGGTTAATGTTTTATTAATTTAAAAGTATTTCAAGCAGTTTTGTTGTATGCTCTTCCCAGCTCATAAATTTTAAATTATCCGACTTTGGATGCTCCCCTTTTTTATAGAGCTTAAGCCATCTCTCTATGTCTTCAGCTAGTGAAAGGGGATCTTTTGTGTTTCTGAAGTAATAAGCGCTCTCTCCTGCAATTTCTCTAAATACTGGAATATCTCTTGCAATAATCGGAGTTTTATAATATGCTGCTTCTGCGATTGGAAGCCCGAATCCCTCTCCTTCGGATGCCGCTATTACTGCTGTAGCATTTTTGTACAGTTTTTCCAGTAAATCATCGCTTACGTGGCCAAGATGGAAAAATCTTTTATTAAGCTCTGGGTGGGCATTCATATAGCTAACTAGTTTTTCCACCATCCATCCGACTTTCCCAACGAAAACGAGGTTTAAATTATGCCCTCTCTCCCATAGTATTTCAAATGCTTTCAGCACTTGTTCGTGCCCCTTTCGCGGTTCAATAGTCCCAACTACCAAAAAATATGGATTTTTATTGAGCTTCTGGAACAGCTCTAGGTCTTGAGGAGAGAGACCATCGGTGTGTTTTGCAATTTTGAAGTCGAATCCCAAATGTAACCAAGTGATTTCTAGATCTTCTCTTAGAAGATCTCTTTTTTTTGCAAATTCGATCAAATTGTCAGCTGTGGTTTTAGAAACGCAAATTATTTTGTCAGAAATTCTCAATACAACTTCACACCATTTCTCATGAATTTCCTTACCACCTGAAGGAAAGTATTCAGGGAACTCTATAGGTAAAAGGTCATGCACTAGGAAGACTATTTTCACGCCTTTCAGTCTTAGGAAGTTATAGAGACCAGCTTTGTAAGCTTCCAGCACTCCTGAAGGATTCAGATCTGGGGCGTAGTATATATCACCCTTTTGAAAATTGACATCATCATCAAGTCCAGAAAGTTCTACTGAATGAAATTTTAGGGCCCAGTCCCTTCTAAACTCAAAGTGCCAGAATCCGCCCTTGTCTGTGAGCCCTATTGGCTCGATTATTACATTCTCTGGCGATTTTTGTAGCAATCCCACATACTGTGCTTTTACAGTTCTCTCAATACCAGTTTTTAAATCGTTTACACTTAATACTGAGCAATCTAGTAGAATTCTCCTTTTTTTGACTATAGGTCTATGGTTTTTTGCCAATAAAATACCAAGTTTTTCCTCGTTAGTATAAGCCAAATACCTACTTTTTAAAAGTTCAATTAGCTTGTTATGCACATAGAAGCTTTCAATAGCTTCAAAGTACCTTTTTGCGACGTATTCAGGATTGTGGTAGGTTTTTATATATTCAGCAGAGTTTCTACTCAACTTTTTTCTAAGCTCATGATTTTCGTAGAGATTTTCCAACGCATGAATTAGCTCTTTTAGCTCAAAGTTATCTCTTAGCTTGTAAACTACGTCATTTGGCAACTCTTTTATGCTTCCATGTTCGTTGACTATAGTTGGAATTCCGGCACTTAAAACGTCAAGAAGAGCTCTTGAAGTCTCGCCTCTTGACATCGTTCTAAGTTGTACGGCTAAATCGCAGGTAGAGAGATAATACTCGTAACTGGATTCATCTACAAAACCCGTTATCTCAACTTTATTTTCCAGATTGTACCCTCTTATTAGATTGAATAGTTTGCTCCTATATAGCGGATCATGACAGCCTCCAACGAATACGAGTTTAATGTTTCTGGACTTACTTAATTTTGACTCAGCAAAGGCAGTAAGAATTAGATCATGCATTTTTAATGGTGTTATATATCCAAATGAGCAAATTAAAAACGAATCCTTAGATTTTGTCCCATCTTTTTTAATCTCCCTAATCCCTCTTAAATGCGGAACGATATGAACCAGCTGTTGGTTTGTGTTGTAATATTTTTTCATCAATTCAAGAAAATGTTTGCTATGGGCTATGATGCCTATAGAATTATTTATTACAGAATAGTTGAGGGGGTATTTTTGGACGATGTAGTCTATACCCTTTTCCTTTAGTTCTATTAGCCCTCTTATGCCCTCCTCCAATAGGAGTTCTTTAAGTAGTATCCCAGACTTGTATCTTGTGTGGTGCATCCAGTTTATTGCGCCAGAAAGGAAAAAATCGTGTAAAACTACCACGCCGGGTATCTCTTCGAGAAGATCAAACATGTGCTTATGAAATTCAGAATTTCCAAAGTGATACAATATTCTGTCGTAATGTTTAAAAGTTCTGAGGAAATTATCTACATCGACTACTTCATAATTTGCCAACAGAGAATCATCCACTTTTTTTTGATTTACGACCAATGTTATATCATAGTATTTTGAAAGATACGGCAACAGCTCTTTGCTGTAAAAAGATATGCCGCTCGGTTCAGGCGGTAGGGGGGAGATATAGGCCAACTTTTTCTTGGCCATCATTTCACCCCCATTTCGAGCACGGAAACAATTATATCAATACTCCTGTCCCAAGAGAACTTTTTTTGTTGTCTTTCCGAATTCTCGATCAAAAGTCTACGGAAGCTTTCGTCAGTTAAAGCTTTATACATAACTCTGGCAATCTCATCAACATTATTTGGATCAAATATGGCATACTTTTCCTCAATAATTTCGCTCACACTGTCAGAACCAATTACGGGGCATCCACATCTCATGGCTTCGAGAACCGGTAGCCCAAATCCTTCGTATAAAGAAGGATAAACGAAAAGCTCGGCCAAATTGTAAAGATAGCATAAATCTTTGTCACTTACGTAGCCCGTAAAAACTATATCCTCTCTATTCAGGCCTAAAGACCTAGCCTTACCGTATAATAAGTTCACAATTTCAGGAGGAAACTCTGAAGTTAGGACTAACTGGTAGTTCTCTCTAATTTTGGACGGAAGCTTGCTAAAAGCTTCAATAAGTTTTTCGATGTTTTTTCTAAAGTCATACCCCGAGGGAACGTATAAAATATACGGTTTTTGTATATTAAACTTTTCTAAGATTTCTTTTCCCGTGTTTCTCTCTTCTTCAGATAGCCTTCTAAACGCTTCACTCGCATCTAAGGGTGTTACAAATATACGAGCGGGGTCGATATGTAAATTGTTTGCAAAATCTTTTTTTGTTTGGCTAGATATAGCAAAAAAGAAATCCGCATTTGCGACTTCTCTTAATTTGTTAAAATACCATTTTTTATGAAACTCGGTTCTTAAGTACTGTTCTCTAAATAAATAAGGTATCAAATCGTATAAGATAATGTATGAGCCGGAGATTTTCAATTTTCCTAAGGATGTCGGGTGATCCAACTCAAAGTGGGAGGGATTAAAATAATGAGTTGGGCTTAATTGCGAAACGAAATGTTCCAATGCCAGTTCATATGCTATGTAATCTTCTCCTCTTTTTATCATTTCAAAATAGTTTGAAAAACCATTTGCGTCGAAAAGTTCTATCTCCACGTTCTTCCTTAGTTTTTTAATTTCTTGGGCTATTTGAACCCCTCTTTTTAAATCTAGGTTTGAAGAAAATATAACAACGATCTCCCAAGAGTCATCCAGCTTATTCAGCAATTTCCTGAAAATTTCCCAAGCGACTCTTCCAATTCCGTGTTTACCACTTGCTCCTTGGTAGGGCATGAGACTATAAACTAGTCTCTTTTCAGACATTCTCACCTCCACTTCCTGATCCGTTTTAAGAAAATATCGGTAGGATATATAGTGTTAGGCGACTTGCCTTCAATTCTTTCGTCACTTCTGCTTGACACTTTATTCTCTGGTGTGACTAAACTCACGAGCTTCTCTTTTATGTTCGGATGCTGGTCTAAGACTTTTTTAATTTTGGTGTAAATTCTTGGATATCTGGTCAATCTCTTGTAGATGTTCTTTAGTAGACTCCTTGGGAAAGGTTTTATTTCGCCCTTGAGGTTTGAAATCCTTAATATTGTTTTTCCAATTAGCTGATATGCTCTCCACGGTTTACTGTTCCATAAGGCATCTAACCGGCTTTTTACGTAAGAAATCTCTTTATTTATAAGTTCTACTCTCTGATTCAGCTGAGCTAGCGTTGCGCTAAGTTTTTGAACTTCTTCCGCTATGGAACTGTGCTCTTGTGTAAGCCGAAGGCTAACCCCTTCGAGATCCAAAGACGCTTGAGCTCGTACTTCAGATAACACGTTTTTGACTTTTTCTAAGTAATATTTATCGTCTGTATCTTTTACAAGAATGATAGAAACGTCAGGCGATGAATAAAGTATGTCAGTTAGGGAAACTGTGTCTTTTCTGCTTTTTCCTGCTAACGGAAAAATTTCGATTATCGAGAATCCCATTTTTTCGCCGATAAACTTTAATAGCTCCGGATGAATCGGACGTTTGTGTGTAGGGTCTACCCAAAAATTGAAGGCCGTTAACGGGCTCTTGACGTACGGGGTTTCTACAATGAATATCCCTCCACTTTTCAAGATTCTGTGAACTTCCTTAAACAGCTCGAGGACATAACAAAATTCTAGGTGTTCTACCACATGGATCAAAGAGACCAAGTTGTAAGAGTTGGACTCTTGTTTTTTGAGAAAATTCAGTATATCATCTTTATGTGCTTTAAAACCGAGAGATTTGACTAGCTCTACATTTTTTTCACTAGCATCTACTCCTAGAACTTCTATTCCAAATTTATTGCACAACTCGAGGAATTCACACCTTCCACATCCTAAGTCTAGGACCAAAGGTTTTTCAGCTAATGTAGCTACGAATTTAAGTATTGGCTCGTAAACTTTTAACCTATCAAGTATAAGCTCTCTTGGTCCTCTAAACTTATTTTCGAATTCCAAATAGAAATCCTTTGAGAATTCCATAACTTTCATTAGCTGGACGGACCATATATAAAAATTTTCCCTCTCAAAAATTAAAACATTAAATCCTTCCGATTGACAAAACTGGACTAGAAAAGGATAATTTCCAGTAAAACTTGGAGAAAGGATAATTCCTGAGATTGAAAGGAAGACGTTCCTAGATAGCTGGGGAGTATATTTGGAACAACAAATATAAGGAGGAAGATAGGAGCTGGGACACCCAAGCCTTTCGGGATTTGCAGTTGGTTTTGTTGAGGAGCAAACTTTTTTAAAATTGTGAAAGAAAAATACTGATGACCGATCGGACAGACTTCGCCACTCTCCTATTCGGCAAACCTTTTGAAGCGCTTACGTGCACGGATGTGCAATGCGCTTGCCGCACTAGATGAGTCTCCTGCAATAGAATTCAAAGAAACTTTCGGGAATGAAAAGGAGCTAAAGGAGGGAGTTTTGAGGAGCATAGTAGCATTCCTGAATTCAAAGGATGGCTATGGGATTCTGGTCCTCGGAGTCAGAGATGAGAGAGGCGAGAAGAGGATAGCTGGATATCCACAAAGCTTGTAAAGGGGAGAAATCCAGCAGAAGTCGAAGGCCATTTGCGCAACATCGTTTTCAATGGGCTGAAGAGTCATCCTCCAGCCACCGCACCGCTGCTTTTGCGCATCAAAGTTTTTGACTGCTCTGAATTTGGGCTGGGCAAGGAGGGATGGCTCATACATTTACGTGGAAAGGAAAGCTGATGTGCTCTACTATTCTGAATTTGACGGCAGCGCATACGTTCGCGAGGGGAGCAGCACAAGAAGGCTGAGCGTTGCAGAAGCAATCCAGATAGCTGAATCGAAAAGAAAGCCCATAGTAGTTTTACTGTTGGAACCTTTAGCTTTAGAACTCCGCAGCGAGTCGGGTATAATGCGGTTTAGGTTATTTTTAGTAAACATCGGTAGCAAGCCGAGTTTAATGGCGAGTGGTACTCTGTACATTCCCCAATCTATTGGCCCCAACTTTGCTATTACAGATGTTTATATAACAGAAAGGGGGATAAAAATTTACTCTCCCAAGTTGCCTCTTGATATCTTTAAAAACGAAAAAGAATTTAAAGTAAAGATTAGACTTAATCACCTAACTTGGCCGCCACTTTTTCCAAACCTCTTTCTTCTACTTCATGCCCAAGACGAAGAGCTGGAGATATCTCTACACGGAGAACTTCCAGATGAAGTTGATCTGAACCTCTACGCCGAAATATATACGGAGGAAACGAAAACTGAAGAAAAATATGTGGTCAAATTGAGAAAATCCAAGGAAACTATTGTAAATTTTATAATAGAGGACATTAAAGTTGTGGACTATACTGGAGCTGTAATAATTGAACGGAAAAACTGGGATGCAAAAGATCTTCTCAAACAGGCTTATAGTTAAGCAGTTGCAGGCAAATAGCAATCCTCAATAAGGCAAGATGCTTGGAGATATAAGTATTCGAATAGATAATGTTTAACTGCTTTGGAGCTTCTTCAACCTTGGGAGGAAACTTTGAGCCTCCTGCCGGGCTTTCTCCATCTCTAGCTTGAAAGGGCGAATTTTTCCAGTCAGAAACTAACTTAAAAAGGAAGAAAACCTTTATAATACTCCTTAAAGACTGAAATAAGTATGAGCTCACAGGCCATCTTTCCAGCAATTTCACTTTCTCAGCTTCAAATCATAAACAAACCCAGATCTGAAATTTATTCAACCCTCGGAAAGCACTTGGAGCCATATATTGAGGAAAC
>Ga0080004_1118083_pt1 | contig 23607 bp, 52 predicted proteins | sample WasSprMetagenome_FD_69207 | JGI IMG/M metagenome (GOLD analysis project Ga0080004, IMG submission 69207) | Sulfidic aquatic microbial communities from Washburn Spring, Yellowstone National Park, USA - WS (SPADES assembly) (version 2) | ecosystem: Environmental > Aquatic > Thermal springs > Hot...
TTACCCCCGACTGGTTATTTCTACATTTAGCCCAAGAGGATTTGTAAACGTACTAAATGTTCGTCTGACGGTTGAGGGGATTGAAAAAGCCAGGAAGAGGTTGGAAAAGGTGTTAAAGTTTCTAGATACTCTAGAGAAATTTGCAAAAGAAGGAAAGATAGTACTAAAACAGGAATTCAAGTACGAGGAAGAGCAAGTGAATATAGAGGACGCATTAGCACATGAGTTAGACAATGGGGAGTGATATACCAATGACTACACATATATCCAATTTCTTTTTTTATTTTTTAAAAATCTCTCAAAACAGCCTCCGTTACAGTAGATGTTACAATCATTATCACAATATAACAACACATATAGGTGGTTAAAATGACAGATGAACTACAAACCAATTTTTTGTTTTGCTCCCCCAACCAGCCATAAAAGGCTGGTGGGAAAGGAGGTGAATGAAATGTCCTCCACAAGTCAAATGGGCACCCCCACGCCCAATAAATCCGCCCAGCCCCCGGGCGGTGAAGTGGGGGAGGGGGTAACTGTAAAGACTGTAGAGTACAATGGAGGATACTGTGCAACAACAAACAAACGGTGGATTAGGGTGCTATATAGTATAAAAAATAACAAGTTTGTAAAGGGATACTTCAAGGGCGATAGAGTTAGTGGAGACATAGTGTACAATATTTTTCCAGGTCGATATATTGTGATCGTAGCTTCCAACTATCCGAAGCTCGACCCCCCAAAGGATGTTAAGGCTATGTTGGTGAGCTTCTCAAAAGAGGGGAAAATGGATGTTATAAAAGAGCGTACTGTAAAGTTCTACAATGAATGCTTCTTGAAAAGCCTTAATCTTCCACAGCTACTACATGTTTGGGAATACGTTCCAGGATACCATGCTGGAAAAGCCTTCGACTTTAACAAGGTGTTCAGTGCAGAAGAAACCAGAAAACTCCTAGAGTGGATTGAAGAGGGTGAAGACATAATCGAAGGGATGGAGGTGGAATGAAATGTCCTCCACAAATCAAATGGGTTCCCCTGCCCCCACAAAATCCCCCTCAACTCCCCCAGGGGGTGAAGCAGGGGAGGGGGAGAAATACATAATAGCAGCGGTATCTGGTATGGTGGCTTTCAGTGTGGATAGGCGAACGGCAGAAAAAATTGACAAATTCATCAAAGAGATGAGATGGAAAATCTACGAGATACCGCAGTTTGAGAGAAGGCACAACGGGAGAAATGCACCCACCTATGAAGTTTTAGTGAAGCTATTGCCTCAACATTGGCTATACTTTAGCTATTCGCAGAATAGGGCTTATTTCGAGTTCAGTAGCCCGGAGTGGCTAAGTGACGAGGAGGCTCAAAGGAAGATAAAAGAAGAAGATGGATGGGAAGAGAGACATTTCATTTTATGCCCAGCCCTCAGGACACGACTTTTTGGCTGTACCTCTCGCATAAAAACACTTCCCCCACCACCACAATAAACATTTTTGTGAGGTGAAATAAATATGAGCAATATAAGGATAACTGATAAGGATTTGAAGGTTAAGGAGAAGGCAGTAAATGAATTGTTGGACAAAGTACAGGTAAAGATTGGTCACAGATATAGTTATACAGCTATTGACTTAGTAAGTAAGGAAAACAATACCATGATTACAACGTTAATAGCGGGACTAAGCAGAAAAGAAGCATTCGAATTTCTTGAAGCAATACAAACGTTACTAAGGTATGAGAAGGTGAGAAAATGAGTCTAACAAGTTTCCTACAAAAACCATTTTTATCCGCTAGTAAGCTAAGGGTTTATGGTGATGCCCAACCATACTTAGATGAGCCTGTTAGGTGGTTTCCAAGAGTACATCTTGTTTGCGATTATACAGAAGATGGATTATGGGTTTCCAGGGGATATATTGAGGATGGAGAGGACTTTATTCCAACAACGTTAAGAGAAGTGTTAAAGCATTATAATCCACAAACACAGATACATGCAGAAGCAAATGGTAAAGCCATGTTTTTCATTAGAAACAACATTAGGACGGTGGGAGATTTGCTAAAAATTCTTGAGGAGGAGGATAAAAATGCAAAGAATACAACTTGAAAATAAAGAAATTTTCAAAGGGATAGCTCCAGCAGGATATGAAGTGACTTGTTTTGACAAATATTTAAACGTTATTGAAAGTGTGCGAGTGGAAAACCTTAAAGAAGCAAGGAGATTCATGAAGCTATTCTTTCAATGCTACACAGCATATTCTATCGTAATTTCAAAAGTAGTTGAAGTATGGTATTTAGACGAGGTGAAAAACAAATGGGCAGAAAAAAGCACTACTGGTTAGTGATAGATGCTGCAGTTAGTGATGGAGTAACTGGTTTTATTATTGGTAATATTGCGAAAAGCAGGCGAGAGCTTAAGGAGTATCTTAGTGGTGAAGACGATTTCCGAGAGCTAAAAATTGAAGAGATTTTCATAGCTTTAAGTGAAGCAAAGTCAATTAGAAAAACTGATGATGGATTAATCATAATTCATTTTGTTGTTGAAGGTGGTGGAGATGAGTAAAATAATTCCTGCTAAAACTTTCGAAGAGATGACTGTGGGAGAAGTGCTGCAAAGTATTGAAATTGCTATGAGGGTGTTGAGGGACAAGGTAGATGAGTTTGAGCCGAAGGATTTACAGTATATTGCAGCGATTATCGAAGAATTTTGCAGAATACTACGCCTATATATTTCTCTTTCTTGTAGGTGATGGAGAATGGAAAACAAAAAGGTTGTTGAAATAAGTGATGAAAAAATGATTGTTTACATACGTGACGTTGAAACACTTAAGGAACAATTGGATGATGCGTTTAAGGGACTGTGCAGACTGAAGTATAAAATTGCAAAGAACATATTTGAAAAGAAACTTCTAAGTGATGCTCAGCAAGGCGAAATCTCAAAGGATTTAATACTAAGCCTATCAAAAGTGAGGTGGGCTTTAGAGAAAATTGACGATTTGTTTAGAGACTACTATGAAAGTTATGGTTAAGAGGGAGGGATGAGGGATGATTTGTCAATTTACCTGGAAAAATTGCATTAGAAAACATACTTTCTACTATGTTGGAGGTCTAGCATGTTTGAATTGCCCAATTTTGAGGGGTTTGAAAAGGAAAAAGCTGGTGATGGGGAATGACTAAATACCTAGTCGTTTATGAGAAGGAGAGAGTTGGAGAGAATAGTGTTTGGGCTGGCAACATATTCAGTGATGAAAATGAAGTAAGGGAGTTTATCTCAAACAAAGAGTTTAGGGAAAACCATGAGAGGATAATGTCAATTGATGAGATATTTGAGTATTTGAAGATGATGAAGAGGTTCAGAACACCAGGATATGGGTTTAGTGTAATAGAGTTTGAAGGTGAGTGAAATGGGTTTCACAACTATCACTATGAAAAGAGAGACATATCTAAAACTCCTGAAAGTAAAGGCGGAGATGCAAATGGAAAAAGCGACCTCCAGTATCTCCTTTACTGATGTATTGGAAGAGTTGATACAGCTATACTACAAAAATAAACCATCTTTTTGGGGTGGCGTAAATGGAATCGAGAATAAAGAAGGTGAAGCAGCTCAAATGGGACATTGAAAGCGTAATTGAGGCTTTGGAGGGGCTTGAACTAAGGATGAAGAGCAGTGAATACATTGGCAAAAAGACTTTGAGGGAAGTGTTGAACTATTGTCTAGGGCGACTCTATGATGCACATATCCAACTTTACGATCTCTTCGACGAAGAATTAAGGTGAAAGCGAATGAGTGAAGAAGAAATTGAGAAAATGGATAAACTGGCAGTGCAGCTTGTAAATGAAGTTCAAGAATTGATTGCAAAGAGATTGAGACAATGGGTTTTGAATGGAGATCTTGAGAGATGCCTCGTTGAAGACTTTCTTGACTTATTCTTCGACCTACTCAACGAAGACTGGACCCCAATTCTACAAAAGGTGATGTGAAGATGAGTTTCACAACAATTACGATAAAACGTGAGACATATAACAAACTCCTGAAAGTTAAAGCGGAAATGCAAATACAAAAAACAACTAGCGTATCATTTACAGATGTACTTGAGGAGTTGATACAGCTATACTATAAAAATAAACCTTCTTTTTCCTCCCCCAACCACTCTTAAAAGGGTGGTGGGACAGGAGGGAGAACTCTATGAGTCTCTCTCGAGCCACGACGGCTCCCCCAGCTGGCGACGGCTGGGGTATGCAAAAGTTGGGGTGAGAACATGAGTGAGTGTAGAACGGTGTTCAAGTCTAGTCATTATACAATTGATATTGAAACTGAGGGGGATAAAGTGATTCTGAGGAGAATTTACTGGCCACTCACTTACACAGGAAACTACCAAAAAGATGAGGTAGTTTTAACTCCTGATGGCATCAGTGTTCATGAAAGATGGGATGGATGGGCTAGGTATGGGAAATTGACAGGGGCATGTACAAGTGCAAATGTTGAAATTACGAGACAGCAATATGAAGAGCTTAAGCAGTTAATGTTAAATGTTAAAAGTGTTGATGATTTTGAGAAATTAATTGACAAGATACTTGACATACAAAGAGACTATGAAGATAAAGTTAATGAATTGATTGATGAGTTTATCGATGAAATTCAAAACCTCGATTTTGTGAAGAGGAAGCTAGAAGCACTGAAGGATCCTGAGAGACGTAAAGAGTTCATTGAGAAACTAAGGGCGGATATCGAAGAATACTTCAGCCCCGACCCATAACCAACCTTTTCCCTTTTTTGTTTCCTCCCCCAACCAGCCATAAAAGGCTGGTGGGAAAGGAGGATGAATATGTCCTCCACAAGTCAAATGGGCACCCCCACGCCTGTTAAAAGCCCTGAACCCCCCAGGGCTGAAGTGGGGGAGGGGGAGATTGGTAGAAAGACGGCTTATGCAGTTATAGTTCCAAAGACTATGCATTTAGTGGACCTAGACGTATATCTCTTTGACACTAGGGAAGAGGTTAAAGCATTTTTAAGCGGTACAATAGCAGGGCTCCGTCCAGACATTGAAGGCGTAAGACCTGAATTGACGGATATCGCCTTCCTCATTGCCTCAGCAAAGCATGCAAAAATCACTAGAAACTTCTATGGGGAAACCGTGCTAGTGTTGGAGTATGATGAAAGCAAGTACCTATCATTCTTCAAAAACATATAAACCATTTTATGTGAGGTGAAGAGAAATGAAGGTTGTGTTCAAATGCGCAACCCCTGAGTTCTACGACTATATGTTAAATGCTTTCAAGCAAGCAAAGGAGAATGATAACTGGCAACTAGCGACCTTGAAGATTGGGAGAAAGAAGGCGAGATACATTACTTGTTGTGGTAATGTCTGGTTCATATGGAAGACTGGCGACTATGTTCTCTTCGGTTATGAGGGGACAAGGGCTGGTGCAATTAGGTTGCAGCCATTCTTTCCAAACGTATTATGGCACAGGTTCGACCCACCAATTCTTGAATTTGTTCTAGAGTGGAATGAAGTTATAACAGTAGATGAAAATGGAGTTGAAGTTGGTAGGTGCCGCATACCAGTAAAGGTTAGGAGATTTGAATTGCAAGTAGTTAAGTATCGTACGACGACTCCAAAGCGATGGCAATTGCAATGGTACCATCAGGTCGAAAGGATACCAGAGAGAAGTACAGCTGTGATAATGTCTCCGCATTACCCGCTGAAAATCGTCAGATATAAGAACGTTTACCTAGAGAGGGCATTGGAGAAAATGGAAAGAGAGCAAATCATCCAAACATAAACTTTTTTTATTTTTTCTGCGGACCTAACCCTATGTTTAGGTCCTCTTTATGGGGGAGGTTTATGGATAACGCAACGATTGGTGACGTATCAATACTTTTTAGTAAATATTTTTTTATTCTTTTGCTAAAAACTCATGTTACATGTCATATTTATTTTGCACATAACAGTCTAGGTTTGAATTGAATTTCCATGATGTTTTTGAGTTCCAAACTTTTACTGTAAATCATATTTGAAAATGTTTAAATATATGTTTACCGCATATGTTTATTGGTGAAATATATGGGGGAAAATGTAAATGAAGATGGATTAAATAAGGTTGCCGAGAGATTTTGGGGGAGGAGGGATGTAAGGGATGTATGTGGAGACATTGAGACTGTCAAGAAGATACTTCTTGAACATGCTAGGAAAGCTGAAAATCAATGTATGAACTGCATATACAGCGCCCCATACCGTGGAAGATTGAGTTGGGTTAAAAGATACTGCGTATTGAAGCTAAAGCCAAACGGTAAATGTCCAATGCAAACCCCAATAGTGGGGTGAACGGAAAAGTATGAGTGAACTTATAGTTAAAGAGCTTATTGAAAAATATTGTAGGAAGCCAGAGTGGATTGAGCTTCCAGTTGAGTTCAAGGGGATATGGATCAACGCCAAGTTTGGAGGTATAACTATTTGGCTTAGGGATCGCTTCAACCCAGAATATCCACCAGATCGCTTGAGGCAAAAGTTCATTGAGATGAAGGCTGAGAAAATACTTGAAGATTACGTAAGGGATCATCAATATGGAGAACCATACTGGATAACTAGGGAATTGTTTGAAAAGGCATTTGGAAAAGTTGTGAAGGTATATGTGAATAAGGATACGTGGAACAGCGATTATATTCACACACCAAACGAGAACGATCTACTGATAATAACGGAAGATTACATAGTATTCCTATATGAATATGATGGGTTGGAGAATTTCAAAGCAATACCAAAAATATGGGAGATGAAGTGAAGATGATTGAAGGTAAATGTCCAAGATGTGGTGGAGAATTATATTACGATCAGCTTGGAGAAACATATTTCTGCTTCAACTGCGACTACCATTCCATTAACTCATACTGCCCATACCTGAATAGGAGGATAAGGGTTCCAGAGGACTGCATGAAAGTGAAATGCAAATACGCCCACATAGGCGAGAATAGCTGGTATTGCAGTTGGAGTGAAACTCAAACTGGAAGGCTAATTGAAATCCTCAAAGAACGTGGAATAGAAATTGATCGCCATGGAATATATTGGGCTGAGGATCATGGAGAATACATTGAAGCAAGAGTTGACGATAAAATAAAAGTCTACAAGAAGAGGGGTGAATGAAGTTATGGGGGATGAAGATTCAAAATTAATTGAAAGGTGGAAGAAGAGAATTGTTGAAATAAGGGATGTAACTGACGAGTTTGACAAGAGATTCCTAGACAAGGATGAAAGAGTGTTCCTAGTGAAGTATAGGATGTGGGATGGAAGCTTCGATTATGTACATGTCATAGTTAGAAAGGGCTATCGAATATCGAGCCACCCATTAGCTCTAGCAGTAAAAGAGATCGTGGAGAGTGATGAACTTGAAAAGTACAGTCATCCCACTGGAGGGTGAATTGAAGTGTCACTTAAACCTACAGGATATGTCTGTCCGAAGTGCGGTTCACAATTATATACTAGGGAGGGAAGCGAGGTTGAAGTGCAATTCTGTCTAAACTGCGGTTACGATAGATGGCATGGCTTCTGCTCCAAGCTTAATAGGATGATTTGGACTCCAGATGAATGTAAGGGTTGTGAATACTATTGGGAGTATCCTGAAATACATGGGTGGGGATGTTCATACCCAATACCCAAAGGAAATAAAGGGGGGTGAAGCTTATGTGTTTTGATAAATATGCCCTCAAGTATTCAGCTATAATTTCGCTACTCATATTTTGGATCATAATTTGGGGCTTCATAACATACTACTGCATCATGGATGCATATGCCAGGGGAAGTGGAGTGCAGAGCGTAGTAGGCTGCACAATAATTGAATCCATACTAATCATAACGTTAACCGCAGTAATATCCAGAATTGAGTGGGATGATTGAACATGGGTAAACTGAATGATTGTTGTAGGGAAGTTTTAAGTTGGATTGAGTATAGGGATAAACCTGAAGTCATTAATGGAGTTGAATTGAAAGTCATTATGAAGAGTGGGCAACTATACTACTGTGCAATGTGCGGTAAAGTTCTGGGTACATGCCCAATATGCGGTAGGGAATACGATTTCCCAATAATACTATTCATGGATGAGGGGAGGAATGGAATGATAACATTATGCTCTAAATGTTTCAATAAGCTTGGTTTAGGATTGAAGTTGGAGGGGTAGGGATGGATATTGCTGAAATGATATGGGGATTGATATTGGGTGCTTTTGGGGGGTTCCTATTCCTAGCCATATTGGCTACAATAATATATTTCAGGGAGGGGGTTGAGGGGAAATCTGTAAAGCCATATAGGGTATTCTATGTTCCAATGGAAGAGAAGGGGTGGAGGTTTCAAAGCATATTGATTGAAGCTAGGGATGTGGATGAAGCCATAGAGAAGTTCATGAGGAAAGTTGGAGTATTCGACATTGCATACATCGTTGAAGCCACGAGGGGAGTGTGGTTTGGATATAGGGAACGTGAAAAACTTCCAATAGGTGAAACCCATGTCTAGGGAATTGAGGAAACGTTGGGTTTTCTGGGTTAAGGGTAGAAGGGTTGTAGATGAAGGGGAGGGGGAAGTGAAAGTTATTGCATACTTCAAGGAGCCAGTGTCAATGGATGAAGCTAAAAAATTGTTGGGGTTGATCTAAATGAGCGAGAAATATCCATGCATATATGGTTTAAGGGATCATTGTGAAGCAATAGAGTTTGCATTTAAGATCGTCACTGGAGGGTTTGAGAGGGAGCTGAAGTATCTATCACAAATGGTCCCTGAACCGAAGACCGATGAGGAGAGGTTCGTAAAGAAGGTTATGGAGGCAATATACAAGTATACACCTCAAATGGTCATTCCACAAGCCAGCAGAACATTGATAGAGCAAACTGCAAACATAATAGTATACTTCTGCAAAGACTGCCCACACAGATTGAATGCAATAAAAAGATATGAGACGCCATCCACTGGAACATCATTTGGGGTGACTAGATATTGAGGGTTTGGATGGACTTGATGTATTTTATGGGTGGATATAAGCCCCATCCAAAAATTGATAAATTGTTAAGCATAGTTGAAGCCATTGAGGTAATTGAGAGGGAGAAATGCAGTGAAGAGATGAAGGAAGCATTGCTTGAAGCAGTTTTAGATGGGAGAATGCTGGTTTGGCTATGTTGGGATAATAGGGTTAGATATCAATATATTGATATGGAGAGGGGTATATGAAATGGTGAAACTTGTATATACAGTTGAGAGGAAGGAGGACCTCCTCAAAATAAAGCCAGAAGTTTGGCGGGGAATAAAATGTTTCAGAATGCACATTATACATCCAAATGCATTGAAATTCGATTTCCTATTGCATTTGCCATCACATAGGCTTAGGTCCGCTGCATGGAGCTTCATTGAAATCTTAAATAGAATAATGCTCAAGAAAAGGATCCTAATTGAAATCGAAAATTGAATTCAATAGTATAAGATGCCACAATTGTGGTTGGGTAATGAATCCAGAAGTACGTGTGATCGTGGATTATATTGTCGAGGTCCGCTGGACCTGTATTAGATGTGGAGCTGTTAGGGGGGCAATTGTTGGAGCTGGATTATGAGGTTCAGGTCCGCTAGAGCTTAATTCTCTTCACAATTCCACTTCTAGTCTTGTAGAATATTCTTGAACCGCATTTTGGACACTTATACCAATACTTCTCCAATTCCCCTACATCCTTGAATATGATTCTGCATCCCGCACATATATATGGCAATTCGATCACCCTTTCAGAGAGAGACGGCTCATCATCAGATCAGCCAACAACCCAATCATCATACTCAAAATTTTTCGTGTAAATACTCAATAATTCTAGATGAAAAGGTTTAATTGTTCTCTTCATCCCAAATATTGGTCGGAGAAGCGGAGGAGATGAGAAGGTCATGTTGAGTTATCAAATGAACTCGGATATAAGTTTTTCGCAGAATTACGTCGATGAAATTGTTTGTAGAGTTAGTCAAGCAATTATACCTGAAGTCCGCAGGCTTGCTAAGTCATGCTATGGATTTGGGAAGGTTGAATATGAGTATAACCCTGAAGAGGGAATATATGTTTGGAAGATACCAACAGTCCTTGATGGTGGAGCATTCAAATACTATTACTTGATATTCGCATTCCTACCCGAGATCGATCGCGAATTATACTTTGAGAAATGTGAATCTGCATTTAAATATGTTGATTTGAGGAGATGTGATAGTGCAAGCATATTTGTGGTTAGCCCAAGGATTAGAGCTACACATTACTATAGGCTTAAACATTTCGGACCTAAGGCATATTTGAGGTGGAGGGATCTAGTTCATGGATGTGAAATTAGGGTTAGAGCCTTCCCAATAGTTGCCAGAACCGTTGAGAAGTGTTTGCATAGGATATATAAGTTCACGTGGAACTTCATAAATAAAAGGTTGAATGCAATTGCAGAGAAGGTTGGAATAACAGATTACGATAAATCTGAATTGAAGCTTATATCTCTAATTACTAATGGAGTATATAAGTTAAATAGAGGAGTTGTTGGGGAAATCATATTGTATTTCGCTAAGCTTTCAATATACTTGAAGAGTTTGACTTGCAAGATCGTTTCAAATGTCAAGTTGAAAGCCAGAATCTTGGATGAACTTGAATTGCTTGGGATTCCTGCTAGGAAGCATTACAATAAATTCTCCAAAATTGTTGATGAAATCATACGTTTAAATGAAATGTTCAGGGGACCTGAACCAATAATTAAATTGTTGAATTCCATTGGAAAAGTTAAAGTTCAAGTTGAATGTAGGTTTAAGCGATGAGGATCGTCAAGTATCAGTGTAGGAGGTGCAATTCGATATTCGATTTGGAGGATTTACCTGAATATACAGTCTCAGGGGTCACTATACATAGATGTCCAAATTGCGGTGGATATGGAACAATGCGTAAAATTGAATTCGAGGAATACATGTTGAAATACCTTTCGAGGGATGAGAAGCCAATATTCACTAGGAGGAATGTTGAAGTGAAGAGGATTAGTGAAGAGGAGAGGTTGAGGAAAATTGAAAATGCACTTCTAACTGGAAAATATAGGGTTGAGTGAAATTGCCAATCATAATATGCCCAAAATGTGGGGAAATTATTCCATTGAAGATTACACGTGACACAACGATCACTTGTCCAAGATGCTGTAAAGCATTGAGCATACACTTCAAAACAGATGAGAAGCCATTTAAGATCGTTGGATGCCCAAGATGTGGAAACATGCAAGTAGTCAAGGCTAGGGAGACGTTCAAATGCAGATACTGTGGATACTCGACGAAAATGTATAAGCTCAGAATATATGCTTCAGCAAAGGATAGTAGGGAGGCTAGGGCAAAGATTTTTGCTTTGAAGTCTAGCAACTGCTAACCATTTGCGGACCTAAACCTAAGGTTCAGGTCCATCCATGCAATAAAATTAAACCATACCAAGAAATCAAAATTTGGTATAGTTCGCTTCTATACTTTCAAATTGGCGGACCTAAACCTTGGGTTCAGGTCCTCTAGTATGCCTATTTATGTGGCTTCACATTTACTATGAATTGGAGTATTAATTCGAATAGTTTTCCAAGTAGGTTTTTCACGATCTTCAGTAGCATATTCTTAAAACTCTTCAATAGGTTCATCCCATTATCTTTTGAAGTTCCTCCCTTATTGCTTTTCTCTCTTCTTCGTTGAAGTTCTTCCTCATTTCCTCCCTCACTTGATCCTTCACCTTTTCCCCCTCAGCCAATACTTTGCTCAATAGTTCCACGCATAATATGTTCTTCTCTGGATCCCTTATTACTCTGCATACTTGTTTTGCAATTGTCCTTTCCATCATCCAACACCCATATCCTTTAGTTTTTCCTTTATCGTCTTCCTAGCTTCCTCGCTGAGTTCCAGTAGTGGTTTCAATGTTTCCTCCTTTGCCCCCTCAACTAGTATTCTATGTAGTATCATTCTGCATTTAGGCTTCTCATGGTTTGGTATTGATTCACATATTTCCTCAACTATTTCCTTTGCCATAAGTATTTTTATCTCCTCTTCACTCATGTCTTTCACCCTTTTAGAATTTCATCTAATATTTTCTTTGCCTTGCGTTTAAATTCTTCGGGTGTTGTTACGTATTTCCCCATTCTATCCATCTTCAATTTCAATGCCTTATCAAGTGTTCCACCTATCAATGCATATTCGCTTCCCATCATAATTTTGTCTAGTACTCTGTCGAGTGATTCCGTGAATCTCTCTGGGAATGGTGGTGGCATTTTATCCACTTCCCTAAGCATCCTATCATATAGCTTCAAGTATTGATCATCCAAACCCTCAAGAGATGCATAGTACATTAGGTCTGTAAGCCATTTTATTGCTTCACTCATCCTCCTCATGGATAATGCCCTTAGAAACCTCGATGTTGCCTCTAGGAATACTGGTTCATGCTCAGCCAAAATCTACACCAATAATATAACGTGAACAGCGATAAATAAAATTTAATGTAAAAAATGGGTTGAAATGGTTTTATATATATCTCTAAGTCCGCTTAACTTACGGCCTCGAATACGCTCTTCATATTCGTGAACAGCTTTTCAAACATCTTTTCACATTTACTCTTATCTACACCCAGGTATCCACAGACTTTTGCAGCATACTTTGCCTTAGCTAGTTTCTTTGTTTCCTCAGCCATTCAATTCACCCCCATATTTTTATTGGAATATACGCTTTAAATTGATATAAGGTTTTGTAGCACAATTATGCTTTCTCGAATTTTTCACGCATCCCCTCGATCATCTTCACAATCATGTTTGCAGCTATGGGTATTGGTATATCAAATTTGGATGCGAAGTTCCTATAGTATCTTATTCCTGCTTCTATTTGTCTATTGGTTAACCCTCTTTCCCTTAGTATTGTTTTGAGTTTTTCAGTTTCATCTACCCCTCCCCTCACTTTCCATATCCCTCCTCATCCTTTCCCCAGCTTCTCTAAGTGCTTTTGCAACCTTCTCCATGTCTACGGCTTCTAAGCCTAGTATTATTCTGAACATGTTTATTGCAAGCCTAACTGATTCGCTTGCACTTAGCCCTGTCTTCATGCTTATCATCCTTATGAATTCAATTTCATCGTTTGTAAGCCTTACATGTATTGCTTCAGTCAATCTTCCACTGGATGGATTTCTAATTCTCTTCACTTTTTACCACCTTCCAATTCCATTAACATTTCCTTTACCCTCTTCATTGTGTATTCGAATGCACCCATCCTCTTCAATTTCTCAGCGCTCTCCCTTATCCTCTCCTTGTTTTCGGATGCCATTCCATATATTGCCTCCAATGCTTCACTTTCTTCCACTCCGAATTTCTCGCTTAATTCCTTGGCTAATGCTTCACAATAGTTGCATTTACCATATTTGCTGTGATAGTATTCCATTGCCTTCCTCGTCAATTCAACTAGCCTCCTCATTCCATCAATTGCCTCCCTCAGTTTCCCTATATCCTTCTGTGTTGATAGTAGTCTTTCACTCCATAGCCACTTCCTCCAATCCCTATATTTCACCTTTATCTCGTCCAGCATTCTAGCCAATTCCTTGTCTCTAACCATTGTTCCAAGGTCTTCCTCGGCTGTAACGGCTTCCTTCAATGCTAACTCTATCCTCTGCCTTGCTTCTGGGGTTATTTCGCCTTTGCTTAGGCTGAACCTCTCTGCTTCCTCCAATAGTCCTAGAGCTTTCAGGTAATGTCTCTCCAAGCATTCTAGACAGTAATCCTCTTTAGTTTGTCCTGGATAGCTTGGAGATGGAACTTCCCTTTCAAATGATATTGGAGTTATAGATGGCGTTGGAATTGGGAGTGAGGGTTCCTCTACTTTTAATTCAGGGTTCCCCTTCAATCCATCCATTATTAGGTCCGTTAATGGGGGTATTATCCTCGCCAATATCTTCTCTATCTTAGCCATATCAAATGAATATTCCATTCTCATTAATTTTAAGTTTATGCTTCACATATTCAATATTGTGCCAAGTCATAGGGTTCACAAGCTTATCGATCGCCTAATCCTTGGGAGAAGCTATGGTAGAGTCCATAGATATATGGATTCGCTTCCATTCCTAGGACCATGGCATAGGTTTCTCCCTCCACACGATCCATTTAGCCTATTGATATACGCAGAAAATCCGCAGGAGATATTTTCTGGATTAATGCATATATCCGCAGACATTTTGTCCAGTGAGTTGCGGAAGAGGATGCGTATGTATGGGAAACGCAGATGATATTAATTTTGTTCGCAGAGGATTTGGTGGGGGTGGGGGTCTCATGGGTTGGAGAGATAAGTTTAATAGTGTGCGGAACATGAGTTTATGTGATGCATATGGCTGAATCTTCGGAGAAAAGTGAAGGTAAATATGTCTGCGAAATATGTGGTAGATCTTTTGATAGTCAGCAATCACTTGCAGCACATATGAAGCATTGTGGTAAGAAGGCTAAACCTGAAATTGAGGAATTGAAGTCGATGCTATATAGCCTTATGGATAGGGTTAAGGCTTTGGAGGATCGTTTTGGTGGAGTTAAAACTTCATCCGTTGAGAGGGTTATTGAAGTTGGGGATGAACCTGAAATTAGGAAGACTGTTAAGCTTCTACCACAAACAATACAGTACTACAACTATTTCATATCCAAGACTGGATCTAAGATGAGCATAGATGAATTCATAAATGAAGTTATAGATGAACATATGAGGGAATGCTTGGGGGTTGAGGTTGGAATAATAGTTAGACCTAAGATGGGGGGTGAGGGGAGACGGGTAGGATAAGGGAAGTTATAAAGAAGGCAAGCGAGGAAGGTGAAGAGGACTTGGATAGGGCATTGAAGGAGCTTGAGAGGGAGGAGCTTAGGAGAGCTAGGTTGGCTAAGCTTAGGGAGTATAGGCTTGAAAGTGAGAAGAGGGTTAGGGATTTGGAGAAGGAACTTAAAAGTTCATCAAATGAGAATAGCTCAACATCTATAGCAGACATTGAAGCTGCAAAGATGCTTGCAGAACTTCCCGAAGAACAGAGGAAGAAGGTTTTAGCAGTTTATTCGGCTTTGAAGAGTGCAGGTAGAGGTGAATCGGCTTCAATGCTAATTCCATTGACAATATCCTCAGTACTATCGAATCCAAATGCATCCGTCGATAAGACTGCAAGCGTAGTTTTACAGACAATTGAGTATGTCAATAGGCTTATTGGTGAAAGGAGGGAATCGGGGTCAAATATTTCAGAATTGATTAAGGGGGTTGCAGAATTGATTAGGGAGATATCACCAAAGACTGGTGGAGGTATGGATGAAGATTTGAAGGAAGCATATAAGACATTCATGAGGGCTGCAGTTGACTACTACATGAATCCACCTAGACCTAGAACATGGCTTGACGAAATATTGGAAGACCCAAAGAAACTGGAAATAGTTCAAAGGATATTTGGAGGTGGAAAGGAGAAGGATACCGAATATCTAAAGCTATTGAGGGAGATGAAGAGGGATGAAAAGGAGTTCCAAATGATGCTCAAGAAACTCGACCTAGACACTAAGCTCAAACTATTACAGATGAGAGCTGAAGCCGAGAAGAGAGCTGCAGTTGAACGTGGATTCAAAAGATTAATTGCAGCTGCATCTGAAGCTTTAGGGGAAACTGGAGAGGAGGAAGAGGAGGTTAAGGGGAAAGCTGAAAGGGAGGAATCAGTAAGGGAGGGTAAGACTGGTAAGCCTAAGATCGAAACAATAATATGCGATGAATGTGGAGCTGAAATAAAGGTTGCACCAGACGCAAAAGTCATAGTATGCCCGAAATGTGGAGCAAAATACAGCAAAAAAGCTGAATAGGATTGTGAATGGAAATGGTCCTAGAAAAGTTTAAGGGGATAGCGATAAGGACACTCATAAATCTAGCGAGAGATGAAATCATAGCTGAATGCACTAGGGGGATAGTTAAACTATTGAGGGATAGCTCACCTGAAGACATATGGGAATACGTAAATACACATCAAAACCTAATGGACGATCTACCTCCAAAATGGAGGAAGAGGGTTGAAAAACTTGTAAACGTTGCAAAGGCAAAGAAGCTTGAAAGACAAGTAATAGAAGTTTTGGATGGGATAACGGTTAAAGACATATTGAAATACCTATACTTGAAGACTGCTAAGAATTTGAAGGCTAGGAGCAACCTATACTTCATAGCTTCATCGCCTACATGCATGAATTGGCTTAAAAACAACTTGGAGTATGCTAAATCATACTTCAAGGAAAGGTTGAGCGAAGGATAAGAAACACTTATATTTTGCCTCAACTCATATTTGAATTGGTGAATATATGGCTAGGATAACTTTGAGGAAGGGGTTGACCTCAGCCATATATGGTGCACTGGATATAGGTTTAGAGGAACTCGACAAGATTAAAGGTTGGACTGAGCCATTCAAGAATGCCACGGACATTGAGAGGGCAGTGGTATGTGTTGGTGGGGGATTAGTGAACTATTTGGGAATTGAAACAGACCTTAGTGAGCCACTATTCTACTCCTCCCTCCCACTACTTGAGAAGAGCATATACAAGGCTGTGAGGGGATACGTTAAGAAGGGGTATACGCCTAGAAGTGCATCTGAAGCTGGATATGTAAGGATTACGCCATCACCACAAGTTCAGGCAACCCCAGTATCTAGGATAACAAGCTACTAAACGTTAATGGGCTGAGCGGGATTGGAGGATTTCAGCGAAGTTTTGGTTAGGCTACATAATTTTTTGCCCAGCCTACCAATTCCAAGGATAAACTATAATTGCGAATATACATGTCCAATGGCAAATGAATGCAATTATCTTGGATGCTACGTTAATGGAACCATAAATTTGAAGAGCATTGCAACTCCAGACGTACTTGTCCATGAGTATGGTCACTACATATTTCATAAGGCATTGGGATACGTCGATCACGTGGAGAGCGAGAAGTTTGCAAGATGGTTTGAGAAGAGCTTCTACAATCCAGTATACTGCGAGGAATGTGGAAGTCAATTAATATATAATTCGAGAGAAGCATTCTGCCCAAATTGCGGTACACAATATTATAGTAGCAATGGAAATGGATTGATAGGTGCAATTGGTAAGGCAATACTCGTAGGCTTAGGTGGAACACTACTGGGTGGATTCATAACTGGAATGCTCCCTGAAAGAGCTGAACCATTGGATGTGAAGATGGATAAAATTAGGAAGCTAACTGGAATGGGGGTTTCATCTGCACTCATATCATTCATAGCGTCAATGCTCTAAAAAATTATATGCATGTATATGCTTAAACTATTTTGGTGAGTGGATGCCTGAAGCTGAAATAACATTAAACTTTACACCTGAAGCCATTCCAGGATGGACTGTTAAAGCCCATATAACCGTAATGGGTAAACCTGTAGGTAAAGGTGAAGCTGAATTAAGGCTTTATGAGACGACAATTTGGCAACCATTCAAACATAACTATGGACCAGCATTGACCGATGAAAGTGGAACTGCAATTATAAGTGGAGTTGCAGGTGCATACTACCTCTTCGGCATGAAGATCGACAACATATATTATGATGCAGTTGCAAAGCTCCTAGTCGATAAGGGACCTATCAAAGCTGGAACGGAGGCGAAGAAATCATTGGTGTTTGAGGATGGGAAGTGGCATGATCCAAGTGGAAACGTTACGGGTTTAACGTTCGACTTCTCAACCCCAGCAGTTGCTGAGGTTTTAATTTGCGATCAATGTGGTTCAGCATTAAATGTACATGGTGAATTTGCCTTCTGCCCATTTTGTGGAGCAGTATATGAGAGGCGAACGTAATTGTCCGTAGCTGAATTCACATTGGAGATAACTCCACCTGAACATCAAGTTACAGTTCAAGTTTTTGATCCACGTGGGAAGCCTTTGGAGGGGGCAACTGTAAAGCTATATAGTAGGCTTCCATTCAGATTTATAGCTGAAGCTAAAACGGATGAGTATGGTAAGGCATATTTCGATGGTTTAATGCCATGGAAATATATTCTTGCAGCAGACTATGAACCTGAAAATCTGACTACGCCACCAGAATGTTTCGATATTCCACTTGGAATGGAAGTTAAACACTTCTTCAAGCTTAAAGCAACCCCTCCACCACATGAGTATCTAATGAAGATTCAATGTGGATGGGCTCCAATAGCAGGTTTAGCTGAATGGCTTGTTGAAAACGTAAGCCTCATAAGGGATACGATCATAGGGTATCCAAACCACGAGTTCATTGAGGCATATGTAAAGGATAGCACTCTATACATTAGGTTTAGGGTTACAGGTTCACCTTTCCCATGGGCTGCTGTTGGAGCATTACTGGTTATATTGGCTTTACTGGCCATCATAGGATGGGAATTGATGGAGGTTGCAAAGAAGATTCCGAAGGAAGTATGGATAGCCATTGGCATTGGAGCTTCAGCCCTTGGAATTGCAAGTTTAATTAGAGCTGTGAGGGGTAAGAAGTAGTTATGCCCGAGTATATTGTCGGCTTAAAGTATTCATTCACAGTTGATATGACAGTATTAGAGAAGGATTTCGCATTATGGGGTGTTAGCGGAGATGTGAAGGTTGAGCTGTGCTATGGTTGGGAGCATCCACCAACTTCCATCTATGTCGTGTTGGACTCGAAGACTATACACTCATATCTCAGCAAGACTGATGAAATATATACTGCTAGGGTTGAACCCAAAACAGTGACTTATAGTGGAACGTTCAAGGATGTAGGTGACCTCCACCTCTTCCTCAAATGGGGACCTGAAGCTTGGCAGGAATACAGTATTGGAACAGTTAAGGTTAGACCTGCAAGGTTGATTGTGAAGATAACTGATGATAAGGGTAATCCACTGAGCGACGTCACCATTGAAGCATATCCAACTTGGGGTTGGGAGAAGTGGTGGGGACCATTAACTGGCAAGACGGGTGCGGATGGAGTTGCAATCATAGAGTTGAAATTTGGAGCTTACAATCCACTATACTTCATAGATAAGCCTCTAGACGTCTATGCATATAAGATTGGATATGATAATTACCCAAGCAGAACACATATAGGTACAGCTCCAGCACCGAAGGATGCTGGTGGAGATACATCGATATCTGGAGTCATGAAGTATACTGGTGCAGGCATAGCTCCAGCACCTGTAACTGTTACAGTTATAGTTCGAGATGCTGAAACTAGGAAGCCACTCATGGGTGCAAATGTTCAGCTAGATACTAGGATAGCTTCAACTGACGTTGAGGGGAAGGTTGTCTTCAGCAATGTTCCATCGGGAACCTATCATCTCACTGTATCAAGGGATGGATATGAGAGCTTCAGCTCAGCTGTAGATATAGTGTTATCATGTACAATTGAAGTCAACCTTCACAGTCTAGCTCCACCGCCTAAACCTCCAGTCTATATCACTGTGACTGTGAGGGTATATGATGCATACACGAAGAGCCCCCTCAAAGGTGCAACCGTAACACTAGACTCGGCTTCTAAGACTACAGATGCAAGTGGGTTAGCAGTGTTCGAGCATGTGCAAGGTAGGAGGACGGCACATATCAAAGTTACATGTCCAGACTACAAGGATTATGAGGTTGATGTTTCACTTCCAGAGGGCAACGTCGAGATAGGTGTAGGCTTGATACCTAAAGCAGTTGCTGTTCCACCGAAAATTACTCTTTCAGTTGATAAGACAAGTATAGCTGAGGGTGAAACTGTAACCTTCACTGTTGAGCCATCGGATATAGATGTGGATTTATATGAGATTATAGGCACGGAATACAAATATATGTTGACTTTTAGGGGGCAGACATCACTTAAACCTGAAGCTGGAGACCACACATATGCAGTTAAATACATCTATAAGTATGGAACTTACACTGCTGAGATATGGAGCAACATAGTCTACGTACATGTTGAAGTTGGAAAGCCATTTGCAGTTGAGAATTGGATTGTGAAGGTTAACGTTCAAGTTAACGGTAAACCTGTTGGTGAAGGTGAAGCTGAAGTTGAATTAAATGAGACAACCGAGTGGCAGACTGCTAAACATCACTATGGACCCATACCCACAGATTCAAATGGATGGGCTGTATTCAGCAATGTTGCAGGTGCATACTATCTAGGCGGAAAGAAGTATAGCGACATTAAATACGATGTAATTGCAAGGCTTAAAGTTGAAAAGATGGGTATACCTGCTGGAAGCATTTTGAAGGCATCATTAATTCTTGAAGATGGAAGCTATAAGACGGGCTAATACCTAGTTATCCTCGAAACCTTAACGATCGAGAGCAAGTATTCCAATGCATCTGATGAAGTTTTGAATTTATCCCTATTTTCAAGTAGGAATATTTTCCAACGCTTATACAATTGTGGAGTGCACCTTATAATTATCCTCTCAGTCTTCCCTTCGCTCATATTGTACACCAGAATACCAAGTGTGCAAACATTAAAATAAATATTTCCCAACATTTGATTTGGGAGTGATCTATAATGAGCGTCTACGATCCAATTGTTGAGTTTCAGTTCAAGCATACTGGGAGTCAAGCTGCAGGTGAAGAGTGGGTTAGCCCAGATGCATATAAGCTTCCGCCTAATGAGGTCCTAGAGATCTTTAGGCTTGAAATAATTCCACCAGTTGATGCTTCTACTGGCTTGATTAGGAAGCTTAGATATGTGACATTGATGATCGATGGGAAGGAGTATGAGACTTTGAAGATCAATAGTGTTATGGCTCCATTGGAGCATCAGAATAACGTTGGTGTGGCAATTGATTTCGGGATTCCATACTTGCATAGACCTATAACTGGAGTTATCCCAGATCTGATTTCAGGTGCCTGCCCAAAGGTTGCTAGGGGGCAGACTTTAAGTGTTAAGACTGTGGCTGATGAAGCTTTAACTGAGCCTTACACCATTGTTTTGAAGGCTGCTAGGGTTAGGGGGGCTGAAAAGCTCCTTGAAATTGTTGGAACTCCAGTTGTGAGTGGAGTTATTGAGCTTGATGGAGATAGATATGTGAAGGAGCCCGTTCCAGTTTCACTTGAAACATGGAATGAGTTGCCTGGTGGTTTAGCTCAGAAGAAGCCTCAAGTATTCCCATGGTTTACATATGCAAGGAATAAGGTTGCAACAACGCCGAATACGTGGTATGACTTCGAATACTATGCTAAGGTGGATTATGAGTGGATGAATCTATCATGGAACCTAGTTAATAAGGAGAATGCATATATAGTGACGCATTTAGGCGTTATACCACATTCGAATAGTAAGGCTTTGAGGTTCTATGTTGAGGGTAGGATTACAATGCCTGAATTCATTACTAGACCATTGCCAGAGAAGAACTTCTATCCACCAGCAATGTACTATGATACAAGTGTAAATGCAAACATTAAGCATGCAGGTCCAAAGAAATTGATTAAACCATTCCTATATCATGGAGTTAAGGGTGGAATACAAGTCATAGACAATGGAACAGCTATACCTGCAAATGGAGTTGAGCTTCATGTTTATGGAGTTAAAGTTGTATTGAGGTGATAAACATGCCCAGGAAAGTTGTAATTGGAAATATTTCTGCAGCTGCTGGAGCGAATATAAATCTAAGGGGGAAGATTCCAGCGCCAATATATGCGGTTAGGTCCGCAGTTGTATTGGCAGGTCGTAGCGTGAATGAGGGTGGAACGGCGACATACGATATACTTGCTGCAACCTCTGCTACTCCAACAAAGGTTGATGAGTGGACTATAACATTGAACGTAGCCATAACTACAAAGGATCTCTTAGAGTTGGAGTATATTGCAGTGACAGATTATCCAGTTCCAACATAGCCAGTATGCTTGAACAATAATTAAACCCAACCCCACTCTTTTTTTCTCTATATTCCTGTAACTCTCTTTGAACGCATATATTCAGTCAATATTCTCCTTACAACTTCACCTAGAGGTTCACCTCTACGGATTCTAAGCTTCCTCAACTGTTCAGCTACATCCCTATCCACTGTGATCGTGGTTGGATCATGTAGGTATCTATGTCTAGGCATACCCATAACCCATTAGTTATCAAAAATATAGAAATATAACTGAATGTAATAAAAGTATTGGTGGTTTTATGGCTTGTAGACGTGAACTTAAAAATCTTATTGATGCAATTAAGGAGTATGGAAGATGGTATGCAACTGTGGAGATGGCTTTCCATGAATGCAACGTCCATGGAAATAGTGAGCGTTGTGAAGAGGCAGCTAGATTGGTGGATGCCGTACATAGACTTGATGAAGACCTTGAAGAGAAGATTGCAAAATTATCAGAATGCCTAAGGAGGGAGAAAGGGGGGAGCTAAATGGGAACTGAAATAGACATTAAACGTGTCTGGAAGTATACTGGTGAAAGCTTCCTAAGTGCAATTCCAGTTGATTTGAATGTAGGGGAGAATAAGGTTGCAGAATACAGTGATTTCACGCCAAACATAATTGTAGTTCAAGGGTTAAGCTTCAATAGGGTTGACGGCCTAGTATTCCACATGGATGTGGATAGATATACTGATGTTGTGAAGCTCGATAACCTTGCAGTTGCAAGGGGATTGGATTATGAGGAGATGATTAAAGTTCCATCCACGATCATAACTTCAATGAGGATATATGCCCCATCCGCCCAGACTGGATATCAGTGGAGGCATAGGGTTACAGTATTCAAACCAACAGTTGCAATGAAGCTTCAACTTGGCATTAAGCTATCTGGAAATGAGCCTGAGCTTGCTGAGAAGTATGGTTTAATTCAAGCCTTGAGGCTATCAACGCCTGAACCATTCAACATTTATAGTGGAATAGAGGAGTTTAGAACTATTGCAGTTAAGATGTCTAGTTCTGGAACCATAGCTAGGCTTCCAGTTCCAGCGGGGAAGAAGATAATATTGACTGGAATATCAGCTGCAAGGCCAACTTCTCCAGGTGCAGCATACATATATGTGGAAAGGGATGGAGTTGAGAAGACCTTGAGCCTAGACCCATACTGCCTCCCAGAATTGAGCTATGAAGCACCATTGAGAGTTATAGGGCTCGATAAGATCGAGATAAGCTTGGACGTGAAGACTAGTGGAAACTATTATGTTAGAGTCTCATATGGTATTGGTAGGCTTACCCTACGTGAGAAAGTCATGTGGATTCCAAGTGAATTAACTCCTGATGAGCGTAGGGAAGCGGAAAATAAAGACCTCTTCGATAAAGTTGCAGCAGGGGTGAGCTGATGAGTGTTAAGGTTGATGGCGTCGTCGAGATACCCAGACACCAGTGGTATCAGCTCATAGACATATTCACAAGAGTAGACGAGCAGCTTGAGGTCTTAATCAAGCAGATTGACTACACGAACAAGCTACTTGAGGGTATAGCTAAATCTCTCGGTGCAGCAGTTAGACCTCCGACAGAAGTCATTTTGGCACCTACAGCACCAGCAGTAACCACAGTCGAAGAGGCACTGAATAACAGGTATAAGGTGTTCAAGCTCGACTTGAGTGTAGCGAGAGATAATGAACCACTCGGCTTGAGAGATTTAGGTATCGTCGCTAAGAGTGCTGTTGTCACTAAGTTAGGTTCACCGGCATCTTGGCGCAGAAATGACCCGAGAATAGGTGAC